>Ga0247841_10009288_pt1 | contig 13816 bp, 15 predicted proteins | sample LaCruzMarch2015__2_FD_192410 | JGI IMG/M metagenome (GOLD analysis project Ga0247841, IMG submission 192410) | Freshwater microbial communities from meromictic Lake La Cruz, Castile-La Mancha, Spain - LaCruzMarch2015_18m | ecosystem: Environmental > Aquatic > Freshwater > Lake | place: Spain...
GGGATTGCCTGCTGCAAATGCCCTTGTAGCCCCTTTCCGGTGGACGCAGAGGGTTGTTTCTTTTATTTTGCCTTTTTCAATGGTTCTGTGTTTCTCAATCTTTGCAATGTTATGGCATACATCATAGACAAGGGAGAGCCCGAGTTTGCCGGAACTTATTCCGAACGTCTGCTCAAAGGTTTCCCTTACCCAGTGTGTTATCATCTGTCTGTTTGCGAATGCGTAATTTGCGGCAGAGGCCATGGCTGAAAGGTATCTCTGTCCTTCCGGCGACGCGATCGGCGCGCAGCATAACTGTCTGTCGGCAAGATATATGCCGTATTTCTCCGATGCCTTTAACATTTCCCTGATATAATCATCGCAGATCTGATACCCGAGTCCGCGGGAGCCGGTGTGTATCATAACAGTTACCTGATCTTCAAAAAGACCAAAAGCTTCGGCGGCATTTCTATCATAGATTTCATCAACATATCCAATCTCTACGAAATGGTTTCCGCTGCCGAGAGTTCCGAGCTGGTCTTTCCCCCGTTCAAAGGCCCTGTCAGATACGTTATCAGGCATGGCATTCTGAATCCTGCCGCCATCTTCAATGAACTGGATATCCTCCTGTGTGCCGAATCCGTTTTCAACAGCCCAGCGTGCCCCTTTCGCGAGTACCTTTTTTATTTCATCCTTTGGAAGTTTGAAGTCCTTTCTGTGAGAACCTACACCGCTTGGAATATTCCTGTAGAAGCTGTCAACAATGTCAGGTACTTTGTTTCTTATTTCCTGAACGCTCAGCACGGAGCGCAAAAGTCTGACACCTCAATTGATGTCATATCCGACACCACCCGGAGAAATAATACCCTTTTCCATGTCAAAGGCCGCCACCCCTCCGATAGGAAAACCATACCCCCAGTGAATATCAGGCATTGCCATTGATGCCTTTACGATCCCTGGGAGGGATGCAACATTCTCCACCTGCTTGATGCTCTCATCGGTACCCATTATTTTAAGGAGTTCTTCGTTGACATAGACCATCCCGTCAACATTCATCCGATCGTGTCTTTCCACCATATAGCGGTTGTCATCTATTTTTTTCAGATATTCCCTTGTCTTTTCCATATATACGTTTCTTTATTTTTAACCCGGATTTTCCATTAAGATACGTATCGGTGTCGTGCCATCTCTCGCAAACACGCCCTTAAATGCAGGATTAGGGATTGATGGTTAGAGGGTTAGAAGTTTAGAGGGTTAGCTAATCATCCAAACATCCAACCTTCCAATCATCTGAACTCCTTTATCTCTTTAATCCTTAATCCCAAGCTTCCTCGCCTCACGACGGTTTGTTCCGTGATACCCCGACACCTCTCCAATGACATATCCGGGTTTAACTCGTAACTCAACACTCAAAACCCAACACTGTATTTCTCACACATCCATTATAATCCTTGCCTTGAAACCATTTTCATCCTGTGTGATTGAAAATCCATGATAGGTAACAGCCTTTATATCCTGCATTGCCGTATGTCTGGCAGGGTCGAATATCCCTCCAATTACAGTTCCTGTAAGCCTGTTGTTGTCTATTTTTATAGAAAATTCTTTCGGAATGAACCCTTCCACTTCCCACATATACAGAAGTTCATTGAGAAAAACAATGAGTGTTTCGCCATTACCGGTTAGGTCAAACCTTTTCCCTTTCTCAGCCTTTACGTCCTTCGCATCAACAACCAGCGAGAAAAGTCCATTAACTGCATTAGCAAAAAGCTCTTCCAGCGATTTACCATATATCTCTAATCCAATATCGGCTTCATGATCGATGATGCTGTATTTTTGCTCATCCAATTCTTTCTTTTTCACATTCACCTGCTCATCCGTCTTCATAATCTTTTTACCATGCCCTCCTTTTCATTATACCATCACGTTCTTCTAAAAAGGAGAATTTTTAATGAAAATAATAGTTGACATTCAAATCAATCTCTGTTTGAATACTCGCACAAACCGCTTGGATCCAGCATCTGGACCGGGACGGAAGGGGATGGATTATCAGCCTTCTGAACTCAGTTCGGGAGGCTTTTTTATTTAAGGAGGTTCATATGGAGAAGATAACCGTACCGGTTGTAAGGGCAAGGAAAGGTAAAGAAAAACTTACCATGCTCACCGCTTATGATTATGTCTTTGCAAACATCATGGACAATGCCGGTATAGAGATGATCCTTGTCGGTGATTCCGTTGGTTCGGTGCTTCTCGGCTACCCGAACACGGTCCCCGTTACTGTAGAGGAAATGATTCACCATACCAAACCTGTTGTGAAAGGCGCAAAAAAGGCGCTCATTGTCATCGATATGCCTTTTATGTCATACCATGAGAGCATAGAGCAGGCGAAACGGAATGCTGGAAGAATGATAAAAGAAAGTGGCGCTGAGGCTGTGAAGCTTGAAGGCGGCAAAAGGATGAAGGAAGTTATTAAAGCCATTGCCGACATAGATATCCCTGTTATGGGTCATATCGGACTTACCCCTCAGTCTGTACACAGCATGGGCGGCTACAAGGTGCAAAAAGAGGAAGAGCGGCTCATGGAGGACGCGAAGGCGGTGGAAGAAGCGGGCGCCTTTGCCGTTGTTCTCGAATGTGTACCGAGGGATATTTCAAAAAAGATTACCGAAACGCTCAGCATCCCGACGATAGGAATCGGTGCAGGCCCTGATTGCGATGGACAAGTGCTTGTCATCCATGACCTGCTCGGTCTTCTCGGCGACTTCAGGCCCAAGTTTGTAAAAACATATCTCAACTTAAGGGCAGATATGGATAATGCGATAAAAAGCTATATTGAGGAGGTCAAAGGGGGCACATTCCCTGATGACAGCCACTCGTTTCATTAGTAAGTTAATAACCCCGTTTATCGGGGTTAGAAAATAAGTGCAAGGTTTTTATTATGCTAATAATAGAGACGGTCAAAGACATGCAGCAGACAGCCGAGACCCTGCGAAGGGAAGGGAAAAGGATCGGCTTTGTTCCCACTATGGGCTACCTCCATGAAGGCCATCTCGCCCTTGTAAGAAAGGCGCGGGAATTGAGCGATATCGTTGTAGTAAGCATATTTGTTAATCCTGCACAGTTTGGTCCAAACGAGGACCTTGATAAATACCCCAGGGACATGGAGAGAGACAAAAACCTTCTTGAACAGGAAAAGACCGACATTATCTTCTTCCCTGACAGAAAAGAGATATATCCTGACAGGTATTCCACCTATATCCAGGTAAGGGAACTGGAAGACCACCTCTGCGGTCTCTCACGAAAAGGACATTTTGTGGGTGTGGCAACGGTCGTTGCAAAGCTTTTCAATATCGTGAAACCCCATTATGCTGTTTTCGGTCAGAAGGATTATCAGCAGTTAATAATCATTGAGAGAATGGTAAAAGACCTTAATATGGACCTTGAAATTGTACCCTTCCCCACAATAAGGGAAAAAGGCGGACTTGCCATGAGCTCACGAAACGCGTATCTCAGCCCCGAAGAACGGGAAAAGGGGCTTCTCATCTATGCATCCATGAAAAAGGCGGAGGAACTCTTTAAAAGTGGAGAGAGGGATGCGGCAGTGCTCAGAAAAGAAGCAGAAAAGATTTTGAGTTCCAGAGATGGAATCGATATTGAATATGTAAGGATATCTGATGCCGAGACTTTGACGGAACTTGTTCATATACGCAATAACAGAGCAGTCCTTGCCATTGCCTGCCGAGTAGGTAAAACAAGGCTCATCGACAACACAATTTTGACGGAGGCTTAATATGTTTAAAACGATGATGAAATCAAAAATCCACAGAGCGAGAGTCACTGAAAGCAATCTTCACTACGAAGGAAGCATCACTATAGACGGAACACTCATGGAGCAGGCAGACATAATGCCATATGAACAGGTCCAGATATACAACGTAACAAACGGCGAGCGCTTTACCACATATGCCATCAAGGGCGAAAGAGATTCGGGCGTCATGTGTGTAAATGGCGCGGCAGCCCACAAGGCAAGGAAGGATGACATTATTATCATCGCCACCTATGCAAGCTACGACGAAAAAGAGCTGGCCGTCTTTGAGCCGAAAAAGGTGTATGTTGATGAACTGAACAGGTCAAAGAGCCTGTTAAGGTTAGTCAATTAATTCCCAGCTTTTTTCCTATTGAGAATGCTTTCCCGAGGTATTGACCGATTCCGAAATACTTGCGCAGTCCGGGAGTGAAGACGATCGGTCTTACCTTTTCCTCATCGATGTTTCCGTCCTCTCTGATTACTGATTCATCAGCTTTGATATCAACGATTTCACCTATGAACTGGGTATGGAGCCCGAGTCCAATAGTATGTATAAGCCTGCACTCAAGGATAAATGGAAATTCTGCAATATAAGGGGCGTCTACGAGGCCGCTCTTTACAGGTGTCATGCCTGTTCGGGCAAATTTATCCACCTTCCTGCCTGAAGCTATCCCGAAGTAATCCACCTCTTTTACATGCACCTCTGAGGGTACATTGATAGTAAAGGCCTTTCGCTCAACAATATTTCCATATGTATATGTGGCCTTTCTTAAAGAAACCCCTATGCAGGGCGGCTGTGAACAGCAGATCCCGCACCATGCCGCCGTTGCAGCATTAGGTTTTCCGTTTTTATCATATGTCCCCACCACAAAGGCAGGGGCCGGATATACAACTGCCTTTGCCCCTACGGATACTTTCATGTCTGCCCTCCCGGTTCTTTTCAGGTTTTAGCAAAACTTCTATAATTATTTTGCTGTCCGCCCCAGTGAAATAGATACACAATTCATTTCACGGGGCAGACTATCGATCGACAAATACAGGATTAGGGATTGATGGTTAGAGGATTAGAAGTTTAGAGGGTTAGCTAATCATCCAAACATCCAACCTTCCAATCATCCGAACCCCTTTATCCTATTAATCCTTAATCCATCCTCTTTCCGGTCTTGTCTGCGGCTGAATAAAAAAAGTTTTCATGTGTTTTTGACACTACCATTCTTTTAACACCTTGTATACCCCTGAAAAATCGAGGTGGTCAATATCCTTTGACAGGGTCATGCCAAAAAGTTCTTTCACTGCGCTTCCCGTAAAGAGCGGTCTTCTCAGGGATTTTGCTAGGTCCTGCAAAAAATGCAGGTCTTTATAAATAAGGGCTGATGAGAAGTGGGTTGAAAAATCCTCTTTTATCAACTTTTCCCTCTTTGCATTAAGAACCATTGAATTTCCAGCACCTGCGGCAAAAATATCGAGAATTTTCTCCCTGTCTAAACCTACAGCCTCACCAAAAACAGTCGCCTCGGCGATAGTGGCCATGAAACTCCCCAGTATCAAATTGTTGATCAGCTTCATCTTTGTTGCAAGGCCTGGTTCTCCGAGATAAAAAATCGCTTTTCCGATCTTCTGGATAAAGGGGAGTGCAGCATCGTAGGCATTCCTTTCACCGCTTGCAAGAACGGTCAGGTTGCCCTGCGAGGCAGGAACAACACTCCCGAGGACTGGTGCTTCAACGTAGAAGGCTCCTTTTTCCCGAAACATCGTGTGAAAACTCAAAACCGGTTCAAAATGATTCGTCGTGTTATCGATAATGATTTTTCCACCCGGATTCCCTGACAAAAGGCCCTTATCTCCACGGGTAACCTCCGCAACTGCCGCACTGTCAAAGAGGCACAGGAATACTATGTCCGTCTGAGATATGAGTTCGGCAGGATTCTCGGCCCATTCTGCACCAATATCCTGCGCCTTTTCTTTCGTTCTGTTCCAGACGGTAAGTTTAACGCCTTCAGAGATCAGCCTTTTTGCAATAGTTTTTCCGAGAGTACCAAGACCTATAAACCCTGCTTTCATCGTTCTTCCTCCACGGTTTATAATTACTGCAATATACTATCACAGTTAAAAGGGCATTTACACTTTATCGGTATTATTGTATATGTGCCCGCAAAAACGCATTTTCTTTTTGCAGTGGAAAGTACTATCCTTTTATCTTTCGCACTTGCTGTTATGTACGTTTTATTGTGTCGATGCTCCCCTCTACGGAAAGAAGCATCTTTTTGATGTGGATGCCTGAGGAGAATCCGCCGATAGTGCCATCCTGTCTGATTACACGGTGACAGGGTATAATGATGGGGACGGGATTTCTCCCTACTGCCTGCCCTACCGCCCGGGAGGCACCCGGGTATCCGAGGCGCTTCCCTATCCAGCTATAGCTCCTCAACTCGCCGTATGGAATATCCATCAATTCTTTAAGAACTTTTTGAGTGAATGGTCTGAGGCCTGAAATATCAATTTTTGCACGAAACTCAACCTTCACGCCTTTGAAATACCGGTCGAGATCTTTCCAGACATCTCTGAATGGCTTCTCCGAGTCAACACTCCCCGGATAAGCCGCAGCAATCTCCTTCCTGATGCGATGAGGTTCTTCTGCCATCATATCAAGCCGGAAGAGCCGCCCGTTTTTTGCCGCAAGAAGTATATGACCCGGTGATAGTTCCTGAATGTTGTATTCAATCAAATCCAATTTGACATGTCCTCCCCTGAGGCATAGAATGTATGCCTGAAAAGTTTCATATGAAAGCGTATTGACCAAGATTATCATAACTGGAGAAAAAAATGGAAGGATATATAAAATTTCTCGGCACCGGCGGGGCGCGTTTTGTTGCATCAAGGCAGATCAGGGCAACGGGCGGGCTCTGGCTGCACTATAAAGACACGGATCTTTACATAGATCCGGGCCCTGGCGCGCTCGTGAAGCTTCACGCATCAAAAGAGAAATTCGACCCCATTCAGCTGGACGGGATTATTCTTACCCATAAGCACATAGACCATGCCAACGATGTGAATATCATGATCGAAGCCATGACAGACGGAGGGTTTAAAAAGAAGGGGACGCTTTTCTGTCCGGAAGATGCTGTAAACGGTGACCCTGTCGTTCTGCAATACGTGAGAAAATACCTTGACAGTATCGTGCTGCTCCATGAAGGAGGGCATTACACTATAAAAGACATAACGTTCAGTACGCCTGTACGCCACGTCCATCCTGTTGAAACATACGGAATCATTTTTCATTTGAATAAAAGGATTGCCCTTATTGCAGATACACGGTTTTTCGATACACTGCCGGAACACTACCACGTCGATTACCTGATCATCAACGTGCTCAGGGTAAAACCGATAACAAGAACAGATGTAGTGGATCACCTTGCAGCGGACGACGTAGTAAAAATTGTCAGCCATATAAGACCGGAAACCGTCATCCTGACACACTTCGGAATGAACCTTATAAAGGAAAAACCTTACCTTGTTGCAGAGAAGTTAAAAGATGCTACAGGCATTAACATTATCGCGGCACATGACGGGATGAAGTTTGAATTCTGATTAACACGGATTTGTCATTAGAATCACTATCGGTGTCGGACCATCCCCACAAAATGCTGGATTAGGGATTGATGTTTGGAGGGTTAGAAGTTTAGAGGTTTAGCTAATCATCCAAACATCCAACCTTCCAATCATCCGAACTCCTCTTAATCCCGATGTTCCACGCTTGGCTTCGGAACTTTTGCTTAACAGCGATGGTTTAACCGCTGTACTTAAAAGATTTTGCTAATAGCTAAGGGCTGACATCTAAATCCTGCCTCAGCACCTCAAGTACGGCTTCGTGGATAAGGCCGTTTGACGCAGCAACATCATCCTTGTAAATATTGAAGGGGTCACCCTGAAAGTTGGTAATTATCCCTCCCGACTCTGACACGATCAGGAAGCCGGCAGCAACATCCCAGGGATTGAGTTTCAACTCCCAGAAACCGTCGAATCTCCCGCAGGCCAGATAACAGAGATTCAGCGCAGCAGAACCATCCCTCCTTATCGCCTGGGCTTCATATAGAAACTTAATAAAATGACTGACATTATTAGTTTTGTTTGTGACAAGGTCATAGGGGAAACCTGTGCTCAGGAGGGCATCTTTCAATACCCGGATCGCTGAAACTTTAATCTTGCTGCCGTTCAGATATGCCCCCCCTCCTTTCCTGCTATAGAATAGTTCATTAAATACAGGATTATATACAACACCAAGGACAACCTCTCTGTCTTTTTCATAGGCGATAGATGTGCAGAAAAAAGGGTATCCGTGGGCATAGTTCGTTGTTCCATCGAGAGGGTCAACAATCCATCGGTTCTTGTCGTTGTCATAATAATTTGTCTTTTCTTCGCTGATTATCTCGTCGTCAGGAAAATCCTTTTCTATAAGTTCTATAATTTTTGCCTGACAGAGATAATCCACATCGGTTACTAAATTAATTTCCCCTTTGTGGTGTATCGCAAATCTCTGTTCGTAATACTTTCTCTGAATTTCTCCAGATTCTTTTGCACAATGTATGGCAAATTCCAACAGGTCATCCATGGACATTATTCTAAATGATATTTACTATGATTTTCAAGGACTATAAGTTCAAAGGCAGTAATTCCCGCCGCGAATTGTTGTTTCAAGGGTCTGTTTTTATACGGTTTGACAAACCATCGCTGATGTTCTATCATTAGACAAATGGCAGATTTACGAAGAGATGTTGTTACCGGAAACTGGGTAGTTGTCGGGTACAAAACAATAAAAAGCGATTCAGTTGGACTCTGTCCCTTCTGCCCGGAGAATGAGCATCTCACCCCGAAAACAATCAGGGAATATAAAGATACAGAAGGATTATGGCTTCTGCGCTGTTTCTCTGCCATGAATCCTATCTTCGTTATTGAGGAAGACCTGAAGAAACGGGGAGAAGGCATTTACGACAAGATGAATAATGTCGGGGCGCACGAAGTGATTGTCGAAAACAGGTCCCATACAAAAACAATGTCTGATTATACGGACCGGGATTACATGCTCTTGCTGGAGATGTATCAGGAGAGAATCCATGACCTGAAAAAGGACAAAAGATTCAAATATATACAGGTATTCAAGAACCACGGTGAGCTTGCAGGTTCATACATCCTGCATCCCCATTCCCATGTCCTCGCAACACCTGCTATGCCCCAGAGGATTGAATTGGAGCTTACGCAATCAAAAACGCATTATATGCAAAAAGAGCGGTGTCTTTTTTGCGACATTATAAGCCAGGAGACAAGACAGGATAAGCGGGTGGTGAGCATAAATTCAAGTTTTATCTCTATTTGTCCGTTTGCCTCCAGATTTCCCTTCGAAGTATGGATACTGCCGAGGCAGCACGACAGCAGTTTCGAGAACCTCAATGACGAAGGGGCAAAACATGAACTTGTCAGTATATTTTCAGATATGATGAAAAGAATAGAAAAATTAACAAATGCATATACAATTGTTATACACTCATCGCCAAATATCGTTGAGTTTGACACTCAGGATGAGGAACGCTTACCGATAACCGAACATTTTCACTGGCATATCGAAATAATTCCCAGAGATTTCAAGACCTCCAAATATAAAAGGGAAGATGAATTCTATGTCATATCAAACACACCTGAGGAGGCTGCAAGGGCCTTGAAGGAAGAAAAGGTTTAATTTTCATTTTTCTTAAAATTGTTCTTGACAACTTAAACCACTATATATAGTATAGATACGTTGTATGAACACTAAATATGGGGGTTATTTTATCTATACGTATAAAATCCTGTACATCTTTTTTTCGATTCTTAATCATTAAAAGGCACTTATAATTTTGAGAGGAGGCATTAATGGAAACAACTGATTTAAATCTTTTCGTAAGGACATCAGAAGAAACCATATTAGACTGGGACAGGTCGAAAATAACCGATGCCCTGATCCGCGAAACACTGATAGATAAGGATACAGCAACCGAGATAAGCAAAGAAGTTGAAAGAATGATAAGCAAATCAGGGATTAAGATGGTAACAGCCCCTCTCATCAGGGAACTTGTGAATGCAAGGCTCATCGAAAAGGGACTGGAGAGTTCACGGAAGATGCATACAAGGCTTGGTATGCCTATTTATGATGTGGACAACCTCATCCTGCACCCGAATAAGGAAAACGCCAATGTTCCCCATGGGCCTGAGGCCACAAATCTCACGCTCGCCGAGAGGATTAAAAAGGAGTATGCCTTACTGTCAGTATTCTCGCAGGATGTTTCCGATGCCCACATGAATGGTGACATCCATTTACACGATCTCGGTTTTATCGACAGACCCTATTGCAGCGGTCAATCCCTTGAATATATTAAAAAATTCGGACTCAACCTGCCCCATTCCCTCTCAATGGCAAATCCCGCAAAACACCCTGAAGTGCTCCTTGCCCACCTCATCAAGTTTTCAGCAGCATTGCAGAGCAACTTCGCAGGCGCAATAGGCTGGGATGCAATCAACATATTTTTCGCCCCATACCTTGAAGGGATGAGCGACAACGAGGTAAAACAACTGGCACAGATGCTCATATTCGAATTTTCCCAGCAGGCAGTAGCACGGGGCGGACAGGCCATATTCTCCGATATCAACATATACTGGGAAATCCCGAAACACTTTGTGGATACACCCGCCATAGGCCCGGGCGGAAAGTTTACCGGCAAGACCTATAGTGAATACGAGAAAGAAGCCCAGAGGTTTGCATGGAAATTATTCGAGATCTATAAAGAGGGTGACGGCTCGGGAAGACCTTTCTTTTTCCCGAAGCCAATCGTTCATATTACAGAGAAATTTTTTCATACCCCGGGTCATATGGATTTTCTCCACCATATTGCCGATGTAGCCTCCGACAAAGGAAATACGTATTTTGTTTTTGACAGAGGCGAAACAGCCAAAATCTCCGAATGCTGCAGGCTCAGCTTCAAGCTGGAAGAAAGTGACATACTCGATGCAAAACAGCCGTGGAGGATGAGATACTGCGCACTGCAGAACGTTTCCCTGAACCTCCCCAGAATAGCCTACCTCGCACATGGTGACGATGCAAAGCTGTTCAGTCTTATTTCGGAAAGGTTTGAGCTTGCTGTCAAGGCCCATAAAGAAAAAAGGGCCTTCCTGGAAAAACTGCTCGCCTTGGGTGAAGACGGGCCTCTCTCACTCCTCACCATGAACAGGGATGGCATGCCATACCTCAGATTCAACCTTGCCTCCCATCTCATCGGTATGGTTGGTCTCAATGAGATGGTGCAGATTCATAAGGGGGAAGAGCTGCATGATTCAAAGAAGGCCTTAAAGTTTGGCATCAAGATCATTGCACATATGAACCTGCTCACAGATAAAATCAAGAAAAAGGAAGGCATCAAAATCGTCCTCGAACAGACGCCGGCAGAGAGCACAAGCTACCGCTTCGCAAGGCTTGATTTACGATATTTCTCGCCCGCCTCGGGGAGGGTTGTCAAAGGCGACATAGCTTCCGGAGAGGTCTATTACACAAATTCCACGCACCTGAATGTAAAAAACCATATAAACCCCATTGAAAGGGTCACGAATGAAGGCATCTTCCACCCCCTGATAGAGGCAGGCTCGATCTCCCATGTATGGCTTGGTGAGGCCCAACCGTCAAAGGAGGCAATAGCGGATTTTGTTATTAAGACATTTAAACACACAACGAACGACCAGATAGCCTTTTCACCGGAATTCACCACATGCAACAAATGCAACAGAACATCAAGGGGTCTTTCGGATACTTGCACATACTGCGGCTCCGGAGATGTTGACGGTATTACGAGAATTACAGGTTATTTTACTAAGGTTTCGAGCTGGAACAAAGGCAAGCTCGGTGAGTTGAAAGACAGGTACAGGAATAATGAGTTTTTTTCTGAAATACAGGAAAAGGCAGTGAATGAATGATAAAACAGTTTTGAGTTTTAAGTTTTGAGTTTTAAGTTCTGGGTTTTAAGTTTAATGCAAAACTCAACACTGAATTGAAAGGGGGATCTGATGGGTACAGTAAAAATTTTCTATAAAGATGATTGTCCAATGTGTCCTATGGCAAAGCGGCTGAAGGACAACCTGCTGGAAAAAAATGTGGATGTTCACTACTATAATGTAGGTACAGCGGATGGTCTTGCTGAAGCGACATTTTACAGGGTTCTGGCCCTTCCCACGATTCTTGTTGAAGACGAGATGGAAAACGGGCTTGGAGAATGGAGGGGCACTGTCCCCAAAATGGAAGAGGTTCTGCATGTTGTGCAGGGACTATGATTTCCCTATAAAAGGTTTTATAGATACAAGTTTTATTGACTGGAAGGGACATCTTTCGTCTGTGATATTTACCGGCGGATGCAATTTCAGGTGTCCCTACTGTCATAACAGCAGTATTGTGCTCCACCCAGAACGGATAGAAAATGTGCCTTTTGAATATATCGTCAGCCATTTAAGGAAATATAAAAACTGGGTGGAGAGAGTGGTCATCACAGGCGGTGAGCCCACCATCAATATGAATCTCTTCTCCGCCATAGGGCAATTAAAAATTGAAGGCATAAAAATCAAGCTCGATACAAACGGTTCGTCGCCTTCTATCATAAAAGGGCTTGTTAACGACGGACTGATCGATTATATCGCCATGGACATAAAAGGTCCGGTTGATCAGTATAAAAGGTGGTGTGGTGTTGACGTTGATACAAAAAGGATCGAGGAAAGCATACAGTTCATTTTAGAAGGGAATGTGGATTATGAGTTCAGGATGACAGTTGTACCTTTCCTGCACAGAGAAAAAGACATATATGCCGCGGTTGATTACGTCCGGCATGCAAAAAAATTCTTTATCCAGGAATTCAAACCTAACAACACATTAAACCCCGCATTTTCACATATCAAACCCTTCTCGCCTGAGAAGATGCAGAAAATAAGGCAGAATGTGTCGGATCAATTAAACATCGCCAGTGAGGATTTACAGATCAAAAAAGGCTGAATACCGTAAGGCTGCTACGGTTACTTACCTGTCCAGAACCAGTGTATTGAGTAAATGATTAGAACAGCAAGAACAGCAAGGGCGGTGATGATGGTTTCCCATTCCCACCGGTGAAGTTTTAATGTTATCTTCCAACCGCAATTACTGCAATGGAATACCCTCCTTCCGAAAAACTTGAGAAACCATTCCTTAGGATTCCATCTCTCACTCTGCATCAATTTCGATTGACCACATGACGGGCAGGGGGGAGAAGAGGATAGGAATACGAGAACATCAGACAGGGAATTGATCCTTTCTGAAGCAGCGTACAAGTCCCTTCCTGTACCTGTATAGTCAGCAAAAAAATTAACAGCATCCATTTTATAACCTTTTTTTATCGATGCTTTTAATTTTCCTTTCGGATTCTTTTCAGTATTATCAGGAGGCATAATTATGCCCTTTGTTCCTGCTGTCATGCTTATACATCAAGGTACCCCATCCTGATCTGCATATCGATGCAGTATTGAAAATATTCTCTGACGGCTGTCTTTGGATGATATGCACCCGAATGGCCGTCGCATAGTATATCTGCGTTGACACCAAGTAACTTATCCATAGATTTTACCCACGCAGCAGGGTCACAGTCAAATTCTCTAAGCAATGGGGCTGCAATATCCTGTACAAAAAGGCATCTTTTCCCTGCAATGTCGAGATAAAGCGAGATAGACCCCGGTGAATGGCCGGGTGTATGCAGCCAGACCATTTGCTGCCCGTCGCAATAAATACTGCCCTTTTCACCATAAAGTTTCTCATCAATGGGAAGAGGCTGGAAGTCTATTTCAAAACATAAGGCTGCGGTGAGGCGGGGGTCGCCCCTCTCAACAATTTCAGCGTCGAGGCTGTGCATGATGAGACGGCTGCCGAAACGGGATTTGAAAAGGTGTGCGCCACCGGCATGATCCACGTGGCAGTGGGTAAGGATAACTGTTGTAATCTTT
>Ga0247841_10009289_pt1 | contig 13816 bp, 15 predicted proteins | sample LaCruzMarch2015__2_FD_192410 | JGI IMG/M metagenome (GOLD analysis project Ga0247841, IMG submission 192410) | Freshwater microbial communities from meromictic Lake La Cruz, Castile-La Mancha, Spain - LaCruzMarch2015_18m | ecosystem: Environmental > Aquatic > Freshwater > Lake | place: Spain...
GAGCGCTCTCAATCGCGGGAATGATTCCCTCACTGCGGCAGAGCTTGAAGAATGCATCTTTGCATTGATCATCCGAGCAAGTCACATACTGCACACGACCTGAATCCTTCAGATGGCAATGTTCCGGACCCACACCCGGATAATCCAGGCCGCTTGCGCACGAATAGACCGGAGCAGGAGAACCATCATCGTTCTGGAGCAGGTAACACTTGAAGCCGTGAATAATGCCTTCGCGTCCGTAGGACATGGTCGCGGCATGGTCGCCGACTGCGGGGCCTTTGCCTAAAGGCTCGACACCATAGATCGCCACAGGATCATTCAAGAATGCCGTAAAGAGACCCATCGCGTTCGAACCGCCACCGACGCACGCACAGATCGCATCTGGCAACTGGCCTGTCATCTCCATGAATTGTTCACGGGCCTCGATGCCCACGACCTTCTGAAAGTCACGGACCATCAACGGGAAGGGATGCGGACCGACAACGGATCCGATGCAATAAATAGAATTTTCGTAATCAGCCAAGTAGGCCATGAAGGCGGAGTCCACAGCCTCCTTGAGTGTCCGGAGACCAAACGAGACCGGCACCACCTTAGCACCCAGAAGCTTCATGCGTGTGACGTTCGGGGCTTGCTTAGCGATATCCACATCGCCCATGTGAATTTCACATTCCAGCCCGAAATAGGCAGCGGCTGTTGCAAGCGCGACACCGTGCTGTCCAGCACCCGTCTCAGCAATCAGCTTTTTCTTGCCCATAAACTTGGCCAACAGACCCTCACCCATGCAATGGTTGATTTTGTGAGCGCCCGTATGGTTCAGATCTTCACGCTTCAAATAGATATGCGCGCCGCCATTCTTCAAGGAGAGCGTGCGGGCATGATAAACAGGCGTCGGACGGCCCTGGAAGGTCTTGCGGATACTTCTCAGCTCGGCAATAAAGGCAGAATCATTCGCGATCCGGTGGTAAGCCTCGATGATCTCTGCAAAGGGCTTTTCCAATTGAGGAGGAAGATACATCCCTCCGTACTTTCCGAAATAACCTTTTTCGTCAGGTCCTTGTCCATGAACAGGTTTTGCAATCATCGCTTCCTCCATGTTTGTTGTTAGTATAAAATTTTTGGTTATACGTTGAAGAGGAAGTGCATAACGTCACCATCCTGCACAAGATATTCCTTGCCTTCAACACGCATCACCCCTGCGGCCTTTGCCCCTGCTTCACCATTTAGACGGATATAGTCGTTATACGAAATAACCTCCGCACGAATGAAGCCTCGTTCGAAATCCGTATGAATCACACCCGCGCATTTCGGCGCGCTCCAGCCGCGATGGAAGGTCCAAGCTCTGACCTCTTTGGGGCCAACCGTAAAATAACTGGCAAGTCCGAGTGTATGATAGGCCATGCGGGCGGTCTGGTCCAAGCCGCTCTCCTGCAAACCATAAGAGGTCAGAAAATCATCCCGCTCAGCATCGGATAACCCAACCATCTCAGCCTCCATCTTCGCGGAGATGACAACCACGTCGCACCCTTTAGCCGCTGCGTACGCCTTCACACGGGCCACCTGCTCATTGTCCTGAGCAATTTCTGTCTCACCCACATTCGCACAATAGATAACTGGCTTATCCGTCAGCAGCTGCAACTCGGTCAAGGTCGTCAAAATAGGATCATTCTCACTGCGCGGGAAGGTGCGCACAGGTTTTTCGTCATTCAGGTGCTTCATCAGCAGCTCCATGGCTTCGACCTCTTTACGCAGGTCCTTATCTGAACGGGCCATGCGCCCCACGCGGTCTAAGCGCTTTTCAAGCGATTGCATATCCGCCAGGATGAGCTCCGTCTCAATGATCTCAATGTCGCGGATCGGATCAATCCCCCCTTCGACATGTACCACGTCATTATCGGCAAAGCAGCGGACCACCTGCAAGATAGCACTGCTCTCACGGATATTGGCCAGAAATTTGTTTCCGAGTCCTTCACCCTTACTTGCGCCACGGACAAGGCCAGCGATATCAATGAAGTCAACCGTTGCTTTAACCACCTTTTCGGGCTTTGCAATTTTGGTCAACGCGTCAAGCCGGACATCCGAAAGAGGGACGGTCGCCTTATTAGGCTCGATCGTACAAAATGGATAATTGGCAGCCTCCGCATTCTGCGCACGCGTCAATGCATTGAACAAGGTTGATTTGCCTACGTTAGGAAGGCCGACGATTCCAACACCCAGTGCCATTTTAAAATCCTCTTTCTTTTAAGTTACAAATGAGCAAAAAGTATACCACGAACGCCCCTCTAAAGACATCCTAAATATTGCTATCCGCATCGGAAGGTGGGCTTGCCTTTTAACGTACGCGCAGGTATACTTGAAAACTTATGGTTCCATCACCAAATACAGCAGTTGAACAAACCAAACGTGTCGCTTTGGTTATCCCCTGTTTCAATGAAGCCAAGCGCCTGAACCTGGAGGCCTATTCAGCCTTCCTGAAGACCCATCCCTTCATGACCTTCTGCTTTGTCAATGACGGTAGCACCGACCGCACCGAGGACCTTCTCGTCGCCTTCGCAGCAGAACACCCACCCCTCTCCATCAAAACCCTTTCACTGGACCATAATTCTGGCAAGGGCGAGGCAGTCCGTCAAGGCGTCCTGACCATGCTTGCAGAGAAATCACCCGCCGTTGATCTTGTCGGCTTCTGGGATTCTGATCTCGCCACGCCGCTTGCTGAGCTCGACCGTTTTGTCGAAGCCTTTGCTCACGAGACACGCCTGCAAGCAGTCGTGGGTTTCCGTAAAAAAGAACCTGCTGCGAACATCAAGCGATCCCCCTCCCGCAAGCTCATCAGCGCCATCATGCGTGTCATTATTCACACCCTCATCGGATTGCCCATCCACGACACCCAATGCGGCGCAAAGCTCTTCACAGCCGACCTCGCCTCCAAGATATTTAACGCGCCCTTTATCGCCCGCTGGCTTTTCGACCTTGAACTCTTCCTTCGCATGAAGCAAGCCTATGGCAGTACGTTCCTGTCTCAAAATCTCGAGCAACTTCACCTGAAGTCCTGGCATGATGTCCCGGGCACCAAGTTAAGATTTTGGGATGTCTTTGAAATATTTCTTGAGCTCGTGAAGATCAAATTACAGTACCGCAACAGGTAGGAGTGGAAGAACATCCAGCTGGAATAATGGAATAGTGGAAAGGTGGGCTTTTCTATAACTTCAATTATTTGCCCACGAAACACACAAAAATCTCATCTGCGCCCCTGCCTGTCCGCCGTAGCCTTGGCGAAGGTGGGCGCCTCTGCGGGAAAAAGTTGTTCATCCGTTTTTTTTGAAGAATAACTGCCAACTGCTACTGCCTACTGCCACTTTCTCCTATCTTCTCGCGATGCAATAGACTGGCGTGTAGGTCAGCGGATAGCGGTTGTCGGACGTGCGGAACGCTTGATACTCTTCTTCAAAGGCTCGCAACGTCGCCTTGGTCCAGACACTGTTCTTGGCGCTGGCAGTCACGCCAGTGGCCTTGAGATGCTCCAGCACATCGCGCGGCGAAGCGAAGGAGAGGACCTCCTGCGTTGCTTCGAGATGCAGCAGTTCAAAGTCAGCTCCTGAAAGCTTGTCTGCTAATTCCACAGTCGAAAGATAAGCCAATCCAGAATCCTGAATGGCATGAACTTCCTTGAGATTACGCGGCCCAAACGTTGAAAAGACCAGCAGGCCTCCGGGCTTCAGGACCCTGTGCAAGCGTGAGAAAAGCGCATCAAGATCGTGAATCCATTGGAAGGTCGCACCTGACAGGATCAGATCCGCCGCCGGATACGTGTCGTAACTATTGATATCCGCCTGATGGAATTGGGTTTTAGGACGTTGCGCATGAAGGCGCTGGCACTCATCAAGCAGGTCATAGAGGTGAAGGGCGTTCCAGTGATAGGAGGAGGCAAACGCATCCGTCAAAAGTCCGGTTCCACAGCCGAGGTCAAGCACGGTCCCAAACTGGCGCATCGGCGTCGTCTGCAACAATAACTCACAGAGCGCCTGCGCCATGCGCCGCTGCACGTGCGCAGCCTCCTGATAGGTTGAGAGTCCGCGACGAAAACGCTGATGAACACGAGTTATGTCAGGCTTTTGCAAATGCGAGGACCTCCTCCCACGAATTCAGACTCACAAAAGGGTCATGCAAAAGCGGCTTTTCAACCACATGAACATCAGGATGCTTGGACCAGAAAGCACGCAACGCCGAAGGCGGAAAGATGCGATCCTTTGTCCCGATCAACGCCTTTGTAAAAATATTCGCTGGCTGATGTGTTGTTGACAGACTTTTATGAAGTGCAACCAACTCCTCAACTTGGCTCTCTGTCGAGCGTCTGGAAAAGCTTTCGGTTGTCCCGCTGACCCGTATTCCGAATTTTTCACGGGCACGATCATCAGCCCAGTTCACAATGGTGCCAGAGAAAACTTCTGGGGAAATCCCCTCCTGTGGATGAATCGGGGTCAGCGTTCCGTTAATGGCCAGAGCATTACTGATGCGCGAAAGGAGAGGCGTCCCCTCAAGCACCTTCGCCGCTGCCCAAACCCCTAAACTCCAAGCCACCAGATGAACTTTCGAATAAGCAGAGAGGTTAGGAAGCGCTTCCATGTGCGTATAATCGTGAACCGCCAAGAGGTCAAACGCTCCGCACGGCCACCTTTCAAAACGGTGGTGATCCATTCCCCATCCATTGAAGAAGAGGATCAGCTCATTGTTTCCGGCTTTATTAAGATAGACTGAAGTCATAGCATCTGTTCTAAAAGGGTTTCGTCCAACGCGGCTGTTAACGAGAAACGGAGACGCGAGGTTCCCTGGGGGACTGTCGGTGGACGGATAGCAAAAACCAAATATCCCTTTTCTTGAAACCGCTTCGCGTGTGCAACCGCATCAGCGTCCTCGCCAATAATCATTGGGACGATCTGGGACTCCCCGGCAATCGTGATCCCCTGCCCCTTCTCCTGAATCAGGGCGCGCAGACGCAGCCCCATGCGCTTAACTTTTTCGCGTTCCGCTTCCATGCGGGCACAACGCTTCAGAACAAATGCGCTCCAATTTAGAACCACCGGTGGTAAACCTGTTGTAAAGATAAACGGGCGCGCATGGTTGATGAGATAGTCCTTCACCTCGGGGGCCATGATGGCATAAGCGCCTGCGGAGGCGAAGGCTTTGCCAAAGGTACCGATCAAAATATCAATCTTCTGCTGAACACCCAGCGCGGCGCACATTCCGGCGCCTGACGGACCGCACACACCGACGGTGTGCGCTTCATCCACTACCAAGAGGCAGTCGTATTTTTCCTTCAAGGCGACCAGCTTCAAGATATCCGCTGAATCACCATCCATACTAAAAACAGACTCTGTCACCAGAAAGACGTGTCGATACTGCGAACGCTTCTCCGACAAGATTTTTTCGAGATGCTCATAATCCAAATGACGGAACCGTTGCGTCTCCGCCTCACACAATCTCATGCCATCAATGATGCTCGCGTGGTTGAGCTTGTCTGACAGGATCAGATCCTTACTTGTCGCCAACGCCGGTAATATGCCGATGTTGGCATGATAGCCACTGTTGAAAACCAAGGCCGCGCGCTGATCATAGAGCTCCGAGAGTTTTGTTTCTAAACGCGTATAGGCCAGCGTATTGCCGGTGAGCAAGCGGCTGGAGGCGCTCGTCAAAGCCAGTTCAGGAGACCCCGGCTCAAACTGCGCATAGAAAGAACGTCTCAACTCAGCATTTCCGGCAATCCCGAGATAGTCATTGCTGGAGAGGTTCCAGAACTCCTTACCCTCCCAGCGGCAACGCCCCTCCCCCAACGGCACGATCTCACGCAAGGCGCGGAAGCGGCCACTGGTCTTAAGCTGGTCTAGGTCACTCGTCAATTCTGAAATGAAACTCATTATCAAAACTCATTCAGTTGTCCGATAAAGGCAAGGTCGTCATCGACACTGCGTCCACGGGTGGTCAGATAGCCGCCGGTCATGAGGCTGTTCGCCCCGGCGAGCATGAGCAAGCCCTGGAAATCCTTCATGACCGTCTCACGGCCAGCGGCAAACTTGATCATCTTCGTCGGATTCACCAGGCGGAAGATCGCAAAGGCTTTCGCAACCTCGCTCGGCCGCATGATGGGACTCTCTTCCAAAGGTGTCCCCTTAATCGGCAGGAGCACATTGAGCGGAATACCATCCACATTCAAGTCTTTAATGGCAAATGCCATATCCACGCGATCCTGCCAGCTCTCGCCTAGACCGAAGATACCACCGGTACAGTTTGTGACACCGAAGGACTGGAGATATTTGATGGTCGCGATCTTATCGGCAATAGTGTGCGTATTCGCGATCAGCTCGTGATAACGAGACGGGCTTGTCTGCAAATTCATGTTATAGCGCCAGGCATGATGCTTTGCCAGCAGTTCCGCAGTCTCACGGCTCAAAATACCGATGGAGACACAGAGCTTTATATCCGGCAGGGCCGCATGAAGGGCATCGAGCGTCTCGAGGATCTTATTAAACTCCTCATTAGGCGTTAAGTAACCGATACCGCTTGTCACATAGCCAAACATACGGACACCGGTCGCATACGCCTTCTTCGCGGCGGCCACCACCTCCTCCGTCGCCAATAGCTCGTAGGTGGTCACCCCCGTATCATGATGGGCGCTCTGCGCACAGAATCGGCAATTCTGCTCACACCGTCCCGACTTCGCATTGATAATCGAACACGGGGCGATGGGCGCTGCCCATTTTTGACGGACCTTGTTGGCCAGGGAAACCAGGTCCAGGATGTCCGCGCCACTCACCTGGAACGCCAAGGCAAGCGCCTCCTCACGTGTTAACTCCGCTCCATCTAAAACCTTATACGCGTTCTCAATTGCTGGGTGTAAATGCATCATGCTCCTCGTAAAGCCTCATATTTCTTAAAAAACTAACCTTTGAAGTCCAGTAGTTTAATAGATTAATCTTTATGGCCTGCTGTTTGCAAGCTCAAACGCATGAGTTACGTCGTTCTAGAAGACATCCTCAGCGCAAATTGTTCAGGGGTGATAATGGGGCACACTTTAAATTGCTCTATGGCGAGGAGATCAGCATCGCCTGTCACCAGAAAATCTGCCTGGCCCTGTTTTGCTAGAATTAAAAATATTTGGTCATGCGGATCCCTGCATTTCGGAAGCGACGGGGTGTTATGAATCTGCACGGTTTCAGCATACGGAAGAAAAGCCTCAAGCACCGCCTGCTGTTCTGCGGGAATCAGTTTAAATTTCGGATATGCCAGTACGCGAAGGTGTTCAACAAGCGTCTCTTTTGAAACCAGCGGAATAAGCCGCTTGGCTTTCCACGCATCCCCGATCCAGGAGACCCTTCCTGAGCGAAAGAGCAGTGCGGAAAGGATCACGTTTGTATCAAGGACAACCCGAGGCCGGACTATTTCCGCTTGCGCGACCATGTAACAGCCTCCTGCACATCCTTTTCCGAAAGCCCAAGCGATTCCATTTTCTCACGAACCGCACTCAGCGGATTCGTGTTGACTGGCTCCAGGATAATCCGACCGTATTCGGCTTCCACGGAAAAATAGCGCACATCCCCAAACTGTTCAATAATGCGTTTGGGCAAGGTCAGTTGATTTTTGCTCGTCAGTTTTGCAAGCATAGTATTTCCTTATTTCCTTACATTCTTACAAAACCTATTGCGTAAATCAAGGAAAAAAGGCAATGCGTACAAGAGACTGGCCATGACTATAACGGCTACGGCGCAACAGAATCTTCATCAGCACAACACCTAGGCTGATGCCGTAGAACACCCCTTGCATATTTTAAGGATGCCTGGCTTGAATTGACCGTTTTCAATATTATCGGGCCAGTAGGGCCAGGTGGCGCATTGCCGGGGTTTGACAGGATGTACCGTACACCCCTTGTTTTCATCATGAAACACACAGCAGTCTTGTACAAAATTCAGGACCACGCCATGCGAGAGCTCTTTGGTAAATCTCCCCCGGAAGGTCTTGGGCGTGAGGTTCAGATGCTTGGATAACTGCTGAACATCTTTTGGCGTCACATAAATATACTGATATTTGCCATGTTGACGACAGCAGTATCCGCATTGTTGACATTCAAAATTCAGTTTTTCCATCATCATTCTCCATTCGGGGCAAACGACACCTCGTAAAGGCGCAACACTTTTTGGAAAGCTCAGTACAAGGTTGATTATTGCAAAAAAATTATTGAGGAACAAGTTTAAATAATGTATATTTTTTGAAGATGCAAGCCTACCGCCCCGCATATATACTCACTGCGGAGGGTTCTTGAATTCGATGGGCGTTCCGAGCTTGATGGCGCGCTGAAGCGGAATCACGAAGGTGCCTTTTTCCGCAAAGATCCCCTTGTCGTGAATGCGGCGCCGCACCTTGATCTGTTGTTCACCCTCGGTGAATTCCAGAAGAAAGGACTGGCTCTCTCCTGTATTATAGGCATAGCTCATGGAGGCGACATTGATAAACCATGTCTCATCTTTTTTTACCATGGACTCTTCAGTCCACTGGAGATGGTGTTCATGTCCAGCCAGCCACACATCAACATGGTGACGGGCGAGGAGGTCCTTGACCTGCTCCTTTGGATTAAGAAACATCGAACCCTTTGTGGACGTCTTTACCGTGTCATAAACCAGTTGATGGGACGAGATAATGATTATTTTATCTTTGTGCTCTGTGAGTTTCTGGTCAAGCCAGCGCAAGGTCGTTTCAGAGAGATCGCCCGGAACCCCAGGCTTCTCATCAGAGAGGAAAAACCAGACAAAGTTCCCGTCAACAACGCAATAGGGCTTTGTGGAGCGAATCTTCTCTGTATAGACACTCGTGCCGTTGCGCGCATATTCATGGTTACCCGCCAGTTCGAACCAGTTAGTTATCCCACTCTGAGTACGTACCTTGAGATACCTGTCGAGTTCCTCAGCCAAACCATTCTGCGTCATATCCCCCAGAACAAGGGCATAATCAATACGGATGTTATTTGTCTTCAGCTCGGAACACGCATGGCGTAACCACTCGGCACCATCAACATTCCCCGCAGCACTCGTGGCATTTCCCGCGTGCATATCGGAGAAGGCCATTACACAACGCGTGGAAGGCTTACCCTCAGATGGAACCGCCGACACACAGCTACAGACGAAAAGAAGACAAAGCAGAACAGCAACCCTTTGAATACCGTGTTTTAAAAAACTACTATTTCTCTTCATCGTTTACTCCTTAGGCCCGCGGATGGCCCTTATCATACTCTTCTTTGAGGCGTTCAATCGAAACATGGGTATAGATCTGCGTAGTCGAAAGGCTGCTGTGGCCGAGCATCTCCTGGACACTTCGCAGGTCAGCGCCTGCATCCAGCAAGTGGGTCGCAAAACTGTGACGCAACTTGTGAGGGGTCAGTTCCGGCGGAAGTCCAGCTGCGGCAAGCCAGACCTTCATCTGGCGCTCGATTGACCGGACGGTCAGAGGTCCACCCTTCATATTGAGAAAGAGAGAATCCCCTGCCCCACATTTCTCCGGAAACAAATAACCCGCTGCCCGCCGGAGCGTTTGCAGGGCTTCGCACGCTGGCGCGCCCAGCACGCAGAGCCGTTGCTTGCGTCCCTTACCTTCGACAATAGTGGTACCCCGTTCAAAGTTGATGTCGGACCATGTCAGTGCGGCAATTTCGCTGACACGGCAACCTGTGCTGTAGAGCACTTCAAAGATCGCAGCATCACGACGCGCCGTGTATTCGACAGCCGCAGGGACCGCGCCGCCATGCCGCTCCCGATAGACCCGAAGGTCATTGAGCGGCGCTACCAGAAATTTTTCGATCTCAGGCACGCTCAATACAGTCGGTAGCCGTTTCCCCATCCGAGGACCCCGGATGCCAATAAATGGATTGCCGTCCAATTTCTTTTCACGGACCAAAAAACGGTAGAAGGCGCGAAGGGATGCAAGCTTACGACGGGTCGTTGCGGGAGAGGCCCCTATGCGGTGCGAAGCCACCAGAAAAGCGCGCGCCTGGTCGCGGGTCACGCTCGTCCACTCATGCTCCCCTCCAGCCTGAGGAGCAGGCCAAACAAAAGCTGAAAGTTGCCCAATATCTTGAATATATCCTGAAATCGTGTGAGGCGAAGCATTTCGTTCCGCCTCCAGATAGTGGCTAAAAGCTCCTACCGTCGGATCCGACTTCACATCAGCTACAGGCATGGACTCAAGCATTGTTGCCTTGACGGCAACATGCTTGATGTTCAGAGTTCTGGGTTCAGGGTTCATATTTGTATCCCAGCCACTACCAACAGACACTCTTTACTTCTCCGTGAGCTCTGTGCCTCTGTGAGAAAAAACAATTCTCACGACACTTTCTTCACAAACCGGCGGCATTTCACGCCAGCGGCTTTGAGAAGCTTCTCGGTCTGTTCGGTAAACGCATAGTCGCCGCCAAACACCACTTCGCGGATGCCGGCATTGATAATGAGCTTAGCGCAGGTGAGACAAGGACTAATGGTCACATAGATTGTTGCACCCGCAAGCCGCGTCCCGTGATACGCCGCCTGACAGATCGCATTCTGTTCGGCATGCACGCAGATGCACTCTTCAAGGCTGGATCCTGATGGGGCATTCCCTGAACACCGCGCACAGCCACCCTCGAAACAGTTCGTGACCCCACGTGGTGTACCGTTATAGCCCGTGGAGACAATCTGGTGGTCCTGTACCACAACGGCGGCAACTTTACGGCGACTGCAGTTTGCGCGCGTGGCCGTGACCAGCGCGATCTCCATAAAATATTCATCCCAGCTCGGACGAGGATCTGCGATCTTTTTTTTAGCCATATTCACACCTCTTTTACTTGACTGCACCTGCGGCAACAGCAGCCAGCAGGCCGCCGTGCAACAGAATGGTCTTCTGGCGTTCCGACAACGAGGCAACGACTTCAAACGATGTCCCTTGTGTTTCATTGATCACCGTTGCCTTCCCCGATCCGGCAACCGCCTTACGGACATCTGGAATGGTCAACCGATCACCTTTTTGAATCGTGTCATAGTCGGACGGCTTGGCAAAGATAAAGGGCACAATCCCGAAGTTGATCAGGTTTGCCAGGTGGATGCGTTCTGCGCTCTTGGCGATCAGCGCCTTGATCCCGAGATACATCGGGCACATCGCGGCGTGTTCGCGGCTTGACCCCTGACCGTAACTCTCGCCTGCGATAATCAGATTGGCGAACCCTGCATCACGGTTGGAGGAGGCTGTCGCATAGAATTGTTCATCCACATGCTCAAAGACATACTTGGCATACTGGGGAATATTGGAGCGGTATTTCAAACGCGCACCTGCCGGCATGATATGGTCGGTCGTAATCTTATCGCCGACCTTGATGACTGCAACACCCTTCCAAGTTTCAGCCATGGTTTCCCCTGCGGGCACCTTGCCGATATTGGGTCCCCGGACAATCTCTGTCCCTGGCACTCCCTTACCGGCTGTTTCACGGAAGAGGAACATACTGTCATCAATCGAAAATGTTGCGGGTTCCGTAACAGCCTGAGCAAGCGCCACTGTCCGCGCATCCGTGAAACACCCTGTTAGGGCTGCGGCAGCGGCGGTTTCTGGACTGACTAAGTAAACCTGTGCCGATTGCGTACCGGTGCGTCCCTCAAAATTACGGTTACTTGTCCGAAGGCTGATCGCATTCGTCCCGGGAGACATGTGGTTGCCGATACAGAAACCACAGGCATTCTCAAGGATACGGACACCGGCGCTGACCAGGTCACCCAACAGGCCCTCCTTGGCGAGCATCTCCACAACCTGACGGGAACCCGGCGCAACACCGACTTCAACTTCCGGATGGATCTTCTTGCCGCGCAGCATCAGTGCAACGGTCTTCAAGTCGCGATAGGACGAGTTGGTACAGGAACCAATCATCACCTGATTGACCTTCTTGCCGGCCAGTGAAGCAATCGTCGCGATATTGCCGGGTGAATGGGGACAGGCTGCCATAGGCTCCACCTGCGCGAGGTCAAGTTCCAGAACCTTGTCATAGGCCGCATCTGCGTCCGCGACAAGTTCAACCCAATCCTGTTCGCGTCCCTGAGCCTTCAAGAAGGCACGGGTCGTCGCATCGCTCGGGAAGACCGAGGTGGTCACACCCAATTCAGCGCCCATGTTTGTGATCGTGGCACGCGAGGGTACACTCAATGTTGCCACGCCAGGCCCGCCGTATTCAATCATGCAATTCACATTGCCTTGGGTGCCATACACAGACAGAACCTTGAGCGCCACATCCTTTGCTGAGACACCTGGCTTGAGGGTCCCTGTCAGCCATACACGGCGCACCGTGGGAGCGACCAAGTAAAAGGGTCCGCCACCCATGGCGACCGCCACATCAATACCGCCCGCGCCGATGGCGATCATCCCGACACCACCCGCGGAGGGCGTATGCGAGTCACTTCCCAACAGGGTCGCGCCGGGCTTGCCAAAACGCTCCAGATGGAGCTGATGGCAGATTCCATTCCCGGGACGCGAGAAGACCACGCCATACCGCTGGGCGACACTTCTCAGATAGGCATGGTCATCCGCATTTTCAAAACCGACTTGGATCGTGTTATGATCCACATAACTGACAGCCAAGTCAGCCTTAACCCGTTCGAGGCCCATGCTCTCAAACTGAAGATAAGCCATGGTGCCCGTCGCATCTTGAGTCAGCGTCTGATCAATCCGGATGGCCAACTCCTGGCCAGGCTTCAGCTCACCCGAGATCAGATGTCTGGAGAGGATCTTCTCGACAATATTCATAAAGCTTAAACACCCGCTTTAACGATTGCAGCAAAGGTGTCTGCCTTCAAAGCGGCACCGCCGATGAGACCACCGTCAATATCAGGCTGGCTCATCAGTTCTTTTGCATTGTCAGGCTTCATGCTTCCACCGTACTGGATGCGGACGGTATCAGCGACAGCCTTACCAGCAATCTCAGCCAATGTGCGGCGGATCAGGGCGTGAACCTCCTGCGCTTGTTCGGGGGTCGCGGTGCGGCCGGTGCCGATGGCCCATACTGGCTCATAGGCAATGACCACCTTCGAGATATCCAGTCCAGCCAGCCCAGCCTTGGTCTGACGAATGACAACGGCCTCCATCTGTCCGCCATCGCGTTCCTGCAAGGTCTCACCCACGCAGACGAGCGGGACGAGTCCGGCATCGAGGGCCGCCTTGGTACGCTTGTTGACGGTCTCATCCGTCTCACCAAAATACTGACGGCGCTCGCTGTGACCGATAATCACATGCGTCACCCCTAAATCCTTCAACATGGAGGCGGAGATTTCGCCAGTATAGGCTCCATTGGTCTCCCAATGGATATTCTGAGCGCCCAGCTTCACATTTGAACCTGCACATGCGGCTGCGGCATCCTTTAGATCTGTGAAGGGAGGACAGACAATCACTTCAACGTTCGTGATGCCCGCGACTTCCTTCTTGATGCCCTCGATCAGTGACGCCGCCTCTGAAGCGGTCTTGTTCATCTTCCAGTTTCCTGCAACGATTTTTGTGCGCATGGTGTATGACTCCTTGGGGTTGTAAAAATAGCTTTTTATTATGCCTTTTCGCCCGACGATATGCAAGGGCGAAAATGTATTGCCTTAGGGCCTTAGGGCTGCGGCCCAGGGGACATACGAGATTGTTACGTTATCCGTACCAAGAATGATTTGTTTTCCAACAGGCGGTTTGATAGAATTTACACAATAAAAGTTTGTAAAGTGAACAAATATGAAACTGCGGGGCGAAAGTTCACATGCAAACGTTTTAAGCTGACGAAAGACAGGTG
>Ga0247841_10009290_pt1 | contig 13814 bp, 10 predicted proteins | sample LaCruzMarch2015__2_FD_192410 | JGI IMG/M metagenome (GOLD analysis project Ga0247841, IMG submission 192410) | Freshwater microbial communities from meromictic Lake La Cruz, Castile-La Mancha, Spain - LaCruzMarch2015_18m | ecosystem: Environmental > Aquatic > Freshwater > Lake | place: Spain...
GGTGTTGCCGGCGGCGGTGCCGGAGAGTGCGACGGACTTCTTCGCCTTCGGCAACTGGCTTTCTTGCTCGGCCATGCTGGTCTCTCTCTTGGGTCAGTGATGGTGTAGGGAGATTAGGAACGGTGCACTAATAAGTTAAACGAGTCCATCAGGGAATGCCGGTCGCGCCGTTGTCGTTGTCGTAATCGTCGTCGTAATCGAGATTATCGTAGCGCCGGATGGCATCGCTTCTCCGATTACGACAACGACAACGACAACGACAACGATTGTACTCGTTGTTTAACTTACATTTGCGGACCCGATTTTCTTAGTCCTTGTCCGCCGCGAACAGTGCATCGAGCTTCTGCTCGAAGCCGTGGTAGTTGAGATAGTCGTACAGATCCATCCGGGTCTGCATGGTGTCCACCACCTTGGCCTGGGTGCCGTCGCGGCGGATCGCCTGGTAGACGTTGAGTGCCGCCTTGTTCATGGCGCGGAAGGCCGAGAGGGGATACAGGACCAGTGAGCAGCCGGCCTCGCCCAACTCCTGGGTGGTGAAGAGCGGGGTGGCGCCGAACTCGGTGATGTTGGCGAGTACCGGGACCCTGACGGCGGCCACGAAGCGGCGGTACTGCTCCAATTCGACGATGGCTTCGGGGAAGATCATGTCGGCGCCGGCCTCCACACAGGCGATGCCGCGCTCGATGGCGGACTCCATCCCCTCCACCGCCAGGGCGTCGGTGCGGGCCATGATGACCAGGTCATCGGTGCGGGCGTCCACCGCGGCCTTGATGCGGTCGACCATCTCCTCCTTGGAGACGATGGCCTTGTTTGGGCGGTGCCCGCAGCGCTTGGCCGCGACCTGATCCTCGATATGGATGCCGGCGGCCCCGGCGCGGGACATCTCGCGCACGGTGCGGGCGATGTTGAAGGCGCCGCCCCAGCCGGTGTCCGCGTCGACCAGGAGCGGGAGTTGGGTCGCGAAGGTGATGCGGCGCACGTCTTCCAGCACGTCGTTCAAGCTCGTGATTCCCAGGTCCGGTACCCCGAAGGACCCGGCCGCGACCCCGCCCCCGGAGAGGTAGACGGCGCGGTAGCCGGTGCGCTCCACCATCATGGCGTGATAGGCGTTGATGGCGCCGACGACTTGGAGTGGGTGCTCGTCTTTGACGGCCTGGCGCAGGCGGGCGCCGGGGGTGTTTGCTTGGGTCATGGATCGGTCCGAGGTTGGGTGGTGGTATCGGTTGCGAGGCGGTGCTCGACGTTGCGCCGGGAGGCGCGGATGTGTCGGCGCATCATGAGTTCGGCCAGTTCGCCGTCGCGCTCGGCGATGGCATCGACGATCAGTTCATGCTCCTTCAGGGCATCGCGCGCCCGGTTGCTGACCATCCCGAACTTGCAGCGGTACATGCGCGCCAGGTGGTAGAGGTCGTCGCACAGGATGCCGATCAGACGCTGGTTGCCGCTGCCCTGGACGATGCGGTAGTGGAAGTCCATGTCCCCTTCCTTCTGGAAATAGGCTTGCCAGGACTCCCGCGCAATCTCTGCGCGGTGCTGCGCGAGCAGGGCCTTCAGGTCTGCGACACCGGCCGCGGACATCCGTTCCGCGGCCAGCCGTGCGGCCAGGCCCTCCAGGGCCTCGCGGATCACATAGATCTCGATCAACTGGTCACTGGAGAGGGTGATGACCCGGGCGCCCAGGTTCGGCCGGCGCTCCACCAGATTGGTCGACTCCAGGCGGCGCATGGCCTCGCGCAGGGGGCCGCGGCTGATCCCCAGGCGCGCGGCCATCTCTGGTTCGCTGATCTTGGCCCCGGGTGCGATGCCGCCCTCGACGATCGCCTGGCGCAGTTGCCCGAAGACGCGATCGGCGATGGTAGACGCCTCCTCGGGCACTGGCTCAGCGATGGCATCCATCGAAGTGTCGACACTTTAGCTTGATTGTTGCCAAAGATAGCCGATCCTTGGGCCGTGTCAAGGTGTTATGTCGACAATGCTCAGTATTGGGCTGGGGTAGGGGAGCCCCGGGAGCGCCGCGCCTTGGCGCGCCAAGCACCAGTTCGCTTTGTTGACGGTCTTTTCCCGGGCCGGATGAGGTAGGCATCGCGTCCGGAATGGTTTTTCAGGACCAACCGGCAGTTGCTGACGGTAGGTGGGGAGTCAAATGTGGGGACGGGGCGAATGCCCCGTCCCGCATGCGGACTCTCAGTAACGATTCAAGACACCGTCACCGTCCAGGTCGGGTTACGCTCCGCTAACCCGACCTACAAGTGCTCAACGTCTGAATCGTTACTCCGGCTTAATTCCTTATACCCCTCTCCCGCAGCAGCGGGAGAGGGGGGCGCCTCAGCCGTGCTTGGCGTACCCGATGGCCTCCAATGCCTCCGCGATCTCATCAAGGATCGCCGGATCGTCGATGGTCGCCGGGACCTTGAACTCCTTGCCGTCGGCGATGCTCTTCATGGTGCCGCGCAACGTCTTGCCGGAACGGGTCTTGGGCAGGCGCGAGACGATGACCACGGTCTTGAAGGCCGCGACCGGGCCGATATCGTCGCGCACCTTGTTGACCAGTTCCTTGCGGATGACCGCGGGGTCGCGATCCACCCCGGACTTCAGCACCACCAGGCCCAGGGGCAACTCGCCCTTGAGTTGGTCTGCGGCGCCGATGACCGCGCACTCGGCCACGTCCGGATGGCTGGACAGCACCCCTTCCATGGCGCCGGTGGAGAGCCGATGGCCGGCGACATTGATGATGTCGTCGATGCGGCTCATGACATAGACGTAGCCGTCCTCGTCCTTGTAGCCGGCGTCACCGGTCAGGTAGTACCCGGGCTGGATGGAGAGGTAGGACTGGACGAAGCGCTCGTCGTTGTTCCACAGGGTCGGCAGGCAGCCGGGCGGCATCGGGAGCTTGATCATGATCCGGCCGATGTCGCCGGGCTTGACCGTTTCACCTTCCTCGTCCAAGACCTGGATGTCGTAGCCGGGGACCGCGCAGGTGGGGGAGCCGGGCTTCACCGGCAGCAGTTCCAGCCCGGTGCAGTTGGCGGCGATGGCCCAGCCGGTCTCGGTCTGCCACCAGTGGTCGATCACCGGTACCTTGAGGATGCGCTCGGCCCATTGCAGGGTGTCGGGGTCGCAGCGCTCGCCGGCCAGGAAGAGGGTGCGGAAGCCCGTGAGGTCGTAGCGTTTCAGGTGCTCCGCGTTGGGGTCGTCACGTTTGATGGCCCGGAAGGCGGTCGGGGCCGTGAACAGGGCCTTGACGCCATGGTCTTGGATCACCCGCCAGAAGGCGCCTGCGTCCGGGGTGCCGACCGGCTTGCCCTCGTACACGATGGTGGTGGCGCCGATCAGCAGCGGGGCGTAGACGATGTAGGAGTGACCCACGACCCAGCCCACGTCCGAGGCGGACCAGAAGACCTCACCAGGCTTAATGTTGTAGATGGCACCCATGCTCCAGGCGAGCGCCACGGCGTGGCCGCCGTTGTCCCGGACCACGCCCTTGGGGATGCCGGTGGTGCCGGAGGTGTAGAGGATGTAGAGGGGGTCGGTGGCCGCGACCGGGACGCAGTCGGCGGGCTCGGCCGCGGCGACGGCCTCCGCCCAGCCGATGTCGCGGCCGGGGACCAGGGTGCCGGGCTCCTGGGGACGCTGGTAGAGGATGCAGCGCTCGGGCTTGTGCTCGGCGAGGTTGATCGCCTCATCGAGCAGGGGCTTGTACTGGACGACCCGGTTGGGCTCGATCCCGCAGGAGCCGGCGACCATGACCTTCGGCTTGGCGTCGTCGATGCGGGTGGCCAGTTCCCGGGCGGAGAAGCCGCCGAAGACCACCGAGTGGATGGCCCCGATGCGGGCGCAGGCGAGCATGGCGATCAGGGCCTCCGGGACCATGGGCATGTACACGATGACCCGGTCGCCCTTGGTCACGCCCAAGTCCTTGAGCGCCCCGGCGAAGCGTGACACCCGCTCCTGCAACTGACGGTAGGTGATGATCTCCTTGGAGTTGGTCACCGGGCTGTCGTGGATGATCGCGGGCTGGTCACCGCGGGTGGCCACATGGCGGTCGACGGCGTTGTAGCAGGTGTTGAGCTCGGCCCCGCTGAACCAGTGGTAGAAGGGGGGGGTGGAGTCGTCCAGGACCCGATCCCAGGGCTTGATCCAGTCGATCAGGCCCGCGGCTTCCGCCCAAAATGCGTCGGGATCGCTCATGGAGCGATCATAGGTGGCTTGGTAGCCCATAACGTCTCCTCCGGAGGGGTGACCGCGGTCCCGGTCGGCGCCGCGGTGTTGCTGTTTTTTCGTGCGTCGCAACACTAATCGCTCCGGGCGCGCCATGCAATCTTCGCGCAACCGCGGCTTTGCATTTCCATCACTACACGTCGGGGTCGATCCCGTATATCCTGATCGCCGGTCCGGACTCACGTCTACGCGCGGGGCCGGTCCGCAGATCCCGTCCGCGCCGGCGTGGCGGGGGCGGCTGGCCGGCAGCGCGGCGGCACTCCGTCGGTGTTTCGTCGGCCCCCATCGCAACCCGATCGCAAGCAGGCGAATTTCGATGACCAACAGGCCCAAGATCGACCCGGACCATGGCGACCCGAGGGGCTTTCCCCGCGGCGGGTTTGGGGTCTGCGCTTGAGCGGCGCTTCCCGGTGGCGTTCGCGCGCCGCTGTCGGCTGTCTTGCGCCGGTCCTGCTGTCGTGCGCGTTCACCCTGTCCGCCCAAGAGGTGATCGTCCACCCCGGGGTGGGGGCGACGGCGATCACGGCCAATGAGGCGCGTCTCTACATGACCTCGCGCCTGAAGGCCTGGCCGAACGGCGTGCCGGTCAAGGTCTTTGTGTTGCCGGACGAGGACCCGCTGCACCGCCGCTTCGCCAACGTCGTCTTGGGGCTCTATCCCTACCAACTGCGCCGGGTCTGGGATCGCCAACTATTCTCCGGTCCCGTCCATGTCCCGACCACTGTCGCGACCGACGTCGAGATGATTCGGCGGGTTGCCGCCACCCCCGGCGCGCTGGGCTATGTCGGGTCGATACCCGCCGATGCGCCGGTGCGCCCCCTGGAGGTCCGCTAATCATGGGTGTGACATCCCGTTTGGCTCTGTGGCTCATGGTGTCGAGTGTCGGCGTCGCGGTCGCGGACGAGGGCCGCCCGGCGGCCTGGTGGGAGCGCTTGCAGGGGGAACGCCTGCAGGTTCACGGCTTTGCCAGCCTGACCGCGGTCAAGACGAGCGCGAACCGCTTCTTCGGCGACAGTCCGGACCTGTCGTTGAATTTCATCGAGGTGGCCGTTAACGCCTCCTATCAGTTCAATCCCCGCGTGCTCTTCTCCGGGCAGGTCCTGGTGCGGCGTGCCGGTGACATGTATGACGGTACGCCTGCCCTGGATTACGGGCTGGTCGACGTGACGCTCCATGAGACGGTCGGGCGGCGTCTGGGGGTGCGCCTGGGGCGCCTCAAGAACCCGGTGGGGCTCTACAACGAGACCCGCGATGTCCCCTTTACCCGCCCGAGCATCTTCCTGCCCCAGGTCATCTATTTCGACAAGGTGCGAAATCTGGTCCTCTCGACCGATGGGGTGATGGTGTACGGCGAAACGTCCACCGGGTACGGCGACCTTTCGTTCACTTTGGGTGGCGGTCAGCCGGTGGTCGATGAGAATCTCGAATGGGCTTTTCTGGGTGATGACCTGCCCGGCAAGTTCATACCGCGGGGGGTCGCTTGGGTCGGCAGTCTCTGGTACTCGGCCTTTCAAGAACGGTTGCGGCTCGGACTGAGTGGATTCACCTCCGTGCTCGGCTACCGGCCCGGTGTGGGGTTGGACCTTGGTGCCGGCGAGACGGCAATCAACTACCTGATCCTGTCGGCGCAGTACAACACGGAACATTGGACTCTCACCTCTGAGTACTCGCGATTACCCCTGGAGTGGCAGGACTACGGTGTAGATTTTCCCTATCGCAAAACCTCCGGTGAAGGCTATTACCTGCAAGGGGCCTACCGCATGCGGCCGGGGCTGGAACTGATGCTGCGCTATGAGGAAGGCTTCACCGACCGCAAGGATCGCGATGGCACGCGCGCGTCCGCGATGCTGGGCGGCGCGGTCCCGCCCAGCGACTATTTCGCCAGGATCTGGAGCCTCGGGGTCCGTTGGGACCTGAACCCCTACGTCATGTTGCGGGCCCAGTACGAGCGCCACCAGGGCACCTACACGATCGCCGCCCGTGAGAACGACCCGGCGGCCCTGGTGAAGGACTGGGACCTCTTCGCGCTGCAACTCGCCGTGCGTTTCTAGCGGGAGAAATCGTGGACAGTCCTCGCCGACAATGGACCCGACTGGAATTCATGAGCCTGCGCTGGCAGGCCCTGATCGCCCTGTCATTGGTCCTGCTGATGGTCAACGGTGCGCTGGCCCTCATGGCCTACCGGCAATCGACGGCCCAGTTCGATCTCCAGCAGTCGGGCGTCCGTGACAATCAGGTCCGCCAGTTGCGCGGTCTCTTGGGGCGCAACTACGAGGAGATGACCCGGTTGGTGAGTGTGGTGCCGCTCCTGGGACCGGACGACGGGGCCGATTCGGTACAGGACTTCGGCGCTCGCCTGCGGCGCGGTCTGGAGACTGAGGGCGCTTTGCTGGGGCTGGAATGGGATATCCGCTCGGTCTTCTGGATCACCTCGGATGGGCGCCTGTCCCTGGCGTGGCCGGCCGACGTCCCGATCCCGGACGCGAACCTGCTCACCGTGCTCACCCGCAAGGACGACCGCGTCACCGAGTTGCTCGCGTGCCAGCCTGAGTGCCTCCAGTTCCTTGCCGCACCCGTCCTCTGGCAGGGCCGCGCGGCGGGAACCCTGGTGCTCGGGCGTTCCCTGGCCGATGCCCTGCTTGCCTTCAACCTGCTCACCGGGGCCGAGGTGGCGGTGTATACCGCGGCGGCCGCGCCCACTGGGGCGGCCGCGGGGCCGCCGCGTTTTCCGGCGATCACCCATCCGAACCGGACCGCGCCGATCATTCGCGCCATCGCGCCCGACCTGGCGGCGGCCCCCGCGGGCAGCGTTGTTGGGGGGATGGGCCGGCCGGTCCTCGGGGAACTGGGCAGCCAATGGTTCGAGGTCTACCGCGTGGACGACCTGGCCCCCGGGGTCAACGCGCTGGTGGTCGACGAGGTGACGGCGGAGCGCCGGGCGATCCGGGCGGCGACCCGCAACAGCATCATGCTGGGCCTGGGCGGTTTGGTCCTGTCCGGATCCCTGCTGTTCTGGCTGGCCCAATCCTCGGTCGGGCGGCTGCGGCGGATTGCGACCGCACTGCCCCTGCTGGCGGAGAACCGCTACAAGGAACTGCGGGCGAGCCTGCCGCCGGTCGGCGACCGTCTGACGCCCGCGGACGAACTGGACAAGCTCAGTGAAACCGCCCAGGCCCTGACGGACCGCATGGAGATGCTGCAGCGTGACCGCGCGGAGGCCGAGACCCGCCTGGTGTGGCTGGCTGACCACGACCCCCTGACGCGGCTCTACAACCGGCGACGCTTCAACGATGACTTCGGGCGCGTCCTCGATCAGGCGCAACGCTTCGGCCATCGCGGCGCCCTGCTGTTCCTGGACCTGGATCAATTCAAGGATGTCAACGACCTGAGCGGGCACCAGGTGGGCGATGTGTTGCTGCAGCGGGTCGCCGATCAGCTCAGCAAGCTGACCCATCCGAGCGACATCCTGGCCCGCCTGGGGGGCGACGAATTCGCCCTGGTGCTGCCCGAATGCACGGACGCGGCGGCCCGGGACTGCGCCGAGCGCATCCAGGCCGCGGTGCGCTCAATTCAGATCCGCGAGCACGGCCGCGTCCACCGGGTCACGGCCAGCATCGGCATCGCCCTGTTTCCGGACCAGGGCCAGGAGCCGCAGGAGATCCTGGCCAATGCCGATCTGGCCATGTTCCAGGCCAAGGAGAAGGGGCGCGGGCGCTGGCACCTGTTCGCCGCCGAGGACCAGGCGCGCGAGCAGGCGGACGCGCGGGTCACCTGGCGGGACAAGATCGCCGAGGGGCTGCGCGACGAGCGCTTTGAACTGCACTTCCAGCCCATCGTCACCATCGCCACCGGTCTCATCGATCACTGGGAGGCCCTGCTGCGGCTGCGCGATGCCCGCGGGGAACTGGTCTACCCGGACCGCTTCATCCCCGTGGCGGAGAAGACCGGCCAGATTCAGGCCATCGACCACTGGGTTTTGGCCCACGCCGTCGTGCTCCTGGGTCGAGATCCCCGCTTACGCCTGGCGATCAACCTGTCCGGCAGCGCGATGGACGACCCCTCGCTGTTGCCGGACATCGAGCGCCTGCTGCGGGAGCACCGGGTGGCCCCGACGCGCCTGACCTTCGAGGTCACCGAGACCGTCGCCGTGGCGAGCATCGCGCGGGCGACCGAACTGATGCAGGGGATTCAGCGACACGGCTGCCGCTTCGCGCTGGACGACTTCGGCACCGGCTATGCCTCCTACGCCTATCTGCGCCGCCTCCCGGTGGACGACGTGAAGATCGACGGCGCCTTCATCCGCGATCTGGCCACCAATCGGGAGGACCGGATCTTCGTCAAGGCCATCACCGATATGGCCCATGGCATGGGCAAGAAGGTGACGGCGGAGTTCGTCGAGAGCGCGGCGATCTATACGGCGCTCGGGGAACTCGGGGTGGACTGCGCCCAGGGTTTCTACCTCGGCCGGCCCACGGCCATTGCCGAACACGGTCCCTGGCCGCGGCCCGTCGCCCGGCGCGAGCGGGCCGAGGACAATCAGAGTGTCTGAGGTCAGGCGCCTGGTGCGCGGTCGGGTCGCGGCCTGCCGACGTGCCCGTGCGCTTGCTCGTGACACCGCTCCATAGACTGGGCGAGTATTCGTTGTAGGTTGGGCTGAGGAACGAAGCTCAACATGCGGGCGAACGCAAGGCGATGAGATGTTGGGGTTCGTTGTCGTTGTCGTTGTCGTCATCGGAGAATCGATGCCAATCGGTGCGCGAGAGAATCAGGGGCGCTACGATAACCTCGACAACGACAACGACAACGACAACGACAACGACAACGACAACGACAACGCCAACGACAACGACTAAGGCCGGTCCTCGATCAGCAAAGGCGCGCCGCCTGGTGGGGTACGGGTGTTCAGCCCGGACAGCCCCCCCGCGAGCTCCGGCGGCAGGGCGATGTCGGCGGGGTCGGTCGCGGGGAAGAAGGCCAGTTCGAGCAATTCGCCCCGCTGCTGCCGGGTGACATTGCCGACCCACAGGGGCCGGCCGTCCGTGAGGCGCCAGCGGGTCGGCCACAGGCGCAGGACCTCGCGGTGGTCGGGGCTGGCCGCGGCCTTGGTCAGGACCAGGGCCTCGTGGTGGCCGTCGTGGACCTGCGGGATCACGGGCAGTTCGGCCAGCGGCAGCGAGGGCGACAGCAGCCGCAGTGCATTGCCCCAGTCGAGCAGCGGCGCGGGTTGCCAGCCGACCGGGGCCAGCGCGGCGGCGAACCGGGCCGGGTCGCCCGCGTATTGGATGGTCAAGGGGTGGCGGTGGTGCTGGCTCAGGTCTTCGCGCTGCCGGGGGAGCCGCGCCCAGGCGTCGGCCTGCCAGGCGGCGTGCGCCAGTTGCGCGGTGCGCGGGGCGGGCGTCAGGTGCTCCAGTTCGCGGTCGCCGCGCAGTGCGCCGTGCAGGCCGAGGCCGGCCGCCAGTCCCAGTGCCGCGACCGCCCCGAGCCGCGCCGGGCTCAGGGTCAGGCGGCTGTGGCGGCGGTAGGCGAGGCCCAGGGCGGCGACCCACACGAGCCCGAGGGCGATGCTGGCGATGACGCTGGTCAGCCACTCCGCGCCCAGGTAGAGGCGCGCGCCGGCCACCGCCGTGACCGCGCCGGCGGCCAGGGCATAGGGGATCCAGCGCAGCGGTGCGCTCAGACCGCGGGCGATGGCGACCGCCAGGAAGCCGTAGGCGCAGGTCGCCAGCAAGACCGGCCCGCTGGGGAAGGACCAGGGCAGGAGCAACTGCAACCCGAGGTCGGGGCGCGGGACCGCGAGCAGTGCGCCGAGCAGCGGGGTGGCCGCCAGGGGAAAGGCGGCGGTCGCCAGCCAGTAGTGCCAGTGGCGGTCGCGGCCGCGCCGACGCAGCCGGGCGGAGAGCAGGAGCACCATGGGCAGGACCACCGCGGGGGTGCCGAGCGCGGCCAGCGCGACCATCAGGTGATCGCCGAGCGGGGTGTGCAGGCTCTGCCCCAGTTCCAGGGCGGCGAGATTCAGGGCCGGCTCGTGGGCGCCGAACAGCGTCAGGCCGGCGACGACCCCGAGCAGCAGGGTGGCCAGCAGCAGCAGGAAGGCGAGCCCGGCCAGGGCGCGGGCGTCCGGGTGCTCGGGGTCGGCCAGGGCGTGGGCGAGCCGGCCCATGGCGGGGTGCAGGTCGGCCCAGCGCAGCAGCCGCTGCAGCCAGTGGCCGGCGTGCGGGGCGAGCAGGCGGTAGACGCGGTGGACGGCCCAGCCGGTGAACCAGAGGGCGCCCGCCAGCAGCAGCCCCAGGACGGCGAGGCGCACGGCCGCCTCGGCGGCCAGCTTCAGCGAGGCCCCGAGCACCATGCCGGGGATGAAATAGGTGAGGATCTGGGCCATCGCGGAGGCGATATCGGCCGTGAAGAAGCGGCGTGGGCTCATGTCCAGCATCCCCGCGACGAGCGGGGTGAAGGCGCGGCTGGGTCCGGCGAAGCGCCCGATGACCACGCTCCAGGTGCCGTGGCGGGCGAAGAAGGCGATGCCCTGGTCCAGGGACTCGGGGTAGCGGCAGAAGGGCCAGATGCCGCGCAGGCGCAGCTTGTAATGGCGCCCAAGGCCATAGCTCAGGCCGTCGCCGACGACGGCCCCGATGACCGCGGCGGCGAAGGCGGGCCAGAACGCGATGGCGCCGGTGGTGATCAGGGCTCCGGTGCCGAGCAGCAGGACGACCCCGGGGACGATGAGCCCGATGATCGCGGTGGACTCACCCATGGCGACCGCGAAGATCACGGCATAGGCCCAGAGCGGGTGGTCACCCACCCACCCAAGGACCTGATCGAACAGCGCCTCCACTTGGCGACTGCTCCGCGGGCCGGGGTGCTGTTTGCCTAACTCACGCGGCGACCTGGGCGAAGGCCCGCTGCGCGGCGTCCAGGGTGGCCTTGATCTGCGCCTCCTCGTGGGTGATGGAGACGAACCCGGCCTCGAAGGCGGAGGGGGCCAGATAGACGCCGTGCTCCAGCATGGCGTGGAAGAAGGCGCGGAACTGGTCCTGGTTGCAGGCCGTGGCCTGGGCGTAGCTGGTGACCTGGGGCGCGTCGGTGAAGAAAAGGCCGAACATGCCGCCGACCCGGTTCACCGCCAGGGGCACGCCGGCGGCCTGGGCGCGCTCCACCAGGCCGTCCGTGAGTTCCACCGTGCGTGCACTGATCCGCTCATAGAAGCCGGGGGCGGAGATCAGCTCCAGGGTCTTGAGTCCCGCCGCCATGGCGATGGGGTTGCCGGACAGGGTGCCGGCCTGATAGACCGGACCCAGGGGGGAGAGGCGCTCCATCACCTCGCGCCGCCCGCCGAAGGCACCCACCGGCAAGCCGCCGCCGATCACCTTGCCGAGCGCGGTCAGGTCCGGGCGGATGCCGTAGTGGGCCTGGGCCCCGCCCAGGGCGACGCGAAAGCCGGTCATGACCTCGTCGAGGATCAGGAGCGCGCCATAGTGGTCGCAGACTGCCCGCAGCCCTTCCAGGAAACCGGGTACCGGCGGGATGCAGTTCATGTTGCCGGCCACCGGCTCGACGATGATGCAGGCGATCTCCTCGCCGATCGCGGCAAAGGTTTCCTCGACCTGTGCCAGATCGTTGTAGGTCAGGGTGATGGTGAGTTCCGCCAGGGCTTTGGGCACCCCGGGGGAACTGGGTTCACCGAAGGTCAGGGCGCCCGAGCCGGCCTTGACCAGGAGCGAGTCTGCGTGGCCGTGGTAGCAGCCCTCGAACTTCACGATCTTGTCGCGGCCGGTGAAGCCGCGGGCCAGGCGCAGCGCGCTCATGGTGGCCTCGGTGCCGGAACTGACCATGCGCACCAGGTCCATGCTCGGGACCAGGGCGCACACGCGATCCGCCATGGTGGTCTCGAGTTCGGTCGGGGCACCGAAGGAGAGTCCTTTGTGTAGCCGCTGTTGGACGGCGGCCAGGACCTCGGGGTGGGCGTGGCCCAGGATCATCGGGCCCCAGGAGCCCACGTAGTCGACATAGCGTTTGCCGTCCGCGTCGAAGACGTAGGGTCCGAGCGCGCTCTCGAAGAACACCGGGTCGCCGCCGACCCCGCGGAAGGCCCGCACCGGTGAGTTGACGCCGCCGGGGATGTGGCGTTGGGCGGCGGTAAAGAGGTCGTGGGATCGGCTCATCAGGGGGACTCCGTCGGGCGCGCGCCCGGTTCAAATAGTTGGCTGTAGGCCCGGGCCGCCGCGGCGATATCCGGGGCGGCAAAGATACCGGTGATCACGGCCAGCAGGTCGGCGCCGGCCGCGATCAGCAGCCCCGCATTCTGTGGTGTGATGCCGCCGATCGCAACCAGCGGTACCTTGAGTCGTGCGCGGGCCCGGGTCAAGAGGTCGGGGGCGGGGCGCACCGCGTCGGGTTTGATCGTCGAGGGGAAGAAGCTGCCGAAGGCGCAGTAGTCGGCCCCGGCCGCCGCGGCGCTCAGGGCCAGGTCGAGCCGGTCGTAACAGGAGACGCCGATGATCGCGTCCGCCCCCAGGCGGGCGCGGGCGGCGGCCGGGGCGGCGTCGTCGCGGCCCAGGTGGACGCCGGCGGCACCGACCGCCAGGGCGAGTTCGACGTCATCGTTGATGATCAGGGCGACGGCGGCGGCGTCGCACAGTTCGGCCAGCGCGGCTGCCTGGGTCCGGCGCCGGTCCGGGGTGAGCCCCTTGGCCCGGTACTGGACCAGCCGGGCGCCGCCGTCGATGGCGCGCGCCACCTGCTCGATCAGGCGTCGGTCCGCGTGCGCCGGGTCACCGGGACCCGACTCCGGGGTGATGGCATAGAGCCCGCGCAATGACCGGCTCATGGGGCGGCTCCGCCGGACTCCCCGGCCTGGGGCAGGGCATAGAGCCGGTTGGGGGTGAGCTGGCCGCGGCCGGTGCGCCAGGCGTGCGCCAGACTGGTCCAGGTATAGTCCTGGGCCGCCGCGACCGCCGTCGGCAGGCTGAGCCCCAGGGCGAGGCGGGCGGCGATGGCGCTCGCGAGCGTGCAGCCGGAGCCGTGGTAGTTGCCGGGCAGGCGCGGCCAGGTTTGGGACTGCGGGTCCCCGTCGTCCCCGCCGCCTCCGTAGAGTCGGTTGGTCACGGCCGGGGCCTCCTCATGGGTGCCGGTGATCAGGACCCAGCGCGCCCCGGCCGCGCGCAGGCGCCGCGCGCAGTCAGCCGCATCGGCGCCGCCGCTCAAGCGTTGCGCCTCGGGCAGATTAGGCGTCACCAGGGTGGCGCGGGGCAGCAGGTCGGTGAGCAGGGCCTGGATCAGGGCCGCGTCGGCCACCGCCTGCCCCGCCCCGGAGGCCAGCACCGGGTCCAGCACCACCGGCAAGCCGGGGTAGTCGTCGCAGATGGCACACAGGATCGGGACCAGCCGCGCATCGCCGATCAGCCCGATCTTGATCGCCGCCGGGTCGCCGTCCGCGATCAGGGCGCGGCACTGGGCCTCGATTCGGGCGGCGGGTTGGGGATAGACCTGCCGCAGGCCGCGGGTGTCCTGGTCCGTCAGGGCGGTGACTACCGTGAGGGCGAAGGCGCCCGCGGCCCGCACGGCCTCGGCGTCCGCGCCGATCCCGGCGCCGCCGCTCG
>Ga0247841_10009292_pt1 | contig 13812 bp, 8 predicted proteins | sample LaCruzMarch2015__2_FD_192410 | JGI IMG/M metagenome (GOLD analysis project Ga0247841, IMG submission 192410) | Freshwater microbial communities from meromictic Lake La Cruz, Castile-La Mancha, Spain - LaCruzMarch2015_18m | ecosystem: Environmental > Aquatic > Freshwater > Lake | place: Spain...
AATGGGAGTGAACAATATCCATGATCACCGAGAGACCCAAACCATGGGCAGCATCAATGAGTGCTTTGAGCTCTTCAGGTGTTCCAAAGCGTGAGGAGGCTGCAAAGAAGCTTGAGACATGATAGCCGAATGAGCCATAGTAGGGGTGCTCCATGATCGCCATCAATTGGATCGTATTGTAACCCGCCTTGACAATTCGGGGGAGGATCACTTTGCGAAACTCATCATAGGTCCCTACACCCTCTTTTTCCTGTGCCATGCCAATATGGGCTTCGTAGATGAGCGGTGTCCGTTGAGGAACAACAAAAGATGGATTTTGCCAAACATAGGGTACTGGAGGATCCCAGACTTGTGCTGCAAAAAGATGGGTTTCTGGATTTTGAACCACACGTCTTGCATACGCAGGAATACGCTCACCACAACCACCCTCCCAAGCCATCTCGAGACGATAGTGTTGTCCGTGGGTGATTGTTTCGAGGGGAAGACGGACCTCCCATTGGCCTGTATTCCCGATGCGGTAGAGCAAGAAACGATCATCTTTATTCCAGCCCGAGAAATCGCCCACCAGCCAAATCGCCGTCGCATGAGGTGCCCATTCGCGGAAAATCCAACCATCCGCAGTCTTATGCAAACCATAATATTCATGTGCACAGGCAAACTCGGATAAGGTTCCCGGACTCTGGGCTAAATCCTTGGCGCGCTTGGATGCACTTAAGGCCCGCCGTTCAATAATTGCACGGTACGGTTCAAGATAGGGATCTTCTAACAGACGGGCGCGTGTCGTTTGTGTAGACATGGTATCATTCCTGAAACGTTTTACTTATTAAATGGTGTGATCCTTTTCAGCATGTTCCTCAACCGCCCTGACGAGCGGACGATCCAACATCTTTTCATAGATGTTGATGTAGGCTTGTGCACACACATCATGCGTGTAACGCTTTTTTCCGCTCTCCATGATGCGTTTGATTTGCACTTCCCTCTCATCGGCTGGCCGCTTATAGAATGCCATGGCCTGATCCATGGCCCACTCAAGTCCACGGCTATCATATATCTTGAAGGAGAAGCCATTTCCCTTATTATTCTCCACGTCGAGGTGCTCAACCGTGTCGTGCAGGCCTCCGGTATCATGCACAATCGGCAAGGAACCATAGAGTTGCCCCACCATCTGCGGGAGTCCGCAGGGCTCAAAAAGGGACGGCACCAGCGTAAAGTCAGAGGCTGCAAAACCGAGCTTAGAGAGGTTTTGATTGAAATCACAAATAGCTAAGCGGCCATAGAGTTCATGTTGTTTGAGAATGTCATAGAAGGGTTTTTGAAAGGCACCGTTCGCGACCACAGCAATCTGCGCCTTCTCCTTCCAGTGACGTGAAAGAAAACGGAAGAGGATGTGCGTGAGCAACTGCGGGCCCTTTTGCGTCGGATCCAGACGAGAGGGCCAAAAGAAGATCGGTGCATCGGGGTTCTCTTCAAGACCCAACTTGCGTTGGAAGGACATCTTGTTGATGCGCTTAGCCTCCCGATGGCTCTCCGCATTGTATTTCTTCTTAATCAAGGGATCGGTTTCTGGATTGTCCGCATCATCTGGCGCATTCAGAATGCCAACTGCACAACCGGCCTTGAATTTACTACGAATCTCTTGCCGCAATTGTACCGGGATGAAATCATGCCAGCCATTGACAATCTCTTGAAGGAATGTCGGACTGACGGTATTAATAAAGTGAGAGGCAAAGACACCACTGGTCTGCATGTCAACAAGGTTCGTGCTGCGGGATTCCTCGTAATTTTGCGGAGGACGCTTGTAAAATAAGTTGCCCCAAAATTCAGCAGCATCAATGCCTGCATCTTCAATCCGCGAGAGCGAGAGATCATGCGTGTGAATATTGTGCACCGTAAAAAGACAGGGTATGCCCATGCGACGTGCGGCTGCGGGAATAAGTCCGGTCATCCAGTCATTACAGTGGATCAAGTCAGGCTGTACGGTGGGAATAATGTTATTTACAATCTCACGTGTGAACGCTAAGGCGAGTTTAGGATTCTCCTCTTGGGAGTTACTGTACACCGTGTCCCTGTAATAGAAGCAACGATCTTCCGCCAAGTGAATGCGCGAGTCAGGAAGTCGGCTTTTGTACACACGCAGTTCATCATTGATGAGCTGTCCAACATCAACATGAAACATACGACGATAGTGTGGCAAGGCCACGTGGACATCAGCGCCACGATCAAACAAGGCTGCCACAAGCGAGGCGGAGACGTCTGCTAAGCCGCCTGCTTTTGCCGTCAACTTATTCGCCATATTTCCCATCCCGGTCGGCAGATAGGTGATCTCTGGCGTGACAATCAGAATACGCGGACGCCGCTCCTTTTTTACAGGCACTTCAATGTTAACTTTTGCTTTCGCCACAGGTACTTCAATTTTAACTTTTGCTTTCGCCATAATCGGATACTCCTTCACATCCTATTTTTGCACCGGCTCATCAATTTTTTTATTCAATGCTTCGATCTGCTTTTCTTTTTCGGCAATCGCCGTACGCTTCGCTTTAACTTCAGGAAGCTTTTCAACTTCTTCACGAATCTGAGTGAAGGTCTTGATAATTTCGCGTTGGAGATCCTCGACTTTTTTGCGTAAGGCATCGATGGCAGGTGAGGTCACTTTTGTGTCGCTTGCCATCTTCTTAATTTCCGAGTCGAGTTTATGGGCTTCAATCATCAAACGCGATCGTAACGCGAGAAGGTCGTTGAGACTTTCCGTCGTTGTTGCAGGCTGGGGAGTGGCTGCCGGGGACTCCTGGGCTACAATAGGAAAAAGGCAAATTGAGCCATAAAGGCAGGCTATTATCAAACTAACACGTAGCATAATGTATATCCTTTCAAAGAATGTGATTCATTTTAAAACATCGAGTACCTAAAATCAATAATTACTTTTGCGTTTGCGATGGTCAATAGCTTACTACCGGGGCAAGGCGGTGTGAGGGCATCCTTGAAAAATTGTGGAAAAATCGGAAGATTACGCACTTGCGTAAGAGCATTCGGAAAGGTTAAACTAATGAACATGTGCAGTAGTTTATCAGAAGCGCTAAACAAAGCTAAAACAACTCATAATTATTTGCTTAGTTTCCTTTTTTTCCTTTTTTTGGTTTTCTTGTTTCGCTTTGCAGGTCTTTCAGATCGCCCCATGCATGGGGACGAAGCTAACCAAGCGGTCCGCACCGGACAGCTACTGGAGCAGGGGGTCTATCACTATGATCCTGCCGACCATCATGGACCTGTCCTTTATTACGCCGCAATCCCTTTCTGCCGTGCCACAACCTCCCGCTTTGCGGAAACGACGGAATACAACTTCCGTCTGGTTCCTGTTGTCTTTAGCCTGTTGACCCTTCTGCTGATTGCCGGATGTTACCGGCGTGATAAGACTGGGCTTTTTAGGAGTCCATTCACCGCCTGGATTGCTGTGGTCGTGGTGGCCGTCTCCCCCGCCATGAATTATTATAGCCGCTTCTTTATCCAAGAAAGTATGTTTGTCACCTTTCTGACGGGCATCCTTGTTTCAGCGATTCATTATGTGCGTGCAATTTCTTCGCGTGAAAAGCTCCTCTGGGCTGGAGGGGTGGGGGTCTTTACAGGATTGGCTGTCTCAACGAAGGAGACAGTTGTTCTTTCCCTTGCCGCTGCGCTATTTGCAGGTCTGGCGACGCTCGCCACGCGCGGGTTGAAAACCTTTCGAGAGACGTGGTCGTGGCGTGATGCGTGTGTGGTGATTTGCTGCGCAGGCTTTGTAGATGTGCTCTTTTACTCCTCCTTTTTCACCTACCCCCAAGGTGTCTATGATGAGCTTTTTTCGACGGTGAAGACGTACATGACTCGCGCTACTGCGGTACCCGAGCATCACCATCCGTGGAATTTCTATTTACAGTTTCTCTTTGGCTGGCAGTATGGCAGGGGGCCTGTCTGGCGTGAAATCAATTATTGGTTCCTGCTTCCGTTGGTGATTGCGGTGGTCACTCCGGTGGTGGAGTGTCTACGCTTAAACCGACAGGATGAAACGCTCTACGCTAGGCTCATGCGTGCGCGTTGGACGCTCTTTGTCGTTCTCTACACATTGATCTTGACTGCTCTATACGCCTGTATTCCCTATAAGACGCCCTGGTGCATCTTGTCGTTTTTATTTGGCTATCTCGTCCTAGTTGCGCGCGGGTTTGAGTATGTGATTGAATTCTTAATACCGACGCGTTCGACACTCCTGTTCACCCTCGCAACCCGTATAGCGATCGTGCTGGTGGTTGTTGCCTGTTGTTTGGGAATCCGGCACAACTGTTTGCGTAGCAAGGACGCCTGTTTTAAATATGCAGCGGATATTCGAAATCCGTATGTCTATGCGCACACAGGTAGGGATGCCCTTGACTTGGTGGCTGCGATTGAGCGGGCCGCAAAGGAGAAGGCAGGGCAGGGGATGTATGACGTCCCGATCGCGATCGTCTCGCCTCCGTCTGATTATTGGCCATTGCCGTTTTATCTGCGGAAATTTAATGCAGTCGGTTACTGGTCAACCGTTGATGAAATTCCGCCAGCGTTTAAGCCGCATCTTATGATTATTTCTGCTTCCATGGGTGACCAAGCGAGTCGCATCATGGGGAAGGAGGCACAAAGTAATTTCTTCGGAATCCGTCCGGGTACACTCTTACTCTTTTTTGAAAGGAAACAATAACGATGATGAACATCCCTGTATTGACCATTGAAGGCCACTCGATCGCAGAAACGTTTGAGAAGGCATTGACCTCGCTCTATGTCGAAGGTGTGCGCGTGCGTACACAATACGATAAAGAGGGGGATCCTCTGAGCGTTGACGCGACCATGAATATGACCATTCATGATCCGATGTCGGACCCCATGATTCACAAGGCCTTTCCGGGTGGGATCGCCGATCTTCGTGAATATGTCTTTGAACTGGAAGGTAAAAAAGACTCATGGATCAAGGCTATTAATGATCCGGAAGATACCCGCTGGGAGTATACCTACCATGGACGGATGCAGAATTATGGTCAATGGAAAGAGAAGTGTCCTGATGGCACCAGTGTCATGACAGGTCCTTTCCAAGTGGATCAAGTCGCGTATGTGATCGATAAGCTATGCAAGCAACCCTTCACACGCCAGGCGCAAATGATCACCTGGATGCCGAGCCTCGATCTGACCTGCTATGATCCGCCTTGCCTCCAATCCATCTGGTACCGCATTCTGGAGGATCAACAGGGCGTCCAATGGCTCAATTGCAATGTCCGCTTCAGAAGCAATGACGCCTGGGGTGCCAATTTCATGAACATGTTCGGTATCACCATGTTTAATCGCAATGTGATCGCTGACGAGATTCAGAAGCGGACCGGTAAGACCGTCAAGCTCGGCCGCTTAAACTGGCAAGCCGATTCCTTCCATATCTATGGTAAAGATGTTCTCCAGGCTGAACAACGGCTTTTCAATCGGATTGCCACCAGTACCTTTCAGGAACGCGTCTATAACTTCAATGACGAGATGATTCAGGAGATGTATCACGAGGAAGAGGTCAATATTCTGGCCAAAATCGCTGAAATGAACGTTCGGATGTAAGCGTGCTTTCGTAAGCCGTTGGATTGTTAATCTTTAGCCAACTTGACATAACACATATTATGCGACGTGACTAACGTATTGGGATTCCAGGTCTTAAACCATGAATTATTGATTGCCAATTACCGACTGCCAACTGCACCTGCCGACTGCTACTTTCACTTACGCCCCTTCGCGGGGTTGCCACCGACGTTCGGGTCTGGGATCTTTAAAGATCTGATCCTTGGCGATGATCTTAATGCTGTTACGTCCCAGCACCTGTTCAACGCGATCTGAGAATTCGCCTGATGGATCGACTGAGCAGGAATGGTTGGTATCAATCAGCACGCGTTTCTTTTCCGGATACATGAGACAGATAAACAACGGAACCGTTCCAGGAAACTCCTTCGCAAGCTGATGGACATTCTGGATACGCTCAAAGACTTTACGGTCGTCGGACTTCAAGCCGACAATCACGCGTTGGCTGAAATGACGGGCTGCCTCCTGAAGCGGATAAATTTCACGGACAATTATCTTGGGCTGGTCGTCCCGCTTTGACAAGGAACCGCAGATCAGGACTGGAGCATCCGGAATACAGACATCAGCAAATTTCTTGTAAACATCCGAAAAGACAAGTGCTTCAATGGTTCGTTCCCCGTCATCTAACACTGTAATAGCCCATGGCTCTTTTGTCTTAGCACTGATTCGGCGTGAAACCGATTGTAGCAATCCTGCAATGCGGATATCTTTATTGTCAGGCGCGGTATCAATCTTCGACAAACTAAAGGTCTGAAGATCACGGACAATCCGCTTAAAACGAGTAAGGGGATGACCTGTCATGTAGACGCCTAAAAGCTCCCGCTCATAGCCAAGACACTCTTTTTCTGCCCACACAGGACAATCAGGGAGAAACGAGCGATCTGCAGAACCCGCTGCCGTTGAGTCCATCATATCAAAGAGACTCCCCTGCCCACTACTCTTCTCGTTTAAACTCTCCTGGGCACGGGACAAGGCCATATCTATATTCGCGTGTAGCCTTGCACGATGCAGTCCAAAACAGTCCATGGCGCCACATTTAATCAAGGCCTCAAGCACGCGCTTATTCACGGCTGAGGAGTCCACACGCGAGCAGAAATCAGCAAGATCCGTATAGGGACCTTTGGCTTGCCGTTCTCGCATAATTGCCTCCCCTGCCCCTGCCCCAACGCTCTTGATACCCGCCAGACCAAAACGTACATTGCCCTCTTCTGAACTAAACCGGTCTAAGCTATTATTCACGTCCGGTGGCAATACCTTTAATCCCATGGCATCTGCCTCAGCAACAAACCCGGGCAACTTATCAAAGTTACCGATTTCAGAGGAGATTTGCGCGCAAATAAATTCCACGGGATAGTTAGCCTTCATGTAGGCTGTCTGATAGGTCACAATTCCATACGCCGCCGCATGGGCCTTGTTAAAACCATATCCTGCGAACTTTTCAATGTTGTCAAAGATCTGACCTGCTTGCGCTTCAGGGATCTTGTTCGTCTTCATGCACCCTTCGATAAAGCCTGCACGCTCCTTGGCCATCTCTTCAGCCTTCTTCTTACCCATCGTCCGTCGGAGCGAGTCAGCACGGGCCAACGTATAGCCTGCTAACGCTTGCGCAGCGCGCTGCACCTGTTCTTGATACACCATGACGCCATACGTCTCCTTGAGGAAGGGTTCCAAGAGCGGATGGTCATATTCGATTTTTTCCTGTCCCTTTTTGCGCTTCACAAACAAGGGAATCTGATCCATCGGTCCAGGCCGATAGAGCGCGATAATAGCGATGATTTCTTCAATCTTCGTCGGTTGCAACTCCATCAAGACCTTTTGCATACCGCCAGATTCAAGCTGAAAGACCCCTACCGTGTCGGCTTTCTGAAAAAGCTTAAAGGTCTTCTCATCATCAAGCGCAAGATTCTCAAGATCAATATCCACGTTATGGATCAGCTTGACCAGCTCCGTGGCTTCCTTCAAAACCGTCAGCGTCTTGAGTCCTAAAAAGTCCATCTTCAGCAGGCCGCAAAGCTCAAGCGGGTCTTTGGCGTACTGGGTAATCACCTCGCCCTCTTTGTCACGTGCCAACGGCACAAGATCAATCAAAGGCTTATCACCGATCACCACACCAGCGGCATGGACACCGACGTTTCTAAAAAGGCCTTCAAGCACTTCCGCATAACGCATGATCTCACGGAGACTTGGATCGATCTGACACGCAGCAGAAAATTCGGGATTCTCAGCCTGTGCTTTTGCCAAGGTGATTTTAGGATCTTCGGGAATCATTTTTGCATACTGATTCGCCTGCGACAAGGGTATCTCAAGGACACGTGCAATATCACGAATTGTTGTTTTGGCCCCTAGTTGTCCAAAGGTCACAATCTGCGCCACGCGATCCTTGCCATACTTCTGTTTGACATATTCGATCACCTTGCCACGATTGGTCTGGCAAAAGTCGATATCGAAGTCAGGAGGAGAGACACGATCCGGATTCAAAAACCGTTCAAAAATTAGGTCGAAACGCAACGGGTCCAGTTGGGTGATTCCCAGTGAGTAAGCCAGCAACGAGCCAGCACCCGAACCACGTCCTGGCCCCACCGGCACGCCATTTGTCCGCGACCAGGTGATAAAGTCTGCCACCACAAGAAAGTAGTTAACAAAGCCTGTCTTCTGAATAATGCCGACCTCGTAATTGAAACGCTCGACGACTTCCATCTGCTCAGGTGTCTTCGGGGTATCAAAATCAAAGTGATAGTGTTTCTTGATGCCCAGCTTTCCTAAATGGCGGAGATACTCCACACAATCCGAAAAGCCTTCAGGATAATCATACGTCGGGAAATGCAAATCCTCCGCCTTGCCGCGCGAGAAAACGAGTTCAAGGTTGCAACGGTCAGCGATCTCCTGCGTCACATCAAATGAGTCGACATCAGTTGGAAAACGCTTCTCCAACTCCTCCCGCGATTTGAAGTAGAATTCGTCGGAGCCATACTTCATGCGCTTGGGATCACTCATCACCGTCGAGGTCTGGATGCAGAGCATGATCTCATGCGCACGCGCATGACTCTGTTGAAGGTAATGAACATCATTGGTGATGACCGTGCGAATACCAAGTTTTTTTCCGAGCGCGCGAAGCCCTTCATTCATAGGCTTCTGCTCTGCAAGGCCATGATCTTGTAACTCGAGGAAAAAATTATCTTTTCCAAAAATATCGCAATATTCCAGTGCGGCAGCCTCGGCCACGTCGAAGTGGCCTTCACTGAGATTCAAATTGACCTCACCTTGCAGACAGGCCGATAAACAGATCAGTCCACCCGAATAACGCCGCAAGGTCTCTTTATCAATACGAGCTTTATAATAAAAACCTTCGGTATGGGCGATCGTGTTGATCTTTGAAAGGTTGGTATATCCCTCGAGATTGGTGGCCAATAAAATCAGATGATGATAGGGTATATTCGGATCTCTCGACGTGCGCGGGGCTTTGGCATTAATATAGATTTCGCAACCGATAATCGGCTTGATGCCCCCATCCTTACACGTCTTATAGAAATCAATCGCCCCATACATGACCCCGTGATCGGTCATAGCCAGAGCGGTCATCCCTAAATCTTTCGCGCGTGACACAAGTTGTTTAATGTGGCAGGCACCATCCAACATACTGTACTTCGTATGTAGATGAAGATGGACAAAGGGCTTTGGCATATTATTCCAACATCGAGGCGCCTGAACTTGCATTTCCAACCATCAGGGCATAGCGTTTAAGCCAGCCTGACGTTGCGCGTGGCTTCCACACAGGAGCCGACGCACGACGGCGTGCAATTTCTGCCTCGTCTAAAACAGCTTCGAGCGTACGGTTCGGGATGTCGAGTCGAATGGTGTCGCCATCTTTCAGAAGTCCGATCACGCCACCTTCTGCAGCCTCTGGAGAGACATGTCCAATGCAAGCGCCACGCGTGCCACCCGAGAAGCGGCCATCTGTGATCAACGCCACAGACTCACCCAGCCCGGCTCCCATGATGTAAGAGGTGGGCGCCAGCATCTCTTGCATGCCTGGACCGCCACGAGGTCCTTCATAACGAATGACCACCACATGGCCAGCTTTGACTTTACCATCGAGAATGCCCGCACAGGCCTCCTCTTGCGAATCAAAGCAGATAGCCTTTCCTTCAAAGGTCAGCATCGATGCCGCCACGCCAGCCTTTTTCACGACAGCCCCCTGCTCCGCGATATTGCCCTGCAGGATCGTCAGACCGCCATCCTGTGAATAGGCATTCGGGATCGTGCGGATAACCTGCTCGTCCTTCACCGTCGCCCCGGCGATATTCTCGCCGAGTGTTTTGCCGGTTACGGTCTTCGCGGACAAATCAAGCAATCCTGGAATGTCGGCGATGCGCTTTAAGATAGCGGATATACCCCCTGCTGCATCCACGTCTTCAATATGATAGGAACAGGACGGCGAAACCTTGCAGACATTCGGGCATTTCTTCGAGATGGCATTGATGCGATTCAAATCGTACGCAAGCCCTGCTTCCTTCGCGATTGCAAGGGTGTGCAGTACGGTGTTGGTGCTTCCGCCCATAGCCATGTCTAAAGCAAAGGCATTGTCAATCGATTGAAGCGTAACCAGCTCGCGTGGAAGCGGACCCTCAGCCTTCGCCATCTCCACCACACGGATCGCCGCCTGCTTCCACAATTCCTTACGGGCTGGATCTAATGCGAGGATGGTTCCATTGCCCGGCAATGCAAGACCAATCGCCTCGCAGAGGCAGTTCATGGAGTTCGCAGTGAACATTCCGGAACAGGAACCGCAACTCGGGCAGCCGGCCTCTTCGACACGTTCCAGTTCGCCCTCGGTCATGGAACCGTTCTTGTACTTCGCCACGCCTTCAAAGATCGTGATCAGGTCAACTGGCTTCCCGTCAAGTTTGCCGGCGCGCATCGGACCACCGCTGGCAAAGATCGTCGGAACATTGGCACGGATCGCGCCGAGGATCATTCCGGGCACAATCTTATCACAATTCGGAATGCAGATCATCGCATCAAAACAGTGAGCCTTGACCATGGACTCCACCGAGTCGGCAATCAATTCGCGACTGGGCAGCGAATACTTCATGCCATCATGTCCCATCGCAATGCCATCGCAGATCCCGATCGTGTTGAACTCAAAGGGGACGCCACCTGCCTCGGTGATGCACTGCTTGATCCACTCCGCAACCTTGTTCAGATGGCAATGGCCGGGAATGATCTGCACATAGGAATTACAAACCGCAATAAAAGGTTTTTTGAAGTCAGCCTGCTTCACACCTGTCGCCCGCAACAAACCACGATGAGGTGCACGTTGAAAACCACTCTTCACTTGATCGCTATTCATGAATAATCCGCTCCTGTTTTAGTAGAAAATGAATGGTTCAAGTATACCATCCCCTGCCCCAAATCTCACGCCTAAACTACAGGTTTTTCCGGTTCTTTATAGTTTCTTAAAAATCGTACCGCAAAAGCCGCGAATTTTGCGTGACTATCACATCCGCCTCACCCGTGAATATACGGACGGCGGAATGGATAGTCACGCGGAGCAAGAAGGGAGTAAAAGCAGTTACCAGTTAGGCGCGCGCTGTAATCTAAATGTAACCAAAGTATTTCCCGCTTAAATGCCCGCTCCGCCGTCCGTGTATTCACGGGTGAGGCGGGCGAGGCATTTAAGCTCTTCTTAGTGTTGGTAATGTGGTTACCAAAACAGGTAGAGAGGTTCCACCTCTTAAGGGTTGAAAATCTGACTTGTTCAGGGTATGGTACAAAACGGCTGGTGACCTGAGAACTCATCAACCGACTGTATGGGAGACGCTCGAAAAAGCCGATGGGCTAATTGCCCGCCTTAGTGTTTGAGCGCCGGCGGAGAACTCACCTGCCTGGGGCGAAAGACCCCGTATACCTGTATGCGACATGCAGTTCCGCCTACCCTGAACAAGTCAGTGCTTATAAGGATAACATGACAGAGACAGACAGACAACCGAAAAACGAAGTCGCTGCACTGGCCGTGGGGCTGGACGCACACAGCGAAAAGCTGGTCTTCTCCTTCTTCCTGAAGGGTGCAGACGAAGCCTCCCACCAGTGCATCAGAAGGCGTACGGTGCACATCGCGGATCTCGAGACGTTTGCCGCGAAGAACATCCGCCCGCAGGACATCACAGTCTTAGAGGCTTCGACAAACTCCTTCAGCATAGCCGAGCGGATGGAACGGATCGGCCTGACGGCGCACGTCGTTGGTAGCGAGGCTGTCGCTGCCTACGCGAAGCGTTACCACATCACCGACGAAGTCGATGCCGACAACCTCGCCCGCTATTACATGAGCGGACGCGCCGAGATCGTTTGGAAACCCGACCCGCAGAGCCGCCAATGGCGCGACATCTTTTTCGGCTACCGCAACGCGAGGAAGGACAAGGTTCGCACGTCGAACCGTGTCTGGGGGTTCTGTAGTGGCCACGGGCTGAAGAAGATCAGCAAATCCAAGTTCAACGGCAGTGTCGAGGCCGTCGTCGAACATATGTCCGGTCTCGCGCTCGGGGAGGCTGACAAGTGGACGCTCCATCTCCTCATTGAAGACTGGCGGCATGCCTTGCAGACCCACGCGACCTACAAGAGGAAGATGGCCGAGATCGCCGCCTCGTCGCCGGAGATGCTCAAGTTGATGCAGATCCTTGGACTGAACCTGGTCGTCTCGTTCGCGCTCGTCGCCTTCATCGGCGACATCACGAGGTTCGGCACCTACAAGAAGCTCGTTGCATACGTCGGGCTGAACCCCTCTGTCATCGGCAGCGGCAAATCCATAGGCAAGGGGGAGCTCGTAAGAAACGGGCGGGGTGATTTGAGGACGCTGCTTATCCAAGGAGCCCAAGCAGCATTGAGATATGGAAAAGACCCCATACACAAGTGGGCTTACCGGCTTTCCATGCGCAAACCAAAGAACGTATCAATCGTGGCGCTGGCCCGGAAGATGACCACCTATGTTTGGCACGTCCTGATGGGGCACCCAACGCCTTTCAAGGAGGCACCGGCGTCCTTCAGTACGAAAATGCTTAAGCTGGCGACGATCCTCGGGCGGGACCATGTGAAACAGGCGGGTTTTAAGAACGCCTCGGCGTTCATCGAAGACCTGACAGCTAAAGTATTTAAGCAACCGTCGCTACAGCTGACAGGGACGGAGTTACAAACAGTATCCGCCTCCGGGGTTTGATGCCCCCCGGCGGAACTGTTCATAACTCCTATAGACATCAAGAAAGGTTAAGAAATGCAGCTTGAAGAATGTTTTTCACTTTTACGATTGACTAACCACATACCCGGCTTTTGCGGTAAAACACTTAATGCACGCCGTTGCCATCGAGTGGCGCGCCCTTTTCATCTAGGACAAAGATAGAGCCCATGGCTTTGAAGTTCTGATGGTCCGCATATTCCCAGACAATCTTTTTCTCCCGTGTCACTTCAAAGAGATGGGGTGCTTTTCCTGTGAACCCATGTCCTACCCAGCTACAGAGGACAATATTGCCATTCGGCAGGAGGAAGAAACCCGTAATAAACTTAAGCGGATTAACTGCAGGCGTTGTCTGGTTTTCAAGATCCTTGTTGGTCAAGGACCAGACGATCTGCTTGTCCGGCGCAACCTCAGCCAGATACGCGTTGTCATTCTCGCCAAAGGAGATCATGGTATTTCCATTTTTCAGGCGAACGGCGGCATAGGCCTTTGCGTCTGCTTTTGAAAACTGCCAGATGACGTTTCCGTCTGCATCATACTCGACAGCCCCACTGGCAAGCTGTGCGACCAGATAGGTCCCCTTCTCAGTCTTGCGCGCATTACGCATAAACATGTGGCTGCCAGGCTTCTTGTCTTTCCGAAGGTAAAGCTGTTTGACCACCGTGCCGTCTGGCTTGAGTTCGCTGAGTCGGGCATGCGTGCATTCGACTGCCAGATAATTGCCATTTGTCAATTTCTGACAGCCATACACTTCTGTTTTATTCCCAGAGTTGTACTCGAAAATAACTTTGCCGTCAAAGGAGACCTCTCGGATCTTGCCGCCATCCGCAAAGAGCGCGCTCGTGGACCATACCCAAATATCCCCTGTGTTTTTGGCGGATTCCTTCCAAGAAACCTTACCATCCGCCTCGACCTTCGCAACCTTGTTCCCCCCGAAGTCGGCCACATAAAAGGCCTTGCCCTTCATATACGACTCT
>Ga0247841_10009294_pt1 | contig 13810 bp, 10 predicted proteins | sample LaCruzMarch2015__2_FD_192410 | JGI IMG/M metagenome (GOLD analysis project Ga0247841, IMG submission 192410) | Freshwater microbial communities from meromictic Lake La Cruz, Castile-La Mancha, Spain - LaCruzMarch2015_18m | ecosystem: Environmental > Aquatic > Freshwater > Lake | place: Spain...
CGCTTGCGCTTATATGGGTGCCTTCTTTATGTGGCTGTTGTGGCTGAACTTGGAACTCAGTTGATTCTTGTATGCCACCTTCAATGTAGAGAATTTTGCTTTGCGCGCCAATGCGTATTTGCCTGCCACGCCAGTTTACGCTACTGTTAATAAATGGAGCCAGATATACAATAAACAACATAATATCTTTTAGAAATACCGCCACGGGTAAAAGAAACAATACCTTTAAATTTTTTCTATCTATTCGGCTTACTGCAAAAAGCACAACGTACTCTAAAATAACCTTAAACAAAAAAGCCGCCACATAAATAGTAACCGCTGTTTTACCCAAAAATATCACAAAAATAAGCGACAATATTACCGGGTTTAATAATACCTCGCAAAAATAATGCTCGCGTTTTATGTTAAAGCGCAATTTTGCCCAGCGGGCTAATCGGTCATAAACCTTTTTAACGCTGGCACTTGAAGCATAATTTGTTACCCATGTATAGTTTGTGGATATATGAACTTTTTCTTTGGCGTAAATTTCGCCCATTACAAAATCTTCAGCCAGGTACTCTCTAAAACGCTCAAGGCCGCCAAGCTCTTTTAACTTTGCTTTTTCAATTAGCATACTTTTGCCAACAATTAGCGGCATTTTTAAAAACTCCCATGCCGCTATAATGTTGCTTGAAACAAAAAAGTTCATATAGGAGTTTTCAATAATACTGCCAAGTGAATTGCCGCCATCACCACGAATTGGCGAAAATACAATTTTCGCGCCTTTTGAGAGGTATTCGTGCACAAGATTTTTTAATGTATCGCGTTCAACACAAATGTTTGCATCGGTAAGCCAGTACAGCTGCCCTGTGGCAGATGGCTCCATATTTATCAGAGTAGTTATTTTGGGGTTTAATATTTTTTTAGATAAGATACTTATAACTTTTGAGGGCACATCGGGGAATTTTTCCCTTGCTTTTTCTACGGCTTTAAAACAAGCTGGGTCTTTGGTGTCTAAACCAAAAATAATTTCATACGACGGATAATCTATTGTAAAAAATGATTCTATGTTTTCTTCCAATGCATCGTCTAAACCACTTATTGGCTTTAAAATAGAAACCTTAGGCAATGTGCCAAAACCAAATAGTTCTCTATTTTTACTCTTACTGTGCGCTACAAGCAAAGCCACATAAATAATAAGCAAAAGAAATGATAAACTTATAAGTGTTATTAGTAAATAAAGCATTTTTCCCTTAACAAACTAATATATTTACACGGCCGAATCGGCGTTTAACCTGTGTTCTATTACAAATTCAGGGTTTAACACACTTACCACAACCCACAAAAGTTCTTCGGATATTACACTGTTGTTGATTATATAATTCTGCCGGCGCTTTGTCTATACAAAAACAATTCAATTTAAATATATTAAACGGTTACAACAAAGTCAGTTCTGTTTTTTCTACAAACCTGGCTGGCTGGTATGATTGTTTTGCTTTCCTAAGCCCACTTATACCCATATCTTCTTCCCTGTTTACGAACACAATATCTTTTGGCAATGATGAAACAAAAAAATTATTTAATGCCTGATATATGCCTTTATAACTGTGGTCGGCATTTTCGGTGTGAACTACCGCGGTTGGGAAAATACCATCGGAATACTCAAATTGCCGTTCTATGCTTGCAATGGTTAAAGCACACACTTTATTATCTATAAAAATTAAGCCGCCATAAAGTTCAAGAGCATCATAACTTTCAAGCAAAATGCAGGCAATGCAGTACAACTTCATATCTTTTGTGTTGGCTGCGGTGCTTGTGGAAATGGTTTTCGCAAACTCAATGGCTGAGGCAATATTTGTTGAGCTTAATGGCTCGTAATTATAACTGTATTTTTTTTGAAACTGCTTTATCAGGTTTCTCTTTGGAGAAAATTTTTCGCCTTTTAATTCGCAAAGGTCGCTAAGTGAGTAAACATAATCAAAAGAATCAAGTGTGCTTAGTGCTCTAAGCCCGGAAACATTTATGTTTTTAAGGCATACTTGTGAGATATTTTTAAATACCACTTCTAATCCGTTTTCTTTTTGATAAGCCCGCAGAAATGAGCACAAACTCGCAAATTGCTGCGTGTAAGAAGCACTTGCGCTAAGCATAATGGGCTGGCCTACTATAAGTTTGTTTTCAAGCTGGCAGTGAATAAAAAGCAGCTCTTCAAAACGGCTTACTTTGTAATTAAAAAAAACATGCCAGCCGTAAAGATTGTTAAATGTTATATCCGATAAAGACGGTTTTGTATTTCTTTGTGCCTGTGCAAAAATGTCTCTGTGATTTATTGAAAACATATCAAAATCAGGAAAAGTTTTTATTTGCGGTTTAATCATTGTGTCTCCAGTTTTGTTAAATAACCCTTAATTTTTACACTTTTCCAGATATAAGAGAAGAAAACAAATGCCATCAGAAGATAAAATATGTTTAGCGCAAAAGCAATCCATAAAAAATTTATATTGACTGTTTTATTTAAAACAATGCAACGCATTTGCTCAAAAATATAAGTTGGCGGCAGTGCGTATGATACCGCTCTAAAAATTGGCGGCATGGTTGATACGGGGTAGAAAACACCTACAAATGGCTGAATCATAAACGCAAGTCCCCATGCGACAATTTCGGCGGATTGGCCAAATCGCACAATTACTGCTGTGGCAACTATGCCAATAACCCAGCCAAAAAGCAAAAGGTTAAAAACCGCCGGCACAAGGTAAAAACCCAAAGTTAGGTAATTGTAACTATAAAGCCAAAACGCCAGCAGAACCAAAAACGTCATTGTAATAATGTGCTTTAGCATTCCGTATATTATTGCGCCCGATAAAAACTCAAGAGGCGAAAGCGGAGATACAAAAAGGTTAAGCATATTTCTTGCCCAAATATCTTCTAAAAATGTGATTGTTATAGATTGCTGCGCGCGAAACAATATATCCCACGATATAAGAGCCCCTAAAAAAAGCATAACAAAATTTATGCCCTGCGGGCCGTGCGAATTTAAATATATCGTTGTAAAACCCCAAAGCAAAAGGTCTAATATTGGCCAAAAAAACATATCTATCCAACGAGAAAAGTTTTTTGGAAGCAACAATATATGGCGCAAAACAATAGCAGTTATTCTTTTAATTGCCGCCATTATTCGCGCCCCCTGATAAATTGCTTTCGTTTTTTTGACCATCGCCCGCAAGCTCAAAAAAAACATTTTCCATATCTTTTTGCTTTAACGATTGAACTAACTGTTCAGGTGTGCCAAAAGCTTTTATTTTGCCCTTGTGTAAAAAAATAACTTCATCACAGAGCTGTTCAACCTCGTGCATATTGTGAGAGGTGTAAAGTATTGTGATGCCGTCTTTTTTTGCCATATCTTTTAGTTTAGCCCTTACTATTTTTGCGGAAATTGGGTCTAAACTTGAAGTTGGCTCGTCTAAACATAAAAACTTTGGGCTATTGAGCAAACTTTTAACAAGATTTAAGCGCGTTATTTGCCCCGATGAGAGCTGTCCAGTTCTTTTATTTTCAAGTCCGCTTAATTCAAACTCTTCTAATAACTTTACTGCTCTCTTTTTCCATTGTTTAACATTGTATAGATATGAAAAAAATAAAAGATTCTCCATAACCTTCAAGTTTGACGGTAAACTTACATAGGTTGAAGAAAAGTTCATTTGGCTGAGCACTTCCTGGCGATGTTTTGCGATATTTTTGTTAAAAATACGCACACTTCCTGAAGTTTGCGTTATAAGGCCAAGCAGCATATAAATAGTTGTTGTTTTGCCCGCACCGTTTGGGCCAAGCATACCGGTTATTATGCATTCTTTTAGCGAAAATGTTATATTGTCAACGGCTTTTATGCCATTAAACTCTTTAGTTAAATTGTTTACTTCTACAACATTCATTATTGATTATCCTTTTTTACCTGTAAATTATATACTTGTCATCTCGACGAGAATAACGAGGAGAGATCTTAAATTAACAAAAAGATACCTCACATTCGTTCGGTATGACAACAGTAAAGCGATTTATATTTCTGTTGTAAACTAACACATAGATTTATACGGGCAATTTTCGCATGTTCGTAAAATCAAATCACCTGGCTCAAACGGCATTTTCGGATCTATAATCTCTTCAAGAATTATTTTTAAGGCCTGTTGATAATTGGACATTGCTATTTCTTTTGTTTCATTGTTTTCTCTTTCAAACAATTGCACTATCTTATTTTGTTTAAGGCCCCACAAAGCCGCATCTACCTCTTTTACCTGGTAATCTTTTAAAACGGCAAAAATATACACAGGTAGTTGAAATGACTTAACATATTTTTGTAACTCGCTTCTTGATGGCACAGCAGGGAACTCCTCACTGCCCAAAGCAAGAGACTTTGGGAGAGCTCCTGTTTTGTAATCTAAAATCAGATATGAACCGTCTGAAAGCTTGTCAATTCTGTCTATTATTGCCTTGAAAGCAAAACTTTTTTTATCTAACTCAAGGTTAAAGTTAACTGTTTTCTCAAGGTCAATAATGCGATCTACCTGGCGATTGCTTTCTGTATCTAAAAACTCTTCAAGCTTGCCACTTAGCACATGATGCAACAAAAACGCCTCAGGCCCAACCCTGCCTTCTAAATTATTTTTAAAAAACCTGTTAAAATTATCAGAAAATTCATTGCGGAACTTTGTATCTATATTAGGTTTTAAACCAATAAATTTCTTAAAAGATTCTTGCAGAAAGTCATGCACTGCGGTGCCAAGTTCGCTACTATCAAGTTCTTCGCCAACCTCTTCTTTTTCTTTAAGCCCAAGAACATATTGAAAGTAAAACCTTACCGGACATTGAAGATATGTATTTAGCGAGCTTGCCGAATAAACCCTATTTTCTAAAAACTCACAGACCTCTTTTGTTTTCGCTATTGTACTTTTACCGGTAAATATTTTTGTGGAAAATGTTGATCTTTTGGCGCCCTCAGCAATTAAAATACCCTTGGACCTTTCCTTTGCCCAAAGCAGTTGTTCAATAAACCTGCTGCGCTCTTTGGCGCCGTCTTCAATATAAATAAGCGTGGAATTTTTTGCTCCTGCAAGCAACCGGGTGAAATGATAACGCTGTATTTCTTCTTCATCTTCTTTACTTTTTAGCTTAAGTGATGCTCTCACCTGAGCGGGTATCAACGGCTCTACCGAGCTTACATTAGGCAAGATTGACTCATTAACATCCACTATAACAACATTCTCAAAGTTAATTGAACGCGATTCCAAAAAACCCAAAACTTGTAACCCATTTAGCGGGGAACCATAAAATGAAATTGTGTTGCCGCCAAGCAAATCTAAAAACATCGCGCAAAGCTCTTCTTGAGGCATTACAACTTTTGCGCAAGCAGACATTTTCAACTTATCAATATAATCAAAAACAATTTGCGCTGCCTTTACATTTTGCGGGTACGACAAAAACCTGCTCTTCTCTGAAAGTTCTTTTATAAGCGTTTCATAGGCATAACATAAATCATAAAGTGTTTGCGCGCTTTGCCAGTTATAAAAAATTACCTTGTTTATAAATTCAATTAAGCCGGTGATTGTTTCTGAATTTATATTAAAACCCATAGCAGCGTATGTGTTTGCAATTTCATTTAACACAACGCTATCACTTTGAAAAACTTGCGGGTCTATGAAAAGCTTACCAGAGTTTGGAGATATGGGATTGCCATTTAGAACCTCTTCAATTTTATGAACTGCTATTCTTGTAAGCGCACCTGAGTTTATATTAAAACTTTTTATAAATGGGTGGCTTATAGCATTAACATACGACTTTGTACGACATTTACCATCTTTAATACTGCATAACAGCGCCATAATTTTTTCGGCAAGTGAGTAAAATGGTGTTCTGCGTAAAGGGTAACCGCAAGATACATTCAACTCTTTTACGCTTGGCGCAACTTCTGAAAGAACCGGCATTAAAGAATTAGAATCGGGCAGTATAAGCGCGCTTTTGCAATCAAACACACCATTTGAGCGCAAAACATCTTTTGCAAGTATTGCCTGTGAATATAAATCTGTTGCGCAAATAAGTTTTGGTTCGGTAATTTTATGAGTACTTTGCGGCTCTATTTTGCAGGAAAAATATTTTGCGTTATTCCCCAATGCCTTCCACTCAGGCGCAGAGCCCTGAAAAATTAACATGGCTTTGCCACTATCATAAAGTTTTTTTATAAAAACTTTCTCACTTTTATGAAGAAAAAATAAACCGCAAAAAATTATTTTATCAAAGTGTTTAAAGGCATCTATATTTAGAGTTTGCGCACAAAAACTGTAAGCCATCGCTCTTGTAAATTTATTTTCTTGCTTAAATTTGTTTTGGCAAATTTGCTTTAATGCCGCTATGTGCGTTAATAACTTATTTACTTTTAAAGATCCGTCAAAATCCATATCAGAGGTGCCGGAAAGTTTTGACAATAATTCTTGCGGCACCATTTCAATTTCTAACTCTTCAATAAAAGAGAATATTTCGTTAGCCCACGGCAGAAAATTTTTAAAACTCTCTCTTTGGTGCAGTAAATCGGCGGCGCACTCTTTTGCGCTTTCAAAAATTGTATAGGCGGCATCAATTGAGCTGATACCTGCGCAATTTGTTGCCTGTGCGGCACTTTGTAACATAAGCTCATCCATAGAATAAAACTTTGGCGGCAAAAACGGTTGCTTAATTTTTTCAAAAAGATATTGCTTAGCAAACAATGCCGGCCTTTTGCCGCCAAAAACAACTGCGCAATTTGACATGTCGTATTGCGAACGCGCCACTTTTAGTGCCTGCTCGCAGGCACTTGCTATTAGATTTTCAGAGAGGTTTAAGTTTATTATGTTTTCCATTTATTCTTTTACCCAAATCACTTCTTTCGTATCAATGTAAACAATTGCGCCTTTTACTTTTTTTTGTGCAAAAACAGGGCGAAGGGCATCCATATAATTTTGCACCTGAGAAGTATGTTTCGCAATATCATCTTTTGAGCTTTTGAAATCTACAACTAAAACATACCCGCCAACCGTAAGGCGGTCCATTCTTAAGGTAAAACCATTTGCATCTTGTATTTCTTTCTCGCAAAATACTTCGGATTTTTCGTTAAAGAAAATATCTTTTAATTCTTTTGTGCTAATAAGTTTATAAATTTCAGCACTAAAATTTTTAAGATTTTTATTTGTAAAAATTGAATTTAAAGCAAACTCGGCAGCACTGCCTACGACTTTAGAAATTTCTGCCTCACTAAGAGCTGACAAATTGCCAATTTTTGAAAGTGCCAGATGATATAACTTCCCATTTTTTATAGCAACGCGCTCTTTTATTTGCTCACTCGCTGGAAACTCGCTTCGTAAAAACTCAAGCCAGTCGCGGCAATCGGGCTGTGGCATCTTATTTGATCTTGCAAGCCCGGGCGGCACCAAGCCACTTTCAATATTGCCCTGTTTTGTCTCGTTTAATAAAAAACGCGCAAGATTCTTTGAGTTTCGGCTGTTAGCAGGAACAAAAACGAACAGCTCTTTTTTTGCCCTGGTTAAAGCCACATAGGCAACATTAAAAGCATCTATTATTTTGGGCTTTTTTATATCCATATACAAATTGCCAAGCTCTTTTGAATAACTTGCTTCTTCCAAACCAGCTTTTATAAGTGCAAGCTTTCCTTTGTATTCAACTGTTTCCACCTCATTGTGGTGGGCACCAAAATCAAATGCGAAATCTGGTAAAACAACCGCATCAAACTCAAGGCCTTTTGCCTTGTGAATGCTTAAAACCTGCACAGCGTCCACATCGGCAGACGGAATGCAGAGTTTTTTTGGTTCAAGTGTTGAAAGGTACTCATTAAATGTTGCATACTCACCAAGCTTTTCTTCACCCTCTTTGATAATGTTTAAAAGCCAGACAAAGAACACTTCATTTTCAGGAAAGTTTTTAAATATCTCAAACTTTTCAATAAATGTTGAAAAATACTCATAAAGCGGCATAAACCCGGCACTTGAAAAAAGCGGGGCAATTAAACTATCCCATGCGGTTTTATAGTGTTTTTCAAAAGCTCTATAAAGATAATCCTGCCTATTTATTTTATGCCAATTGAAAATAAAATTGCGTATTTCTTCTTGTGAAATTTTGGATGCTTTGGTAAAAACCTCACCTTCAATAAATGTGGCAAATGCCAAATTATCTATGGGTGAATTAAGAAATGTCATAAATGCAATGCTTTGGCAAATTAGACAGTTTTGCATTATATTTGTTGTGGCGTCCGACTTTACCGGGATATTTTCTTCTAAAAGCCATTGAGTGAACTGCGCCGCATCTTTATTATCATTTACAAGCACCGCAATAGAACTGTAAGCATATCTGCCTTTAAGCTGAATAATTGTTTTTATAAAATTTTCTTTTAAATAATCCTGCCACTCCTGCTTAGTTTTCTCTTTTTTGTCGCCGTAATATTGCACCGAAACAAAACCAGCCGAGCGGCTCATTGCATTTTGCGTAACTCGTTCAAAGTTTAAAAGCAACTCATCTTTTACACTGTTTATATTTTCTACAAGTACATCATCGTCAGAATTAATTTTAATTATTTCAATAAAATTTGAAAGGTTTTCTTTTGAAAACACCGTGTTATTAAATTCTACTATCTCTTTAGCGCTGCGGTAGTTATTTAATAATGAGCTTTTCTGAGGTTTGTACTTTTCAAGCTGTGTGTATGCGGAAACAAATATTTTACTATCACCGCCGCGGAAGCCGTAAATTGCCTGTTTTACATCGCCAACTATCCACACAGAACCATTTTCGCAAGAGAGTGCCTCTTCAATTAAAGGGGTTAGGTTTCTCCACTGAAGCGGGTTTGTGTCTTGAAACTCGTCTAATAGTAAGTGGGAATAGCGCGCGGCGAGATGTAAGTATATTTCAGACGGGTTAACACCTTTATCTTGCGCAAGTTCCTGCATACGGCCGTTTAACTCAATTAGGAAAAGCTGATCTTTGTGCTTCGCGATTACACCAACCTCAGATAAAACAGCATTATAAACATCTAAATACGAATTGTAGTAACTGCCTGCCTCTGCAAGCGCAATGCTTGCAAGCTCTTCTTTAACTTTGGCAAATATATACTCTGCTTCCTCATTGGTTTCATTGTTTTTTGTAATTTCTATTTTTTCTTTTTTGTAGTACGCACCCAAGCCCTCAACACTGAAATAAACACCTGCTTCGTTAGTTTTATTTATAGCCCTTATAAAACCCTTATGCGTGCCGTCCGGAAGTTTTTCTAAAAGCTGAGCATTTAACTTTACAAAACTTTCCCTTTTGGCTTTTATGTCTTGCGTGCTAAGGGCAAATGGTTTGGCAAAATCAAAACCGCAAGACGCGCTTTCATTGTAAAGTTGCAAAACAGTGCTTAACAACTTATCTGAAAACAACCAAATAACAGTATTATCATTTTGCATTCTATATCTATCGGCAAACTCAATAAACTCATCTTTTAATGCTGTATCGCTTTGTGCGTTTGTAAGTGCAACCTGAAGTGCTTCGGATAATGCTTCCTTGTGGCTTGTCTCTACTGAAAAAGATGCGCTAAGTCCAAGCTCAAAAGCAAAACCGTCCAGCACGGCTTTTACAAAACTGTCTATGGTTTGCACACGAAACTTGCCATAACGCTCAAAAATTCCATCAAGCACTTCCACCGCTTTATTTTTTAATTGTTCTTGTGTTAATTGTGAGCCGTGCAACAACTCAGCTTTTTCGTTTGGGTTTTCAAAGCTGTCAAACGCTATTTTTTTAAGGAACAACAGTATGCGCCGTTTCATTTCTAAAGCGGCCTTGTTGGTGAAAGTTATGGCAAGAATTGAGCTTGGATCGGCATAAAAACCGGATTTTTCAAGCCCAAGCGCAAGGCGAACATACCTTTTTGCTATGGCAAATGTTTTGCCTGATCCGGCAGATGCGGATATTATTTGTGCCCGCTCTGAACTTAAATTAGTTTGGTTTTCTTGCATTAAAATTACTCGTGCCTTTATGAGGAGAATGTATATACGAGAAGGGTTTTATATATTAAAAATAAAGTTTTTTGTTTAAAGTTTAAAAGAATCTAAATACCTGTTTATATCTGTAGAAAACGCATTTTGTTTTCCGGTTGCCACAGAAATTTGGTAAAGCCGGTTTTCTACAATATAAATGCGGCCTTCCATAATACCGGTACCCGAAGAAATTTCGGCGTGCAACTGCCTGCCCGGATGGCCGTTTATTTCAATTATCAACTCCGATAAAAGCCGGCCGTGCATACCAGAAATTACACCGTCGCGCACATTGCTTAGTATTACCTTTTTTGAGGTTTGTTTAACCACTTCAATTGGATAGTCGCAATACGAAGCGGAAAAAGCTATATCGGGTTTATTAAGCGAGTATTCGTGCAGGTCAAGCATTCCAGAAGAAGTGTTAACAATATGTTTTTTATAATTTGGTATACCAGGCATTAAAACCGAAAACTTTCCCTGCTCACTTTTTAACTCCTGCCAGTGCGCGCCTGAAACTTTTGTTTTATTTGAAAACGCGTTAAAAATTCTTTCAAGTAAACTCATTTTAGCTCCCTTTCCATATCGCGATCCATATCTCTGCGGCGAAGTGCCTCTCTTTTATCACCTGCATGTTTGCCCTTGCCAAGGCCAAGTTTTACTTTTGCAAAACCGTGTTCGTTAAAAAAAATTTCCAAAGGCACAACGGTTAACCCCTTTTCTCTGGCTTTGCTTTCTAAACGGCCAATTTCAGTTTTATGAAGTAAAAGTTTTCTTTTACGAGTGGGGTTAAAATCTAAAACATGGGTTGAAATTTTTTCATAAGGGTTTATATGCACATTTTCTAAAAACGCTTCACCTTTGGCAAAACCAATATAACCATCAGATATATTGGCAAGTGCGCCGCGCAACGCTTTTACCTCATAGCCCAAAAGCGCAATTCCGGCCTCTATAGTTTCAAGTATGCTGTAATTATGAAATGCTTTTCTGTTTGTTGCTACTGTTTTTTTATCCATTGGAAGGTCTTTGCCTTTTAAGCCATTTGTGTGCTTAAGCCAAGTTACTAATTTGGTTGGTGCCGAGGGCGAGATTCGAACTCGCACACCGTTAAAGGCACAGGCTTCTGAGACCTGCGTGTCTGCCAGTTCCACCACCTCGGCATTGCTTTTTAGGCGGGTAATAGTATATCATTTGGCAGAAAGTTATGTCAAAAAACCTAAAAAAAGCAAAAAAACTATCAACCGAGCCCGGGTTTAACCGCCTTGCAGATATTATGCAAAAACTGCGCGGACAAGATGGCTGTGCGTGGGATAAAAAGCAAACCCACTCTTCGCTTGTTAAGTACCTTTTTGAAGAAGCAAAAGAGGTGCGTTTGGCGGTGCGCAGGCACGACTGGGTTAATTTAGAAGAAGAGCTGGGTGATATTTTGTTGCAGGTGGTTTTTCACAGCCAGATAGCAAAAGAAAACGGGCACTTTGAGCTAAAAGATGTTGTGCGCAGCATTTGCGAAAAACTTGTGCGCAGGCACCCTCATGTTTTTGGCGGTAAAAAAATTAAATCTACAAAAGATATTTTAATACAGTGGGATGAGATAAAAAGGTTAGAAAAAATTAAGCTTGGAAAGATTAAAAGAATTTAGTTCCACGGCATCAGCTTTTTCCACCATGGCCTTGCCTGCATATCCAGCACTTTTAAACGCTGCATACTTTGAACCTTAGCCACACCTATAACCCCCGGCGCATAACTTAACTCTATTTGAATTTCATCTTCAACACTTTCAACCTTTTGCACCTGCGCAGGCATTGGCAATAACTCCCCGCCTCGTTTTGTACCAATAAGATTTGCTAAATAATGAGCGATGTCTCTTGTGTCGGTAATTTTTGAAAGTACAACATCGCCGACTTCAATATTTTTTGCCGGCTTGCCACCCTGGTCAAAAGCAATTTTAACTTCTATGCGAATTTTGCCTGGATCGCTAAAATCTTCATAAACATCTTGTTGGTTGCAATGCGGTGCGCCGTCTAAATGCTTAAATTGGGCAATGTTTAACTGCTCTAAGGCTATTAGCGCATGTGTTTTCTCAGTACCAAAAAACGCCTCAAAAGTGCTCCGCACGGTATCTAACTGGCCATTTGCGAAAACATCGGCCTGCTGTTCTATGTAAACCCTTAAAGCGGTTTCAAAGCTTTGCGTGTATTCAGGCAAACTACCATCCATAATTCTGCACGCGAAAATATTTCTTTCAAAACTAAACCAGTTCATTTGTTCCGAGTTTTCATAAACCGACGGGTTGTAAGAAAAAACTGCCCCAAGGCGCAAAATTTGGCGGCTTTTCACATTAAACAACAAACACACCATGCCATACATGTTTTTTTCTTCTAATATAAACCTGCCTTTAACAACCAATACATGCTTAAGCAGTGTACCTATGGTGCTTGCGGCCTTTTCAAGGTCGCCGTTTACAAGCTCCAGGGCAAGCTCGGCTTCGCCTTGTTCGCAGCCGGTTTCTTCCATTAGCAATTTTAATTTATATTTTTCCATAATATTTTTGATCTATACTGCAACTTTTATTTGATGTCATTCCCGAGTGTCTTAATCGGGAATCTATTATTTTAATAAACTTTTCTGGATCTCCGGGTCAAGCCCGAAGATGACAACAAACAATGGTTGTTACACATCCCACTACCCTCTTGGGTGCGCCTTTTGATAAACTTTTTTTAAACTTTCAATTGTCACATGCGTATATATTTGCGTTGTTGCCAAACTTTTATGCCCAAGCATTTCTTGCACACTGCGCAAATCGCACCCACGGTCTAAAAGATGCGTGGCAAATGTGTGGCGTAATGTATGCGGGCTAATTTTTTTAGCACTTCCTACCAGTTCAAACCATTTATGCAATGTCTTGCGCGCCCCGCGGCTAGAAATTCTTTTGCCAGATTTATTTACAAAAATCGCGGAAGCAGGAGAGCGCGTATGGTCAAATGCTGTGTCTTCTTTTTCGCGGCTTTGCAGATAGGTTTTTAATGTGATAAGAGAACTGTCACCAACCGGCACTATCCGCTCTTTATCGCCTTTGCCCCAAACCCTCACAGAGCCAGCCATAAAATCCAAATCGGCCAAATTTAAGCTTACAAGCTCTTCAATTCTCAGCCCGCTTGAGTATAAAAGCTCAAGCATTGCCCTATCTCTTAAACCAAGTTCTGGTAACGCAAATAGCTTTTCAACTTCCTGCTCGCTAAGAAATACCGGGACCCTTTTTTCTTTTTTGGGTGTTGATAAATAAATAAACGGGTTTTGAGTTGTTAATTCTTCGCGGTTTAAGTATTTATAAAAAGACCTTACCGCCGCAATTTTTCTTATAACCGAAGACCTTTTTAACGGGGCTTTTTGAAGGTGCGAAAAATAATCGCGCAAAATGATTCTGCCGCACTCAATTATTTTTTTGCCGGGGTAGTTTTGCGTTATAAAAGAATAGAAATCTAATAAGTCCGACTCGTATGCTCTGGTTGTATGGCGCGAAAAATTTCTTTCGGCTTTTAAGTTGCGCAAAAAGCCGAGCGCGTACTCATCAAGAACAATGTTTTCAACTCTTTGCATTTATTTCTTTATCGGGTGCGTTTAGAGCATCGGCATCCTGCTCTGGAACCTTTTTTATATTCCTGCACTTTGGGAAGGCAGAGCAGGCAAGAAACGGGCCTCTTTTGCCAACCCTTTTAAACATTATACTGCCGCATTTATCACATTTAAACTCTGTTTTTTCCGGCTCAGGCCTTATAACTTTATTGCCTTCTTTA
>Ga0247841_10009300_pt1 | contig 13799 bp, 21 predicted proteins | sample LaCruzMarch2015__2_FD_192410 | JGI IMG/M metagenome (GOLD analysis project Ga0247841, IMG submission 192410) | Freshwater microbial communities from meromictic Lake La Cruz, Castile-La Mancha, Spain - LaCruzMarch2015_18m | ecosystem: Environmental > Aquatic > Freshwater > Lake | place: Spain...
AACAACCTCTCTTAGCGAGGCAATGAGGGTGGCAGGATAAATGCATTACAGATACAGCGTTTTATCAGAGACCGGCAATGAAATCAAAGGCCTTGAGCAGGGTTCGTACCAAGAGATAAGAAAAAGGCTCAAGGAGAAGAACTATTACATCTTATCTTTAGAAGTGGATTTTTTTAAGTCAATAAGGTTTGCATTGGAGAAGAAAACCATCAAACCGCAAACGCTGGCAGTATTTTTTGAGGACCTGGTAAATATGCTAAAAACCGGCATTGCCATGAATGAGGCGGTCAGCGCCTTACAGGAGTCATCTGTTGAACCTGTCTTAACTAAAGCTTTATCCGGCATTGAGTATGATCTTGCCAATGGGTTTTCTTTAGCTCGAGCCTTTGAAAAAACAAAAGTCTTTCCCTGGTTGGTTATAAATATGCTTAAAGTCGGTGAGAAATCCGGTTCTCTTGAACAGGTATTCGATGATCTAGCTAAGTATTATTCCCGGGAGGCGGAATTCCTGAGCAGCCTAAAGAGCGCGGTAATTTATCCGATAGTTGTATTCTGTATGCTGGTAGGAATAATGTTTTATGTTTCTTCTAATGTAATTCCTCATCTGGAAGCGCTCCTGCCTATAAGAGGCAATGCTTATTTTTCAACCCGAGTGCTTTTGTTTTTAAGCCATTTCCTGAAAGATTTCTGGTTTGTGTGTATCTTGTTTCCGATTGCCGGTATTTTCATTTACTCAAGGTTTAAAAAAAGTTCAATTGAGAAGGTAGCTTCTTTTTATTACAAAATTCCTCTCGTAGGTTCTATTGCTAAAGACGCAGCCTTTTCTACCCTTTTTTCTAACCTTGCGGTCTTACAAAGAAACGGCATCAATATCGCTGAAGCACTTTCATTAATCGAAGAGACTACTTCTTATCAATTTTTATCTAAGAAAATACAGAAACTCAAAGATTTTATCGCAAGCGGATTAAGTTTTTGGCAGGCTCTCGAAAAGGATCCGTTTTTCCCGTCCTTTATCTACTACTCAGTAAGAAAAGGCGAGGAGATGGGGCGTCTCGATGAATATTTGACAAGCCTCTCCAGGTATTACTTTGATAAGGTCTCAAGGCGCATAGGTGTCCTTTTGAGTTTTATCCAGCCTTTACTTTTGATTTTCTGTGCGGCATTTTTATTGTTCGTTGTTTCGGCGTTCATTATGCCGGTTTACAGCAATCTTTCAAACATTGCAGGTGGCAATGTTAAATTTTAGCGAAAGGAGGTGAGAGAAATGATAAGGAACAGAGGAGGATTTTCACTGATCGAACTGGTGCTGGTCATAAGCATTATCGCGCTTTTGATCATGGCGGTAGGATTAACCAGCGGCGTGCGTGAGAACGCCAAGGTGCATTCGGCTTCCGAATCAGTTAAGGCATTAAGGACTGCTGCGGAAAGCTACATTGCGGCAGGCAACATGACTTACACCGGGATAACCGTTGCAGGCCTGCAGATGTTAGGGTATCTGCCTGCTGCTTTTTCCGCAACAGGCTCAAACCCTTGGGGCGGGAATTATGCTATAGCCCCGAATACTGATGCCAACAAAGTCGATATTTCGCTTACCGGTGTAAGCAGTTCTGCGGCAACAAGGCTCTCGGCTTTGTTTGCCAACAGCGCGGCAGCGACAGTCTATGCGTCTAACACATGGACAATAACGTTTTAAAAAGTAGGGGGTTTAGTTTAACTGAGCTAAGCCTTGTGCTTATGCTGGCGGGAGTATTTATTGCCGCAGCGTTTTATTCTGCGGCAAAAATACGCCAGATTGCTTCAGCGCAAAGGGTGGTTGAAGAACTGGATTCAGTAGCTCTGGCTAGCACCAGATATTACAGCGAGCGTGGGGCGTGGCCGGTGAGTTTAGCCGACCTTCGCCCCAGCTATCTGGTGCAGCAGTCAAGCGATGTTAATCCTTTTGGCAATGCTTACACAGTCACCTCTAATGTTTCAAGCGTATCGGTATCTACGCTTCTGCCAAAAGGCCTGGTCACTTTTAAAAGTTACGGCAGCGAGGTTGTGGTGGTAAATCAGGGTAATAACGATCTGGTGAGTGTTACTAAGACACCGGAATCAAGAACATGGAAGTTAAAGTATGATAAAAAATACATCTATAAACAATAAAAAGGGTTTTTCTCTTATTGAGCTCTGCATTGCTCTTGGGGTTTTGGTAATTCTAACCTCATCCATTACCCCTGTTTTTATTAAGAGAATGCAAATTAAGGCAGGGGAAAAGACTGCTTTAGAGATGTCCGTAATAGAGCAGGCAGCGCTATCGTACTATTCGACTAACAATGCCTGGCCCGCGAGTATCCAGGCTTTACAAAGCGCAGGATACTTAAATCCTTCCTGGATTAGCAATAACCCTTGGCAGAACGCTTACACTATTTCATCAAATACAAGCGCTTTTACGGTTTTAACTACCGTACCACAAGAGTGGACTAGTTTAGTGGCAAGAGACTTGCCTACTAGCTCTATATCAGGGGTTGTTGTCGGTAGCACTGTGCCTGCACCCGGCAGTCAAAATAACTCACTTGCCATAGGCTCAATCGTAATCTGGTCCGGAACTGTGGCTTCCATACCTACAGGCTGGCAGCTTTGTGACGGAACTAACGGTACACCTGATCTTCGGGATAAGTTCGTAGTGGGAGCAAGGCAGGATTCAGGCGGTGTCTCCATGACGACGGTTTCAGGCAGCTTGACTAAGACAGGCGGTGAGGCAAAGCATACCATGACTATTGCTGAAATGCCCCCGCATACGCACTCTTACCGTTGGTGGCCGGGATGGTATTTTTCAGGAAGCTCGGAATACGGCGCAAAAGGCGGGCCTGATGATTCTCATCAGACAGGTTCAGTAGGAGGCGGGCAGCCCTTTAACGTGCTGCCGCCGTATTATGCCCTCTGTTTCATTATGAAAGTCTCCTAAACAAATGAGCGCGAAATTAAGAAAGGCTTTTTGTCTTATTTTGTTTTTGATTCTTTCTTTAGGAAAAGCCTTTGCTGTTGAGACTACCGATATCCTGGGGATGGTGAATTTAAACTGCATAGATTTAAGGATAATCGGTGTATGCGTAAACCCTGTTGGTATTCCCGGTATCATAATCATGTATTGGGAACCGGCCCTGCTCATTGAAACCGTCAAACGTCCTGGCGACACTGTAATCGATTCGCTAAAACCGGTTATCGCTGATATGGCAGCCCAGGGAACTAAAAGTCTAATGTCCGGGCTTACAGGATTGCCTGCAGGGGTTTCAAGCGGAACTAGCTCTAGTAAGCTGACCGGAACTAACTTACAGTTTAACGAGGTACACGTGTATGAATTCCCATTCAGGGATGAAATTATGTCTTTTATTGATATGCAGTGTCCGGATAAGCTTCCTACTGGTTCATTTATCAAGTATCTCTCGGAATTGGATTCTGCGGAATGGCGTATAGGGGCTATTGAGGCGCTGCATCCAAAAAGTATAGCTTCAGCGGCAAGCGGCTTAGTCTGCGCTGCTACAGGCGCATTCCTGGATGATCTGTGTATGGGCTTCTGGGGAGCAACTTACCCCAGACGCGGCTTTGTTACGCATCAAAGCGAGGTAGTGGGAAGCGCAATAGCTGCAACCAGAGCAGTCAGTATTGCTTCGCTCTTGGGTTCTACTTCGCATATCGTCCTAGAGACTACAAGCTTTATTCCTTTTTTCGACAGCGATAAACTGGAGTTAATCTATCCGAATCCAAGCGGCTGTATCAAAATAGGTCAGCATCCGGCAACTTGGGAATCTGGGAAATTATCTCCTAGTGGTAAATACCTCTGGGTATATTGGAGACGAAGAATATGCTGTATTTACTAAGCGTGATTCTAACAGTTTCCTTATTATTAAATCCAGCCTCTCTAATGGCAGGGTTTTTCGATGAGAAAGATGTCTCTCTGCAGCAAAGCGATTGCAGCGAATGTAAAAGTGATACACTCAGCCTAAATCCGGATTTAAAAGATAAAGTTTCAGCTATAGAAAAGAAGATTTCCAATAACCTCAATAAAAATACCAACGGCAATGAGGTTACCTTATTTATTGACCTTAGTGACAGTTCTTTTGATCAAGCGATTAATTCTTTAGTCAAATTCAAGAAAGACAATCCTTCTTGGTTGATTAAAGGCGTAATTACCGGCAAAAATAATAATTTAAAAGAAAAATTACTTACGAAACAGAAGTTTTTTGGCAGCGGTATCGAATTCCGCATTGACTTAAGCGGTAGCCTTGCAAAAGAGTTTAATATTCTTAAGACGCCGGTTTATCTCATTATCCATAACGGTAGCCAGCAAAAAATAGCCGGGCTGTCTGATGTTAATGACTTTATATCAAGACTTGATAAATGAGAGTATTTATTCTTATGTTTATTATTTTTTTAGCACATCTTGCTTTTGCAAACGCAGAAACTATCTTCCGCTATGAACGGATTGATTTTTTCCAAGACATAGAAACACAAATAGAGCCAGTAACAGCGCAAACTAATAATTCTTCTGAAGTTATTCAAGAAGAATGGGCTGAGCCGATAATTACTCCTTCAGGCAAGGTAACTATCTATGTACCGCCTAAAGAGGTAAGGGATTTTTTGGATAAGCCTGATCCGGAAAATGCAAAAGCATACTTACAGTGGAATTTAAAAAGGATTAAGAAATTCATCTTAGCGCAGGAATTGTTAAGAAAAGAAGCAAAGGAGCTTGAAGTAATGAAGAAAACTAAGGGTTTGCTTGAACCTGATTCTTCATCTGGGTTAAGGGATTCTATCAGTGATACTAAGCCTGGATTGAGTTATTTGTTCTATTTTATGCTAAAGGGATGCCCGACTTGTGAGAAAGAATCCCGGGTAATAGAGGATATCTACCTTAACTATCCTGAAGTCAGGATTGAAGCCTTTGCCAAAGGGTTTTCTGACCGGGAACTAGAAAACTTTAGTTTTTCTGCCAGACAAGGTAACGGTATGAGCAGCCTTTTTAAGGTTGAATCATATCCGGCTATTGCGGTATTTAACAAAAAGAATAAAAGGTATTTTCTTTCGGGGTTTGTGGATAAAGAGAGAATACTCAAACTACTTAAATGAAGAAAATCATTATTTCTTTAGCTCTAATCTTGGTATTAAGAAATATAAGCTACGCTGACATTTTCTCTAAAGACGATACCACTAGCCCTTATACCATTGACAGCGCCATATCCGAAGATAGATCTGGTTTTTATTACCGGGGAGGCCTTGATTACAGGCCGACTGTTCCCCCTGATGAGCCGGGAGTAGGTTATTCAATTCTTTCCGGCTCTAAAGGATGCAGCGGCTTTGACCTGGCTTCAAGTTTTAACAGCGTTCTCTCAGAGCAGATCATGGCGGATTATATGAAAAGTATATCCAGCGAGGCAATGGCAGCTGCGCCCATGCTTCTCTTAGAGTATGTTTCGCCAACGCTGGCAGATATCATCAAGCATTTTAACGCCATGACCAATATGCGCTTAGGCTTAAGATATGCCCAGTGCGAGGATATTGAGAAGGCAGCCGGTGAATATATGGATAAGCTCAGGAAGAAAAGCGAAAGCGAATGTGTTAAAGAAAAGGTGTCTACCGGTCTTGACATTGACAGTGCGCTTAAAGCCTGCAAGGAGGGAAAAGATCCATTCGCCTTCCTGAAGAATGCCGAAGGCATTCCCTTGGCACAGGGAGGCAAAATAGATGTGCTTTCGGATATCTTTAAGAAGATAAATATCCCCAACGACAGAAAAGACTTCGTCAAATCCGTTGTCGGGGAAACTACCATCACTTCATCCCAGATTGAGAATAACAAGGGGGAGAAGTCTATTTACAAGGTAAACGATGACTTCAGGTCTGAGACTTCGGATAAGTTTCTATCTCTTATTAATGAATACTTGAGTTCGAAAACCGTATCTGGAGATTCATTAAAAGACCTATCCTTACACAATAATCCAGTAACAGAAGAGCAGATCAGAAACATTACCTTAATGCCCAAAGCAAAGCAATATATTGCGGTTTCCAAAATATCTTCTGACATAGCCTATTTTAAAACCATCTCCCAATACAGGCAGGCAATGGATGATCTGCTGGAGGCAATGAGAGCACCAGGATTAGATGATGTCCAACGAGGCGTGCTGGAAAGGGATTATAACTACCTGAAAGAAAAACTGGAAAGATTCAAAGAGGAAAGAGAGATTTACAAGGACTACAACGAAGCCGTAGCAGGAATATTATCCGAGTCAGAGAAAGAAAAACTCGCTACCATTATAAATGACGATGGTAGTTCTTCTTATTTCGATGATGCTTCTGAAACACAGGATAAGAAAGAGATGTATCTACCTGAAGAGAAATAAGGAAGTAGCGAGAGATATCAATAACTATGTCCTTTTAAAGATTAAAGGATCCCAAACTTTTTAAAAGCGACCTTTGTTCAGTTTTTATAAATAACCGGGCAAAGGTTTTTGTGTTTTTCCAGGGACATCCCCAACATTCGCAACTCTTTTTATTGACTATTGACTTCTCTAGATATACAATATGGACTAATAGTAAGTATTTGAAATTGTATTCAGATGGTAAAAAACTCAAAGAAACCAGCACAGGTGAACCGTTATGGTAGACGATTTCAAAAAATATCTTAGCGTTAGAGATATTGCCGGGAAATTCGGCGTCACTGAAGAATGGATTCGGGATTTGATTCAGGCCAAAAAGATCAAAGCGGTCAAGATCGGCCAATGGCGGGTGAAACCGCGGGACTTGGAAAAGTTCATTAAATCCCGCAGGAATTATTAAGGAAGTTTTGTATTGTCAGAAGTGAGGTGTGTCTTGGATAAAAAAGCGTTAGTCAGAGAATACATAAAGAGGCATCGGTATTTTTCTTTGTCACAGATTATTCATGATATTAATTTTGAGAAGAAGCTGGTGAAGGATTATCTTTTTCAGTTAAAACAAGAGAAGATTGTTTTTGACGCTGGGTATGGATTCTTTTCGAATGTTGCTGAAAAGTTTCCATTTACGGCCGTTCGCCGGGTAGAAGTTATCCGGCAGTGCCTCAAAAAAAACTATCCGCTTGTTGATTTTCTGATATGGGATACAAAAATTTTTGCGCCCCTGTATCATCATACTCAAACTCATCACATCACTTTTGTAGAGGTTGAAAAAGACCTTGTCTTTTCCATCCACGAGCATTTGTATGGCAAATACCGCGGCGTTTTGAAGGAGAGGCGGGTTAAATCGTTCTTTGCAGGATTTGATGTCACCCTTGATCCCGTGGTTGTTCGTGCTCTACCATCACGTTCTCCGCGAGAGGGCAATGTTCCGGCCTTGGAAAAGATTCTGGTAGATATGTATCTTGATATTGATAAGTATTCCTACATTGGGCATTCTGATTATTTTGAGTTATGGTGGGATCTGGTCAGGCTTTACCGGATCAATATAAGGGAGTTAATAGGTTATAGTAGAAGACGCAAGTGCTTGCGTCAGCTATTTCCGCAACTCATTGAAAACAATAATAGTTACGCTATAGATTTCTGCCAACTAATTGCAAAAGTTGGTAAAAGTCTATAGTCAGAGGAGTCGGTGTGTTTGATAAACAAGTCATAGAGAAACTGAGGCAGGATCTTGGTTTTAAGGATCCGGGGATATTTGAAAAATCCGTCTATGCCCTAAACCTTTTACCGCCTTTGCTTGAGGCTTACCCCAATCTCATTTTTAAGGGTGGGACATCGATTCTTTTGCACCAGTATCCTCCAGTAAGGCTTTCCATTGATATTGATATCCTTCTTCCTGAAAAGGAGAAGGCGTCGCTTAATGAGCGATTGGTGGCTGTGGCTAAAAGGTCGGGCGTATTCAAATCCATTGAGGAGGACGTAAGGGGCAGCCGTATCCCTAAAGCGCATTTCAAGTTTTTTTACGATTCTCATTTTTCCAAGATAGAGCAGAACGTGTTATTAGATGTCGTATTTTGCGAAAACCCTTATCCAAAAATGGTGAGGAAGTCTTTGAAGGGACAAGCGCTCATTTTGCAGGATACAGACGCTGTGGTTACAATCCCGACAGCGGAGGGTTTGTTTGGGGATAAGCTGACAGCAATTTCACCTAAAACTCTCGGATTAAAATTGACTGAAGGCCGGGATATGGAATTTCTTAAACAGATCATCGATTTGGGATCTTTATTTAAACTCGTTTCTTCCATTGATGAAATTAAAAGAGCGTTTGGAAATGCGGTAGAGCAGGAGAATGGTTTTCGGGAATCGCGGTTTACCCACGAGGATGTTATCGGCGATATTTTAGATGTGGCATGGAAGTATTCCCAGTGGATGGTTAAGGGCGCGGATAATTCATTTAAGGAGATCAACAGTATTAATCGTGGGCTGGAGCGTATTAGTAATCATTTGGTTGGCGGGGTCGATTCAGCGGCGCTCAAGGTGATTTTTGGAAAGATCGCTTATATTTTGCGGCTGCTCCGGTTCGAGAAGTCAGGTGAAATCATAAAGGATATTGACGTATTATCAGTGCAAGATATGCGTCTCGAGGAAAAATACATGATTCTTGAGAAGCTCAAAGTAATTAGCCCGGAGGCGTATTTTTATTGGGCCTTGGCTGTTGGGACAAAGGGCTAAGAAACTATTCGAAGGGGCGCAAGTGCTCGGGAGCGCCATTTGCGCAACTGGTTGATAATGTGATTCTTAAGGTATAGTCATTTGCCACTTTCTCGATGAAATTGGCAAAACTCTATTTTTAAAAATGCGCCAGACAGGACATAAACGCGCTATAATTTCCCCTAGTCTTCTAGTCCAGCTATAAAATTTTTCCACCCGCCTTGTCATTTTATCCATCCTTGACCGTTTCTTCAATCAATCACTTCCTTTCTGTTTTTTGTTTTTCTTCTTGCCGTCACGTAACCCCCCTTTCTTTTTATCCGCCTACAATAACCCAAGCCTGACTTTTGTGCAAGAAAATCCTTTGGAAAAATTCATCTCTACCTAAAAAGCCTTTTCGTGGTCTGCCTCGGAAAGGCTTTTTTGTCATCAGAAGTATTCTGCCCCTTAAAGGGGAGTCTCAATTTTTCCAAAGGACTCCAGGATGTTCGTTCGCTTGGGAGCTCACTCCCTTCGGGCATGCTTGTTTTCTTGACAAAAGACCGCATTTTTCTGGTTTGCCTGAAAAATACTTCAACTTCTTGGGTTTTAATTTCCGGCGTCAAAAGAAAGGATGCTCACATGAGCCAAGTAAAAACAAAACAAAAAACAAATCGAAAGGAGGTGAGTAGCATGATCGAAGTAGCGCGTATTTTCAAAGTAGAAAATAACGAAGAAAGTACCCTTAAAGCCTTCGTAGACGTAAAAGTCTCCGATGTAGTTTTAATCAAAGGCATCAGGGTACTGGCTAAAAAAGACGGCGGGCTGTTTGCAGCTATGCCATCTAATTTAGGCGGTGACGGCAAGTATTATCCTACCGTCAAGTTTCTGACAACCGAAGCCAATGAAGAACTACAAAAGGTAGTTCTCGAGGCTTACGAAGCTTAGAAACAAATTAAGAAAGCTGTCCTATCGGCTATACGGGGAGAAAAGGAAATATTATGCGAATTCAAAACAATAGCGGGAAAGAGAAAAAAACCTTAACTATCTGGTTTGAGGAATTAAAGGAAAGATTTAATGGAAGAGAGCTAAATTATCTTTCCGTGCATAAAGCAAAGATTATCTTGCAGCTTAAAGATAATGAGACGGGTGAAATACATTTACATAACCTGGAATATGTGGCTAATGATGCGCAAAATTTAGTTTTGAAAGGGGGTGAATAAGGCGGCTTTTTAGCCGGCTCAGCACATACGTGCGTAAGCCTTCGCAGAAGTAGTGGGGCAAAATGCTAAGATAAATGTAAACTATTCTACACTAAAAAAAGGAGCACATGATGACAAAAGAACTTTATGACTTTCCAACTGAATTAAGGCCGATAATGACTTGTAATGGTGAGAGGATCCCAGATCGGATGGCCGTTGTAAGGACAGATACAAATATGGCCCTGGGAATTGTGGGGAAAGACTATAAAATAGTCCCTCATAGTGCGGTAATTGAGACTTTTGATAGGGTAGATATCTTATCCAGAAAAAAGGTTGATGTGTGCAAAGGAGGCGCGGTCCTGATGGCGCAATACGAACTTAAAGAAGGTAAAAACATTCTTTGCGCTGATGTTAAGGTAGGCGATACAGTCAGTTTTGGCCTTAGGGTTTTCAACTCAATGAATTCGCTATTTGGTGTAGGTTTTGAACTTAATGCTTTAAGGCTTCAATGTAAAAACGGCCTGGTGGTCCCCAGGGCTATCGCTAAGTTATCCTTTCGGCATTTCCAGGGATTGGATGTTTCTCGGTTTACAGAGTTAATCCAGGAGAAAACCCGGGAAATTGAGCCAACGGTTGAAATATGGAAACGCTGGATGGAAATAAAACCTTCTTCGAAAAGAATCACTGAGTTTTTTAAAGATGTAGATGTCGGTAAGCGTTTGACGGAGAAGTTATACAAAAAGGCGGTTGAGTCTGCGCAAGGGGCGGGGGTTTGGGGGCTTTATCAGGTTTTTACCCACTATATTACCCACGAACTCAATACCCGGGTGGCTCCAGAAGACAAAATCCTTATACAAAAAGATAAAGAACGAAGTTTTCTGGATCGTTTCTACACTTTTAATTGGAATTAAATAATTATCTAAAGCTGTCCTATCGGCTATACGGGGAGAGAGGATCAGGGGAAATAAACTATCAGGAGCCCGCCAAAGTCTAAAATCTCCAGTCAACACTCCTTCTCCTAAGATTTTCCTTTCAGTATTTCAAAGTTTTTTCCCCTGGCAAGCGATTTATTCCTTCCTTGTTTTTATTTTACTCTGGAGTATACCGCGCGTTTGATTTTTATCAAGCAAATCGGGGAAATAATTTGCCTCTATTTTTATCCTTGCGGTTTGCCTCAAGGCTAAAAAACACTAAGCTCTGTGGTTTGCCTTAGAGCTTATCCCTTCGGGGAGTTCTCAATTTTTTCCCCGACCCACGATGGCTCTTTCGCTGGGGCTCTTTCGCCTTCGGCCATACCTGTTTTCTTGACAAAAACCGATACCTTGTGGTCTGCCTCAAGTTATCTTCAAGCCTGCGTGCTATTACTCCGCCGTAAATTAAAAAAAGGAGGAATAAAAAATGAGCCAGGAGAAAAAAGAAATACTAAAAAGAAGTGAAAAATTCGAAGAAGGGGTGTTAACTTCCGACGCCTGTATGCAGAGATTTTCACAATCAAGAGAAACGCAATACAGGACATACGAAGAAGATTTGCCAGAGCAATCTTTCGGCAGGTCTGCTTGGTATGAAGAAAGAAGATTGCTTGCTAAAGCCTACCAATTGAAAAACAAAGGATATAAACTTTTCCCGGGTGAAACTCTCGAAACCTTTGTTGCCAGGCTGGCGAATGAACTGGATGAGGCTTTTTAATTGAATATTATTCAAGAAGTATTAACTATAAAGGGGGTGAACAGTATGTTTGATACTGCGCGGGTAGTAACTGATTTGGTTTCGGAAAGATTAACTAAAGACCAAATAGCCCTGGTTTGGGAAAGTTTGGAGTTTAGAAGGGATACAATTCAAGATCCTGGACCGTTACAGGTGTTTTGGCTGGCCGAAGGTGAAATCTGGGTTTATGAGAACGGCAGAATAACGACTATGTTTTTACCTAACGAAGAACTACGGGAGGTCTAAAATGTGGGAAAGAATGGATACGCTTAATATTAACTTAAGTGACAATAGAGTTATAGACTGGGTGGTTATTGATGGAATTATTTGGGTAAAAGTTTAAACGAAAGGCGCAATTTTTCAGCGAGTTTGCCCTCAGGCAGTTTGCATGATTACTTCTGAAGTTGCTGGAAATAACAAAGAACAGCCCGCTTTCCCCAGAAATCGCCCCTAAATTCCTGCAGCAGTATTTTGATATAGAACTGTGGAAATCTTATAGCGACATCATTCGACGTATCCAAAGATTAGCCTTTTAGTCCAGCGATAAAGTTTTTCCACCCGTCTTACCATTTAGTCACCCTTAGCCACTACTTCAATCATTCACTTCCTTTCTGTTTTTTGTTTTTCTCTTGCCGTCACGTAACCCTCTTTCTTTTTATCCGCCTACAATAACCCAAGCCTGACTTTTGCTCAAGAAAATCCTTTGGAAAAATTCATCTCTACAACAAAGCCTTCTTTGCGGTTTGCCTCAAAGTAGGCTTTTTTGTATCAGAAGCATTCTGCCCCTTGCGGGGAGCCTCAATTTTTCCAAAGGACTCCCAGGAAGGTCGCTCGTTTGGCTCTCGCTTCCCTTCGGGCATACCTGTTTTCTTGACAAAAGACCGCATTTTTTGTGGTGTGCCTCAAAAAATACTTCAAGTCCTTGGGTTTATATTTCCGGCGTCAAAAGAAAGGAGGCTCACATGAGCCAAGTAAAAACAAAACAAAAAACAAACCGAAAGGAGGTGAATAACATGATTGAAGTAGCCAGGGTATACAAGGTCGAAAAAGACGAAGGATCCCTGAAGGCCTTTGTTGACATTAAAGTCGCTGATGCGGTTTTAATCAAAGGCATCAGGGTCATGGCTAAAAAAGACGGCGGGCTGTTCGCAGCTATGCCTTCCCATTTAGCTGGCGACGGTAAGTATTATGATACCGTCCAATTCTTAACGCCTGAGGCAAAAACCGAATTGCAAGAAGTGGTTCTTGCAGCCTACGAGGCTTAAAGAATTTAAAACTTTAAAAGCTGTCCTATCGGCTATACGGGGGAGAAAGGAAAGATAAAATGAACTTAAACGAACTAGAGAACGGAAAGACAAAAATTAAGCTCGCAGGGGAAGAGGTAGAGGTTAAAACTTCCGATTCCGTAAAGGATAACTTAACAAGGCTGTTGAAGGAAAAAGGCATTGACTCCTTTACCATCCTGGTTGACGGAGAAGAAGTTACCTCAACCGATGACTTGCCAGCGACTTTTGACGGTCATGACATCGAAGTAGAAAGATACGTCAAGGCAGGTTAAAGAAAAAAAGCTAAAGAGGGGGAGAGATTCTTTTCTCCCTCTCTTAAAGCTTAAAAAGGAGCTTAAAGAAGATGATAGATACGGAATTAATCACAAAAGCAAAGAAAAAATCAACGTTAATTGAAAAGATTGACGCCTCTTGGCGGGAGTTTACGGAAGGCTTAAAAGAAGGTATCTTTACGGTTCCTTTTACCGGCGGTTACAACTGCGTAATCAAGGAAGACGATATGCTTATCGAGGGCTATTCCGGCCTATTGCTCATAGATAAAGTCTACTATAGCCATAAGACTTATTCTTTAAAGACGCCTATCAAATACTACCCTTTTAAGATTTACGGCATCTATGACCAGGGAGGTTGCTTTATTGCATTTGTCTCAGAGCCGGAAATAGGCTTTCACTATTTGGGTATGAGCGATAAAGGGCATACCATCTGCACCGGAGAAATTCAATACCTTAACCCCGAATCTTTAGGGCTTTTAAAAGAAGCCTGCTTAAAGATAGTCAAATCATTCCGGGTAATCAACCTTGAATCCTTAGGGACCGTAATTTTACCCGAGAGATTTTCAAATTTAAAGAACATCCTGTCAAATAAGGATAAAGATGTATCATGCAAATTTTCGGAATTGGATAATCAAAATCTGATTGAGCCGATTATTTGAAGGAGGATAAAACTATGCCACAAGAAGCTATTTATGAACGACAGAGATTAATAGAAGGCCTAGAAATACCCGAAGT
>Ga0247841_10009301_pt1 | contig 13799 bp, 7 predicted proteins | sample LaCruzMarch2015__2_FD_192410 | JGI IMG/M metagenome (GOLD analysis project Ga0247841, IMG submission 192410) | Freshwater microbial communities from meromictic Lake La Cruz, Castile-La Mancha, Spain - LaCruzMarch2015_18m | ecosystem: Environmental > Aquatic > Freshwater > Lake | place: Spain...
CGCATCTTCTTTTAGTTAATTAGTCTTGCGGCCAGTATTCATCGGCTTTGGCACGGTATTTGCTTTTCATATGTAGCCATTATATATTAAACTTAATACTTGACATTACTATAATATTATGATATAATGTGGCCATGAGAACATTACGCGCACCCCATCCGCACCTGGAAATCCAGCGCTCCGGCGCTGGCTACGTCGGCCTTCTCCGCACCTCCTACCGTGACGGCGACAAGGTTCGCCACGTTCAGTGTGGACGCATAACAGACTACAGCCTGGCGCAACTCAAGCTGATTCAGGCCTCCCTGCGCGGCGCGGTGGTCGCGGTGGGCAGCGCGGATGCGCCGTGCTCGGTTGGCTCGCGCGAGCACGGCGCATCGGCGGCGCTGCTGGCACTGGCGCGGGATATCGGGCTGGACACGGCGATCTACTCGCGGCCGAGCGAGCCGTGGGTGAAGGATTGCCTGGCCATGATTGTGGGACGGGTCGTGTACGCGGGCAGCAAGCTGGCGCTAAGCCAGCTCTGGCGGGACACGGCGCTGTGGGAACTGTGCGGCGTTGCGGGGCCAGTGGACGTCAACACGCACTGCTACGCCGCCATGGATCGGCTGCTGGAGCGGCAGCCGGGCATCCAGCGCACCTTGGCGCGACGGCATCTACAGGGCAGCACCCTGGTGCTGTATGACATTACCAGCAGCTATTTTGAAGGCACCTACGACGCGAGCGAGATCGTGACCTTCGGCTACAACCGCGACGGGAAGAGCGGTCACGAGCAGATGGTGATCGGGCTTATCTGCGCGGGCAACGGATGCCCGATCGGGGTGGAAGTGTTTCGGGGCAACACCCAGGACGCCAGCACGGTGCCGGGCAAGATCGCGGAGGTGCGCGAGAAGTATGGGGTCGCGGACATCGTGTTCGTGGGTGACCGCGGGATGATTGCCTATGGCAAGGGCTTGGAAGCGGCGACTGCAGCAGGCATGCAGACGGTGTCGGCCTTGACCCACCGACAGATGGTGAAGCTGCTGGAGCGGGGCGTGATCCAGATGGATCTGTTCGATGCGCAGGCGGTGGCCGAGGTGTGGGATCCCGAACAGCCGGGTCTGCGGTATTGCCTGTGCAAGAACCCGCAGACGGAGGCGCGTGAGCAAGCCACGCGCCGTGCGCTGCTGGAGCGCACCCGCAAAGGCCTTGACGCGCTTGCCGCACCCAAGCGCCGCACACCGCCGGAGAAGACCGCGGCCAAGGTCGGCATCCTTTTGAGCAAGACCAAGATGGGAAAATTTGTGGCGTGGCGCATGGAGCAGGGCCGGCTGGTGTGGTCATTCGACGAGGAGAAGATTGCGGCGGAAAGCATGTTCGACGGTTGCTACGTGGTGCGCGGCGACGTGCCCGCCGTGCGGATGGACGCACAAGAGATGGTGGCATCGTACAAAAAGCTGACGGCCGTGGAGCATGCCTTCAGGACGATGAAGACGGTGCAGCTCGAACTGCGGCCAGTGTACCACAAGACCGACGACCGCATCCGCTGCCACGTGTTCGTCTGCATGCTCGCGTACTATCTTATGTGGCATGCGCTGCAGCGGCTGGCGCCCGTGCTCAAAAAGCATGACGTCAACCCGCAGACGCGCTGGAGCATTGACTATGTGATCGAGCGGCTGAAGAGCATTCGCCAGGAACGACGGGCGCTGGCGGGCGCCGAATGGTATGAATGCACCAAGCCGGATGCCGAACAGCGCGAAATGTTGGCGGCGCTGGGCGTGACGTTGTAGCCAGCCCGTTGAAATGCAGAAATGGCCAGAAACGCCCACTGCGCCAGCGTTCCAAGCCGTCTATATATAAGAAGATGCGTTTATTACTTATCGCGCCGCGCGCTCCTTCACCGCAATCCTGTCAAATCATGTTGATCCTGTCAAATATTGTTCAACTGGCTTCCGGAATTCTTGGCATAGCTTTCACGATTTTCCTTGGTTGAAGCGGACATTTTCAAACACTCCTATGTCAGGAGTTCTGGACTCTAAGCAACCGAATACCGATTACTGAATACCGAACTGCGCGGCATCAGCACCGCGTCTCTGCCGCTGCCACCGAAAACTGAAAACGGCTGCCGCACGATTGTGCGTTAGCGTGCCAAGCCGGCCGGCTCAAACCGCAGGCAACGCACATATGGCTGCCGTGCGCCGGCGCACTCGTCCCAGTCACGCACCAGCAGCGCGCGCATCTGGCGTTGCGCCAACACCGCCGCGCCGCGTACGACTTGCGCCTCGATCCCGACCGCAAAGCCATCTGACCGGCTGGCGCGCGCCGCACCACTACTGCCCGTCAGCTCACGCGACACAAGATACAACCCGCGCAGCCAGGCCCGCGCCGCATCCACCCGGATCCGCGCGCGCAGCACGCCACCGCGGCCGATATGTTGGGCGGTCAGCATGCCGGCCGCCACTGTATCACTGGCATCCACCGGCACTGCGTGACATTGTTCATCCCACGCGCCGCGCAGATCATTCCACAGCGCAACCGTGAAGCGCGCCGGCGTGCCGGTCGGCGTGGCCTGATAACTCAGCAGCGCCAGTTGCGCCGGCAATGTCACCGCAGCCGGCACCTGCCATTCCCAGACACCGTCCGCACCCGCCTGGCTGCTGACGTGGGCATCGTCGCTGAAGCCTGGCGTGATGCGCGCGTCATCGTCCGCCGTCGCGCGCCCCGCCTCGTCAACCGAAAAACTGCGGCCGGCCGAGGCAACAATCCGCAAGCGCTGGTCTGATCCGGGAAACTGCAACTCATGCCCGCGCCAGAAATCCGGCGGCCAGCTGGCCTGGCTGTCGCGCGTCAACCAACTGGTGCGCCCGGCGCGAAAAACGGACATCCGCGCCGTGTGCCAGCCGGCGTTGCCGTCGATCGCGCGCGCCGCCGCGAGCGGCAGCCGCACGCCAACCGGGCGGATGCGCTCGTCGAGCGCGCGCCAAAATCGGGCCTGCGCCGTCGGCCGGATCGCCCCGTCCAGCGCGGCACGCACCGGCGCCAACGCCAGCCGCGCGCTGACGCCATCAACGGCAGCCGTGGTGCTGACATGGACGGGCTGTGGCACTGCGGCCGTGCGTGCCCAGTGGCCGTCTTTCGCGCCCTGCCACACGCCTTGGTCGAGCGTGCCGGCCGAATGCGCAAAGCGCAGCACCGGTTCATCTAACGGTGTGTGCAGCGTGCCACCAACATGTTGCAGCGCGGCGCACAATCCATCCATGCGCAGCGTGGTGCCCGGCTGCGGCTGCCATTGCTCGGCGCGAGCCCGCAGCCCGACCTGCACCAGCAGTTCATTGGCGGCCTGCTCAAGCACGCCGAACATTTGTCCGGCGGCATGGTCATCGGCATGGTCGAAACGCACCACGCCGGCGCGCAGTTTGTCCGCCTCGCGATCAAAAAAATTGGCGGCCAACGTCAGGCGCCACGCCCAGCCGCCTTGTGGTGACGGTTCCAGCGTACAGGCTTGCACCGTTGCCGCCACGCCGGCGCGCGCGCGCGGCACCTGGCCAACCACGCCCCGCGCCGCATCCGGGAGCAGCACCGGGTCATCCGTCCACCACCATAGCGCACCCGGCGCCAACGTGTCCGCGGCCGCCGCGGAACGCGGCCCGGCCTGCCACGCCGGTGTGCCAACAACATCAATCACATCCGCCGTGGCGCCCGTTGCCGGCCGCACCCAGCGCCAGCCGGCCACCTGCAGCGGGCGCGCGCCACAATTGCGCATGGCCGCCACATCCGCCTGCCGCAGTTGCAGGCCGACCGCGCCCGTCGTGCGTGTCAGCGGCACCTGCAGGGCAATCGCCGCGTCGTCCTGGCCCGCCCGCGCGCCGGGCTGCACATACAACCACGCATTGGTTGCCGGGTGATTAATGGCGTGCTCGCCAAGCCACAAGGCCGCCCGCGCCACCGCTGGCTGTTCATAATCCACCTGCACGGCGCAGGCCGCCCGCGCCAGCACGCCGGTCACAAACCAGATATCCGTCAAGGGTTGCTGGCGCGCGCGCAGCACTCCGGGCGCGCTGCGCGGATCGCATAATTCCAAGCTGATGAAATTGCCCGGCGCACACACCGTCTCGGGATACCCGCTGAAATAAAGAAACTCGCCGTCGTTGTCCAAGACTTCCAGCGTGCCGGCATCCCCGCCGCACGCCAAACACAGCGTTGCCGCCACGCCACGCCATGCATGCGGGACAAAGCGTTGCGCGCAGCGTGCGCGCCACAAGGCGTCAAATATCTGCCACTGCGCCAGCCACGCGCGCGACGCCGGCATGGCCGGTGCAGCCGACAAGCGCACGCGCATGTTCGTCCGGCCCTGTTCATCCACGACCGGGGCAATGTCCGCCACGGTAAATGCGCGGGTGATGTTGCGCCAGTTGCCTTGGTAGTCAATATCGTAGAACGCGCTTTGGCGCAGCACCGCCTGTGCCGGCATCACCTGTTCCGTCCCGCGCCAGACCGCCTCCAGCGCCAAACCCTCAAAGCCATGCGCGCCCGAACGACCGCTGCGGCGCGCCGTCTTGTTTTCGTCAAAGGCATCGGCAATGGTCAACGCCAATGTTTCCGCGTGTTCTTCCGGCAACGCATGCCAGCGCAGCTCTTCACGGCACGCTATGGCCAGTTGCGCCGGCGGTGCAGTGCAGGGATCCAGAATGGCGCGCCAGCCGCCCGGCCGCGCCACGACCAGCGCCGTGCGCACCGCCATTTCCGCCGCCCACGGCAACGCAGTGACCGGCATGCGGGCCGTGTCGGCAATGCGCACGCGATAGCGCACACACTGCCCGGCATTACTGGCCAGCACCTGCCATGCGCCGTGATTTTGCGCGGCAAGGGCGTCCGCCTCGGTCAGCGCCGCGACAATCTGTGCCTGGGCCTGCGCCATGCCCGACCGCAGTGCGTCATCCAGCATGCCGCTGTCGGCCGCCACGCGCGTCTGCGCGCTTTGCACGCCGGCGCGATAGACCATCATCAAGGCAACCAGCGACAGCAGCAGCAAGACCGCCAGCATCGTAAACAAAGCCGCGCCGCGCGCCGGCCGCGTGCTGCCGCTGTTGCTACTGTCCCCCTTTTCAAAAGGGGGTAGGGGGATTTTTCTGCCGCTGTTGCTGCTGCCGTCCCCCTCTTCAGCAAAATCCCGCCCCCCGCCAAGCAGGTTACTCCTTTTGCGAAAGAGAGACTGGGGCAGGCGGATTTTGCCTGTATTACAATGTTCAATGTTCAATGTTGTCGCGCGCGTCGCGCCGCCATCCCCGCCAGCACCAGCATCGCACAGGCCACGCCCGGCTCCGGCACGGGTGGCAACGCGCCCAGATACGTCGCACCACCATACAGGCCGGTCTTGTGTGCCGCCGGCGACGCATCACTTAAATATAAGAATTGCGGATCACCCGGCGTCTGCGACGCAAAATCCGGCGGGTTCGTCATGATCCCGCCGCCAAAACTCTCCCAGCCCGTCGCAACGGCCATCGCATAATACAAGTTGTTGCTGACAATCAGCATGTTGGTCGTCGCCACGTCGGCGATCCATGCCGCCATCCCATTGTAGAAAATGTTGTTCTGCAATTGCGCCGGGCCTTCCGGCCCCAGCACGCCCGCGTTAAAGCACACATTCGTCCCGCCACACTCATAAAAGGTGTTGTTGTAGTACACCAGGTTCGGATACACGCCGCCGCGGCAGCCCGCGTCCGCGCACCACGCCATGATGTTGTGATCCACGTAAATGTCGCGATACGCCCGCTGATACACACTGTTGGTGTCGGCCACCGCAACAATCGCCACGCCATTGCTGACAAACCAGTTGCCGAAAATGTGCGCCTCCTTGCCGGCCCACAATTTCACGCCGATGGTGCAACGCTCGAAGCGGCAGTTCCACACCAGATTCGAGTTGTACGCCTCAATATCAGGGTGCTGCTTTAGGTCATACAACAGCACGCCGCCTTTGTCGCCGCGCCCGTCGAAAATGCAGTCATGCACGCCCAAGCGTGGCGCGGCCGGCGGATTGGTCACCGCCGGCTCGACGCTGTGCCACGTCTGAATCGCCGCGCAATACAGCTCGCCCGGCGCGCTGGCATGATTCTCAATCCGCAGGTTTTCAAGGCCCACCTGCGCCGGCGGCATGTCCGGCGGATAAAAATAATTGGTGTCGCTTTGAATGGTGTTCAACGGCGCCGCGCCATGGTACACGATTGCCGGCCGGCCATTCGTGCCGACCAGCCGCAGCGCCTGGGCGTTGGGGATAAGTACTTGCCCTTCATAATTGGTGCCGGTGTCGGCGATAATGATCGAGACCGACGACCACGGGCCAAAACTGTCGTCGGCATAATTGACCGCGGCCTGTATGTTGGTGAACGGCGCGGCTGCCGTCCCGAGAGTCGGGCCAGTCCAGGCATTATTGACATACAGATTTGACCAGACGCTGGCGGCCTGCGCGGCAGCGCCGGCGCAGAGACACATTCCGAGCAGCCAACCACCCCGTGCCTTCATGCATACTCCCAAGCAACGCGTTAACAATAAAACATCATCGTAACACGATTGTAGCAAATCGTGTTACTATTATAACGCCGCACGCCGCACCTGTCAAGGGGCCGCGATGAAGTGGGCGCTGACGGCGCTGACGGCGCATTTGAAACTTGCGCGGGAATATGCTATCATAGCCGGCTGTTTATGACCTGTTTTTGCTTGTAACCATCTTTTTCTGGAGTCTGCAATGAACCCGCGCTTACTCACCCTGCTGCTTGCCGCTGTGGCGTGCGCCGTCCTGTCGGCCGCGCCGGTTAATGATGATTTTGCCAACGCCCTCGTGCTGGCGGGGCCGGCCGGCACCAATACCGGCACCGGCAACGTCGGCGCCACCAAGCAAGCCGGCGAGGGCAGTTGCTTCAACGTTGCCTACACCAACACGGTGTGGTGGACGTGGACCGCGCCGACCAATGGCGTCTTTACCATCAGCACCCTGGGCTCGAAAGATTTCGCCGGCGGTGAATGGGATGCCTGCGTCGCCATTTACACCGGCAGTTCCGTCAGCACCACCACCAAATTCGGCGAGCAGGATTCGGGCTTGGAAGAGACCTTCACCTTTAGCGGCGCCAAGGCCGGCGTGCAATATTACCTGCAGTTCGCGGGCTACGACAGCGCGGTGGCATCAAACATCCATCTCACCTATAGTTTTATTCCGATGGACGAGCCGGTTACCAACGGTTGGGCCGCGATTCCGATCGCCAGCGGCATTACCGCCTTGGATTCGTTGCGCAGTTGGCTGGTGCCCGACCATCAAAACAAGCTGCTGGTCGCCTCGCGCTGGGACAACAGCGAGTTTACCGCGCATTCGATCAGCTTTAGTGGCGCCACGAATCTGGCCTCGACCGGCGCGTCGTGGACCAGCATACCCGCCCCGCCCGGCGCGCTCCAGAGCGGCGCCGACAACGGCACGGCCGGCATTGCCGCACAGGGCCAGATCTACGCCTGCGCCGCCTTTGGCGCCGCCAGTGCCGACCGCAAATATGTGCGCCTGAACACCACCGGCGGCACCTGGCAGGTCAGCACCAAAGTCGGTGATGAAATCAGCGCCGGCTGGGCCGGCGCATACGCCATCATTGCCGAGCCGACCAGCACCGGCACCTTCATCTATGGCCAGTGGTGCGGCACGCGCTATTATCAATCGTATCTGTGCAGCAACGAAGGCAACTTCGCCTACTATGCCTTGGCGCGCGGCCAGGATACACCGTCGTACTGGGGTGTCGATGCGGTGCGCGGCACGGACGGCAACATGTATTACTACAGCCAGGGCATCACCGGCGGTTCGAACATGTTGCGCCGCGCCGTGCTGAGCGGCAATGTGCCCGCGCAGATTTGCACGCCGTGGGTCAATGCGCGCGGCGAAATCAACAATGATCAAAACGCCAGGACGGGCGCGGCGATTGAGTTTGTGCCGGCCGCCAGTGCGCCGTCATACAAGGACGAACTGTGGGTCATGCCCTGCCGCGTCGTGCAAAGCGGCACGCCCTTGCCGTACAACAAGATTGACCGCTACGCCGCGGCCGATGGCAGCTACCTCGGTTCCGTGGCGCTGCCGTTTGTCGTGGCCAACGATGGGCGCGGCTATGACATGGCCTATTTGAACGGCTATATCTTCGTTATGGAAGGCGCAACGGGCATGAAGTTGTGGAGTTACAAACTCGGCGAGGCCATCTCGATTAGCGAGGCGCGCACCAAGGGTATGAGCGCGATCGTGACCATCGGGCCGATCACCGTCTCAACCACGAATGACATCACCGCTAGTGGCTACGCCTTTGCCGCCCAGGAAGCGACTGCGGGCGTGACCATCTACGGCTCCGGCGCCACAACAATGTATGTGACCAACTTGCTGAATCAAGGGGTCAAGCCCGGCGATCAAATCGTTCTGCAAGGCTCGAATGCCTGGTATCGCGGCTTGTATGAACTGATGCGGCCAACCTTGGTGGCGAATCTCGGCCCGGTCGGCGTGCCGGCTGCGGCGCCGATCACCATGGATGACTTGCAAAACGGCTCGCTGGTCGGCAAGGCGCTGCAAAGCATGTATGTGATCATCAGTAATGTCTATGTGGCAACGAACATCGCCACTTTCGGCACCGGCAATTACCTTTTGACCAATCTCGCCGGCCAAGTTGCCACCCTGCGCATTCAAGACGTGGCGGATCCCTTGGTGGGCAAGCCCGTTCCCACGCGGGCCTGCTGGATCAACGGCATTTTGTCGCAGTTCACCACCAACAACGTGCCCGGCTACACCAGCACCGACGGCTACCAGTTCATGCCGCTGAACATCGTGGTGATTACCAATCCGGCGCCGCCGATCGGCTGGTGCAATCTGCAGTGGCCGCTCACGCTGACCGTTGTCAATACTAATGGCCCGGCTGTCTCGGACAAGATCTACGGCCAAATCTGGATTGATGGCGTGACCTCGAACGCCGGCCCGACGCCCGGCTTGCTGGCCTGGGTTGGCTATGGCCCGAGCAATGCGCTGCCCAACGCGCCGTCGTGGACCTGGACGCCCGCGGATTTCAACGTGCAGGTCGGCAACAACGACGAGTTTTATACCAACCTGACAATCGCCGTGTCCGTGCCCGTCGGCGAATACGCCTACTGTTACTATTACGAGTATCAGACCAACGATGTGCCCAGCACGGGGTACGGCCAGAAAGATGGCGGGCCGCGCACGCTGGCCACCTATAATCCCGCGCAATCAGGCGTGCTGACGGTCGTGCCGGAACCGGCTCTGCTGGGCCTGCTGGCTGCGGCACTGGTGCTGCTCCGCCGCCGCTGAAGGGAACGCCGATCTCCTGATCGGCTGAAGGTACGTGCGATCGCCCGATCGCATCTCTTCATTGGATATGAAAAGCCCGCGGGCCTGCGTCCGCGGGTTTTTTCTGCCCGGCCGTGAATGCTGCATATGCTTCTTCACCGCCCACCGCAGACCGATTACTGATCACCGCATACCGAATACTGAATACCGCATACTGAACACCGAACACCGCTCTCCCTCGCACGCCACGCGCTCCGCGCGGGGCATGCCGCCGCCGCCCCGCTTTTCCACTCCTTCGCCAGTCAATGAATATTCCCGCGGAAATCATGGAAGAGGCGGCCGTTTTATAAATTATCGCGCGGCGCGAGAATTTAGAAGACACGAAGAAAACGCAGCACAACACTTAGCCGTTTTTGCTGCAGAAAGCGCGGAAGCAAAAGAAATTCACAAGAAATTGCCGTCTGCTCCATACCTCATTTACTCCTTGTAATAATGCCGCGCCGCCGCCGCTGCCCCGGGAACGCCGATCGCCCGATCGGCTGAGGGTACGCGCGATAGCCCGATCGCACTTTTCCGGAAGCCGCGTCATAAATTCCCGCGCCGCGCGGGAATTTGCGGGATCTGGAAATCCCGCATCCCTTCAGCGGCACGGGCGTGCCGCGCTCCCCTCGGCGCTGCCGCCGGACAGCCGCAGCAGCACGCCCGCCGGCTTCATTGCAAACCATAAATTCCCGCGCCGCGCGGGAATTTACTTTTGTTTGCTTTTCCTGGGCAAATATGGTACACTATTCAAAATCGCTGGCCACCTGCGGTTGGTGCCCCAGTGCTTTGACTGCAACCATCACCGTTACTTGACTCACTCAATCACCGTTTGGAGACCACACCATGAAAAAGATCCTCGTCCTCACCCTCACCGTCCTTTTCTGCAGTGCCTTGGCCAGCATGGCCGCATCCTTCACGCCCGGCAACGTGGTCGTCTATCGCATCGGCGATGGCGTTGCAGCGCTTGCCAATACTGGCGCAAAAGTCTATTTGGATGAGTTTGCCACAAACGGCTCGTTAGTCCAGTCGGTCGAAATTCCGTATGGCGCCGGCACTAACGATCAATTAGTCGCCGCCGGCACGTCCACCTCGGAAGGCCTGATCACGCGCTCGACCGACACCAAGCTGCTGCTGATCACCGGCTATCGTCCGAATCCGTTCCCGTACTCGTCCGGTTTGGCCACCACCGCGGCGGCCACCGTCAATCGCGTCATTGGCAAGGTCACCAGCGCCGGTGCGCTCACCACCATGGCCTTGACCGATTTTGCATCCGCCAGCAGCCCGCGTGCGGCCAGCTCACAGGACGGTTCGCAGGTCTGGATGGGCGGCGGTGCCGGTGGCGTCCGCTCTGCCGCATGGGGCGATACCGTCAGCAGCTTGGTCGTCAGCAACGCCTCGCTGTCAAATATGCGGCAGGTCAACATCTTTGACGGCCAGGTGTATGCAACCACGGCAAGTGGTGGCGGCGGCAACACTGCCCCAATCGGCGCAGTCGGCGTCGGCCTGCCGACGACGAATGCAGCCTTCTATGCACTGCCAGGCTTGCCGGTCTTGACCGGCCTCGGCATGTACGGCTTCTACTTCTGCGACCTTTCCGGCACGGAGCCCGGCGTGGATACCCTCTACATCGCCGACGATGCAGCTGACCTGATCAAGAAGTTCTGCAAAGCCAGCGGCACTTGGACGCAGTACGGCTCCGTGACAGCCCTTAACTATATTGGCTTGGCCGGCAATGTCAGCGGCACGGAGGTCGCCTTGTACACCACGCTTGGCTCAACCTTGTCCTCGATCATTGACGCCAGCGGCTACCAAGGCACCTTGTCCGGCACGTTGACACCTTTGGCGACCGCCGGAACCTTTCAGGCATTCCGCGGCGTGGCGATGGCACCGATCCCCGAACCGGCCGTGCTGGGCCTGTTGGCTGCAGCGCTGGTGATGCTCCGCCGCCGCTGCTGCTGAGGGAACGCCGATCGCCCGATCGCACCTCTTCTTAAGATTTGAAAAGCCCGCGGATCTGCGTCTGCGGGCTTTTTTCTGCCCGGCCTTGCAATGCTGTTTCTACACCGACGCACCCGATCACTGCCGCACCTCTGCAAAGTGGGAGCGGCTTCCACGCCGCGATTCTGCCACAGATGCAGCATTGAATGGCCACGAAGATACGAAGACACGAAGAAGCGAAAGCGCAGCACCCAATTTGTTGTGCGGCAAAAGAAATTAACAAAGAGTAAAGGAGCCAATGAGAAGCCGCAGTCGTTTTTTGTGTTCTGCAACCAACAAGAAACTGCCGCCCGCTCCTTGCCTCATTTACTCCTTGTAATATTGCCGCGCCGCCCCATAATTTGTTTTGCTGCAAAAGAAATTACTTGACAATATCCTGATTGTATGATAAACTGAATGTATGAAATTCACCAATTCAGCATTGCAGAACATGCCGGCAACCATAACCGTGAATCAACGCGGCACCCTCACCTTGCCCAAAAAACTGCGCCAGGCGCTGGGCATGGAACGCGGCGGCGTGCTGATGGCCGTGCCCGCTGAGGATGGCGGCATTATCCTCAGAACGGCCGTCGCTTTCCCCGTCGAAATGTACAGCGATAGCCGCATTGCCGAATTCGATCGGGCTGACGCTGAGCTTGGCCGCCGGCTGGCGTCGAAGCCAGGCCGGGCCGCCAAATGAGGGTGTTTCTTGACGCCAATGTCCTTTTCTCGGCAAGTGCGAAGGGCAGTGCGACCGGCATGTTGGCCGCTGCTGTTATCCAGACTGGCACGGCGATTGTCAATGCGCATGTGCTCGATGAAGCGCGCCGCAATCTGGCGGCCAAGCGCGCCGGCCAGCTCGGTGAATTCGAGCGCCTGTGCGCATTGCTGGAACTGACCACGGCGTTTTATGCTGGCGCACTGCCGCCTTTGCCCGCCGAAGATCAACCCGTCCTGGCCGGCGCCGTCGGCGCGCGTTGCACGCATTTGTTGACCAGTGACCGCTGCCATTTCGGCGCACTGTACGGCACGACCTTCCACGGCGTGCAGATTGTCACCAGCATGCAGCTAGCCGACCAACTGGCCGCGCGCGGCGCGGCTGCTGAGTTTTAGGTTGCAAAGAGAATCAGGCGCGGTACGGCTGCTGCCGCCGCCGCGTGTGCTTGAGAGTGGGAGCGGCTTCCACGCCGCGATGCTGCCACAGATGCAGCATTGAATTGCCACGAAGACACGAAGACACGAAGAAAACGCAGCACAACACTCTGCCGTTTTTGCTGCAGAAAGAGCGGAAGCAAAAGAAATTCACAAGAAACTGCCGTCTGCTCCATACCTCATTTACTCCTTGTAATAATGCCGCGCCGCCGCCGCTGCCCCGGGAACGCCGATCGCCCGATCGGCTGACTGCTGCTGCGTTTTAGGTTTTAGGTGGCAGAGAGAGCGGAATCGGTACGGCGTCTACCGCGGCATCGGTGAGCATCGGCGCGCATCTGTGGCCAATACCCTGTACGCCACGCGCTCCGCGCGGGGCATGCCGCCCCCGCCCCATCCCTCCATTGTCAATTATCAATTATCCATTGTCAATTGTCCCACCCTTCCATTCTTCCATTTCCCCCCGTACGCCACGCGCACCGCGCGGGGCATGCCGCCGCCGCTGCCGCATCCGCACCATGCACAGCATCCGCGGCTGGACCCGCGGCCACAAATGCAGAACTGGTGATCAGTGATCGGTGATCAGTGATCGGTGCTGCGGTGCTGCGGTGCAGTCCCGCCAGCGGCGCATGCGCGTCAACTTAACAAGCACATCTGTCTGAAATTCAAATATAGGGGAAAATGCGAACCTGACGTAACCAAATCTGCTGTGGGTCCTGCGCGTGCTGAGGTAGGGCGGTCAGGCCCTGACCGCCGTTACTGCCTGCGCGCGCCCGCCGGTGCTACAATGACGCAACGACGGCCGCGGCGGTCAAGGGCCTGACCGCCCTACCTGTCTGCGCGCTCTACGCCGGCGGCTCCTGTTCTTATAGTGGAATTTCTGGCACATCTGTTCCAGCCGCTTAAGTTGACGCGCATGCGCCAGCGGCGGGATGGCCAAGCCACTTGGCTTGGATGCCACCGCCGCGCTGCATCTGCCCCATTCCTCCATTATCAATTATCCATTGTCAATTATCAATTATCCACCCTTCCATTCTTCCATTTCCCCCCGCGCCGCGCCGCGCGCGAATTTACCCGTTTTACTGTGCAAATCCCCCTTTTAAGGCCCAATAATGACCTGTATTTAAGCATATGTTGTTGCATCCGTGTCATTTGCTGAGGTCCGACCCCAATCCCAACCCCAATCCCCACCCCACCCCAATCCCACCCCAATCCCTGGTCATCCCCGATTTTTTATTAGCGGGGCAGACTGGGACAGCCGATAGGGTGTTTCGCGACCAGATGCCGACATAAACCAGGGTGCCGCACCGCCGTTCAGACTATCCTTGCCCGTGGTGCGCCT
>Ga0247841_10009302_pt1 | contig 13798 bp, 12 predicted proteins | sample LaCruzMarch2015__2_FD_192410 | JGI IMG/M metagenome (GOLD analysis project Ga0247841, IMG submission 192410) | Freshwater microbial communities from meromictic Lake La Cruz, Castile-La Mancha, Spain - LaCruzMarch2015_18m | ecosystem: Environmental > Aquatic > Freshwater > Lake | place: Spain...
TAATCCAAGAAAAAAGATTTTTATCTTTGGTGTTCAAAATTTTACCGACTTGATCAGTAAAGGTTTTCATATTGTTTTCAATTTCAGCTTGTTCTAATTCTGGACGAACCTTACTTTTACCGGTTGGATCTCCAATTTGTCCTGTATAATCACCAATTAAAAAAATAACCTTACAACCAATATCTTGTAGTTGCCTCAATTTTCTAAAAACAACAGCATGCCCCAAATGAATATCTGGACGTGTTGGATCAACCCCAAATTTAATAACTATTTTTTCTGGATTATTTTCAAGTTTTTTTCTAAAAGAATTATCTGGATCAATAAATTCACCTACTCCTCGAGTTAAAATCTCGTTTATTTTGTCTTTATTTGTTATTATTTTGCTCATTTTTGTATTTTAACATATAAATAAGCACTTGTCCGCAAGTATGTTTTTTATGATATGATAATAATGTATGAAAAAAACTAATAAAAAATTTTCAATTAAAAATTTACTTTTCTTTGTTTTGGGATTTGGTCTAATTATAATTAGTATTTTAATGGTCTGGGTTAGCACCTTAAAACTACCAGATTTCAAATCTTTTACTGATAGAAAAATTAAAAGTTCTACTAAAATATATGATAGAACAGGAACAATACTTCTTTATGATGTTCACCAAGATATAAAAAGAACAATAATTCCGTACGAGGAAATGGGTACAAATATATTAAACTCAACAGTGGCGATAGAAGATTCTTCTTTTTATCAACATAAAGGTATCCGTATTTCTTCTATTTTTCGTGCAACAATTTGGGCAAAACTAACAGGAAGAAAAATTCAAGGCGGCTCAACGATAACCCAACAATTAATCAAAAATACACTCTTAACATCCGAGGTTTCAATTTCACGTAAAATAAAAGAGTGGATGCTTTCTGTTAAACTTGAAAAAATTATGAGTAAAGAAAATATTCTAGCCCTCTATTTAAATGAAGCACCATATGGAGGAAATATTTATGGAATAGAAGAAGCAACAAAAGCCTTTTTTGGTAAAAAACCAAAAGATATAACCCTTGCTGAATCTGCTTATTTAGCTGCGATTCCCAACGGACCAACTTATTATTCTCCTTATCGTAAAAACAAAGACAAACTTGATGAAAGAAAAAATTTAGTCTTAAGAAGAATGCTTGAGTTAAATTTTATTAATCAAGCTGAATATGATAATGCTATAAAAGAAAATGTTTTATTTTTACCAGAACAACCAATGCACATAGCCGCACCACACTTTGTTTTTTTTGTTAAAGAATATTTAGAGGAGCGTTATGGAACAAATATGTTAGAGAGTGGGGGTTTAAAAATAATTACCACCCTTGATTATAATCTTCAAAAAAACGCAGAGGAGATAGTTTCAAAAAGAGCAGAAGAAAATGAAAAAAACTGGGATGGTAATAATGCTTCTAGTGTTGTCATAGACCCAAAAACAGGACAGATCCTTTCAATGGTTGGATCTAGGGATTATTTTAATAAAAATATTGATGGTAATTTTAATGTTGCGACAGCAGAGAGACAACCAGGGTCTTCTTTTAAACCAATAACTTATGCACTCGCTTTTGAAAGAGGTTATACAGAAAAAACAACACTTTTTGATGTAAAAACTGAATTCAACTCATCTTGTAATCCTAATGGGGCACAAAATTCTGAAAATTGTTACACCCCAGATAATTACGACAATGCTTTTCGTGGTCCAATGACTCTTCGAGATGGGCTTGCTCAGTCAATCAACGTAATCGCAGTAAAACTTCTTTATTTAGTTGGAGTTTCAGACTCTATTAAAATGGCACATGATTTAGGTATAAGTACTTTAAAAAATGACCCAAACATATATGGATTATCTCTTGTTATTGGAGGTGGAGAAACTACCCTTCTTGATATGACTTCAGTTTATAGTGTTTTTGCAAATAGTGGAATAAAAAACCCCTATAAAAGTATTTTATCTGTAGAAGATAATAGTGGTAATATATTAGAAGAATACAAACAAAACTCACAAAAAATACTTAATAAAAATACCACAAACATACTTTCAAGTATTTTATCAGACAACGAAGCCAGAACTCCAACCTTTGGAGCAAACTCAGTTTTAAAAATACCAGGAAGAGAGGTTGCGGTTAAAACAGGTACTACAAACAACAACAAGGACGCTTGGACAATTGGATATACCCCCTCTGTCGTAGTTGGTGTTTGGGTTGGAAATAATGATAATAAACCAATGAAAAAAGGGGGTGCTGCTCTAGCTGGACCAATTTGGAATGATATTATTTCTGAGGCTCTTAAAACACTTCCTGTTGAGTCTTTTGAAAAACCTGAGCCTATAAATCAATCTACACCACCAATAATTCGTGGTTTTTGGCAAGGAGGAAAAACATTTACAATTGACTCTTTTTCTAATAGCCTAGCAACGGAATACACCCCAGAAGAATTAAAAAAAGAAATTTCTATTACAAATGTTCACACTATCTTATATTGGATAAATAAAGATAAGCCACTTGAAAAACAAGAATTTCCACAAGAAAATGATTCTCAGTTTAAAAACTGGGAATATGGTGTAAAAAACTGGTGGGAATTAAATAAACATAAATATAAAACAATTACCGAATTAGATATACCAAAAACTTATGACACAATTCATACAGAAGACTCAAAACCTGTTCTGAAAATTATTGGTCTTCTAGATAAAAAATATAAAAAAAATGATAATATTTTTATATCAATAAACCCAATAAGTAAAAATACTATAAAGAAAATTGATGTTTTTATAAATAATACTTATTTAACTTCTTTAAAAACAGCTCCTTTTGATATAAATTTTATTCCAAAAGACGTTGAGGGAATATCTAATTCGAATACCCTTCGGGTTGTTGGAGTTGATGTTCTTGGTAATATAGGAGAAGAAAATAAAACTTTTTATGTTGATAATATTTAAATAATATTATTTAATATCTAAAAAATTATTATTTGGTAAAATTTCTTTTATTTTAAAAAGTATTTGTTTTTTGTGCATCAAAACTTCACTGCGAACAATAGGAGAATCATCTATTTGAAGATAACCATTTTTTATTTTTAAAGATTCTTTTTTTATATTATAAGATATTTCTTTAGAAATAATTTCTAATATAATATTTTTTATTTCTTCTTTTTGATAAATTATTTTTTTAAATTTATCAAGAAATTTTAAAATATGATCATAGTCCATGTTTTATCTATTCATTGGCATCACTAAGTACATAAAAGATGGATCCCCCACCCCCTTTATAATCATTGGTTTATTGTTGCCATTTAATTCTAATGCCAAACTATCTCCTGAAATAGATTGGAAGCAGTCTAATATATATTTATAATTAAAATTAGCAGAAACATTATCACCAGAAAGGGCTCCATTTATTAGGGTTGTATTTTCTCCTATGTCTGTATTTTTTGATTCTATTTCAAAAATTTTTTCATTTGGTTTAACAGTTAAAACAACTTGATTAAATTTATCTGAAAAAATGTTAGAAATTTTTAAAGAAGAAATAAAGTCTTGTTTTAAAACAACTGATTTAGTTGTTGGATTTTTGGGAATAATTTGTTTGTAGTCAGGAAAATTTCCATCAACAACCCTAGATGTTAGATAAATATTTTCAACAACAAAAGATATTTGATTTTTTTGTAATGTTATTTTTATATCTTCTTCAACACCCTCAAAAACCTTAATTATCTCTACTACGTTTTTAAATGGTATCAAAATTCCACTAAAAGATAATTTTTGTTTTATTTTTATTTTTTTCTCAGCCAAACGAAATGAATCAGTTGAAACAAAAACCAACATATCATCTTCTGGATAAATATAAACACTTCCTATTTCTGGTTTTATCTCAGAAATAGAAGCACTATAATACACAGATTTTATTCCTTCAATAAATTTTTTACCTTGTAGTAAAAAACTATCACCCTCGACAATTGGAATTGTTGGAAAATCTTCATGTGAAATACTTTTCAATAAAATCGTACTCGTGTTTGTTTTTACTAATAAATTTCCATTTATTAATTCAAAGCCAATAGATAAATCTCCTTGTAAAATAGAAAATAATGAAGATAAAATATCACCACGAACAGCAACAACCCCTTCTTTTTCTATTTTTGCTGGTATCTCTACTTCTATTCCAATATTTAAATTTGTTGCTCTAAGTTTTAATGTTTTACCTGTAGCAACCCATAAAACAGAACCAAGAACTGGTAATGTTAAATTCTTTCCCGTGATTCTTTCAACAGAAGTTAGTGCTTTTTTAATTTTATCTATAGAGCATTCTATTTTCATAATATTTGATAACTTATTATTAATAATTCTATTACTATTACTAAGGGTGTTAATATGTGGATTTCTTTTTAAAACCTTATTTAATAAATATATTTTTTAAATAATTAATTTAATAATTTAAGACTAAACTAGTAATTTTTTAAATTTTTTTAAAAATAAAATATTTTTCCACATTTATTTTTTTATTAAACACATCTTTTCCACATACTTATTATTTTTTCTATTTCAACATAATTCTAATTTTTTCAATTTCTTGTAATAATGATGGATCTGTTTTTAAATCATCTTTTATTTTTAAATGGGAGTGTATAACTGTTGTATGATCCCTATCCCCTAACTTTTGACCTATTAGTGGATATGAAATATTAAAATCTTCTCTTAGTATATACATTGCCACTTGTCTTGCTTTCACAATTTCTTTTCTTCTTGTTTTTTCATATACAACTTCTTCACTTAAACCATAGTGTCCAGCAACAACCCTAACTATATCCCGAATCGCAACTGTTTTTTTAGGGCGAATATTGTTTTTAATAAGAGTTTTTACCTCTAACATAGAAAGTGATTTGTTTTTAAGCTGAGATTGACAGACAACTGTGTTTAAACTACCCTCTAGTTCACGTATATTACCCTCTAGGGCTTCAGCTAGATAAGAAATGATCTCTGGTTCGATAATACAGTTTGTTGATTCAAATTTAGCTTTAATAATAGCAACACGGGATTCATAATCTGGTTCCACAATTTGAACGGTCATACCAGAAGCAAATCTTGATTGGAGCCTTTCTTCTAGTCCTTGAATAAAATTAGGGTGTTTATCTGATGAAAATATAATTTGTTTATTGTTTTCATATAAAGTATTAAAAAGATGGAATAGTTCTTCTTGAGTTTTATCTTTTCCTGAAATGAACTGGATGTCGTCCATTATTATGACATCATATTTTCTATATTTTTCTTTAAACGAATTTGGGTTTTTGTTTTGAATTGAATTAATATAATCAATAGTAAATCTTTCTAGGCTTACATAATAAACCTTTTTTGCTGGGTGTTTTATTTTAATGGTATTACCTATTGCTTGTATCATGTGGGTTTTACCCAAACCAGTACCACCATAAATAAAAAATGGATTATAGTTTTGACCAGGGTTTGTTATTATTGCCTGTGAGACCGCATAAGCCAGTTCATTAAAGGGTCCAACAATAAAAGAATTAAAATTATATTTTGGGTTTAAGTTGTCATCTTTGTTTATGTATAAATCACTTAAGGGTAATTCTTTATTTATATTTAAATTAACCCTATCTATTGTTTTGTTGTTTTCTTTATTTTCGTTTTGTTGTTTTATTTCTTGTTTATGTATTATATATTCAACACCACGAACGTTTTCCTCGTAACTGATTAATGTTTTTAGTATTAGTTTGTTGAATTTATTATAAAGCCAGTCTTTTACAAACTCATTTGGTACACCAACATATATTATTCCACCCTCTTCTTTTGTTATAGAGGTGTTTTTAAACCAGGTTGTAAAATTAGCCCTTGAGATATTCATTTCAACCTCAGACAAGCATTTAATCCAGAGTTCTTTTGTATTCATAGAGAATATTATACATTGTTTTTATAATGAACAATAATAAATAACCTTAATTAAGCTGTTGATAACGTGTGGATATTTTTTTGTTTACATATTGCATTGTTATTTAATATAGTATATATTTTTAATATGTCTCAAACATATCAACCAAACAGAAGGAAAAGAGCCAAAACACATGGTTTTCTTGTTCGTACAAAGACACAAAACGGTAGAAAGGTTAATACTGCTCGCCGTAGAAAGGGTCGTGCTAACGTATCAATAAAGAAATAAAATGCTTCCAAAGAAAAAGCGGGTCACAAAAAGTGTTTTTCTATCTATTAACAAAGAAGGAAAAACTTTTTCTACACCGCTTTTTCTATTTTCTTATATAAAAAACAAACCATATCAATATGCTTTTGTTTCTCCTAAAAAAATTTTTAAAACAGCCGTATTAAGAAACAAGTTTAGAAGAATGGGTTATAATATACTTAGGTCAATACCCTTAAAATCTGGATCTGGTATTTTCTTTTACAAGAAACAAATACTCATAACCCCTACCCCAGAAATTAAAGAAAACATTATTTTTATTTTAAAAAAAACAGGTATTTTGTAATAACTGTTATATTATATGTCTAAAATAATAATTTTTTTGATAAATTTTTATCAAAAAACACCAACAAAAGCACACTATTCTTGTGTTTTTTTACCCACTTGCTCAGAATATACAAAACAATCAGTTATAAAATATGGAGCATTAAAAGGTGTTTTTAAGGGGTTTTTGAGAATTTTACGTTGTCATCCTTGGCAAAAGAATCACTATGACCCTGTTTAGTTCAAAAAATAACCTTAATTTAATGGAATATTTTTTTAGAGTTAGAATTAAAATAAAAAATTATTTTGATTTTTGGTGTTTTTAGGATACAATATAACAATGCAATATTTATGGAATACTATATTTTATCAACCAATATATAATATCCTTATTTTTATAATAGACAACATTACCTTTGGGGATGTTGGTTTTGCTATTATTCTGGTAACGATAATTGTTAAACTTGTTTTATCCCCTCTCACATATAAATCTATAAAAAGTCAGATTTTAATGAAAAGAATGGAGCCGGAATTAAAAAAATTAAAAAAAGATTTTCCAAACAAAGAAGAACAGGCTCGTAAAACATTTGAGTTATATAAAAAATATGGAACCAACCCTTTTTCTGGTTGTTTGGTTATACTTTTACAACTACCAGTTATTTTTGCTCTTTATTATGTGTTTTATAAGGGCATCTCTATTGATACAAGTATTATTTATTCTTTTGTTCAAGCGCCAGCAATATTGCACACCAACTTTTTAGGATTAATAGAAATGGGAAAACAAAGTTTGTTTTTGGGAATATTTGCTGGAGTTACTCAGTTTATTCAAGGTTATTTATCTTCTCCGTTAAAAGCTAAAAAACTTGAAATAGTAAAAGAAGTTGGAGCTATTGAAGAACCAAAAACATTCCAAGAGCAACTTTCTGATAGTATGCAAATGAATGTAAAATATGTATTACCTGTGTTTATTGCTTTTGTTGCATGGAAAATATCAGCAGGAGTTGCATTATATTGGATTGTGAGTAATATATTTACTATCATACAAGAATGGTATATACGTAGAAAGTTAAGTTAATTTTAAATATAAAATTTATGGATAAAGAAAAGATAAAAGAAGTTATTGAACAAATATTCAAACATACATCATGCACCCTTTCAAAGTGTGATTTTAGTGAGGAGAAAGGAATGATTTGGTGTGCAATTGAAACTCCTGATTCTAGTTATATGATAGGGAGAGAAGGAGAAACACTTAGATCTTTAAATCACTTAATTCAAAAAATAGTAGAAAAAGAAGTAATAAACAAGGAAGAAAAAGGCCCAAGTCTTTTTGTTGATATTAATGGTTATCAAAAAAAACATTTTGAAAATCTAAAAAACATAGCTCATATGATGGCAGAGCGTGCTCGTTATTTTAAAAGTAATGTAGAAATAGATCCAATGCCAGCATACGAAAGAAGGATTATTCATATGTTTTTAGAAGGGGTTAAAGATATTAAAACAGAATCAGAGGGTTATGGCCCAACCCGTAGGGTAGTTATCAAATATGTGGAGAGTGGAATTTAGTAAGTGGTAATATAAAACATAATATTAAATATGATAAATAAAAATCCAGTCTAGCTGGATTTTTATTTATATTTATTACCTACTATTTTAAATCCAAACTCCAGAGAGTAGAGTCTTTTTTATTCGTAAAAAATAATGTTTTTTCTTCTTTATCTAAGAATAAATAAGTTCCATCTATTGGGGTTTCATTAACCGAGTTTGCAATTGTAGTTTTGGTTCCAGTTGAAGTGTTCATTTTTATAAAATAATCATCAAAAGATACCAATCCTTGATACCAGTAGTCAGGGTATTGATTCCCCGCTATTGTATTTGGAATAGCACAATAAATATTTATATTGTCCCTAGCCCAAACACATTTTTCTGGCAAACCATAAATATTTAAATCTTTTGAAGTATAATTATTAATATTAAAAGCCGCGAGTCTAGGTCCTGTTTTGGTTGAGGTACTATATAAGACAGATAAACCACTAGGACTAATTAATGTTGTAAGCCCTGGTATTCCACCAAAGACCTTGGAAAGGGTTTTGTTTGTTGTATTTAAAGAAAATAAACTACCCTTTAAACCATAAGATGGTTTTGTTGTAATAAAAATCTTTTTATTATTTGACCAGCTTGATGTCCACTCAGTAAAAGGTGAACTAAAAACTACTTCTTTTTTGTTTGTACCAAATGAACCTATCATTCCTGTTGACCCATTACTATTTTCTGTCAAATAAAAGAAGCTTGTTTTATCAAGGGAAACACTAAGATCTGTAATGTTGGTTGGTAGAAACTCCCCTTTTGGAGCCCCTAGTGTTGCCATAAAACTATTAATTGATTTATCTTCAGAAAGATATCTATATATAACACCTTGGGCGGTGTTATCAAAAAATGCTTCATAAATACTAGGAATTGTTGAATTTGAAATCTTATCTTTAGTTTTTGTATCCAAAAACATTTTATAAATATGACCATTTTTTCTTTCAACAAATCTAACAGAGGGGGCTTTTTCAGATAAGTTTTTTGCAAGAGGGTTTATAATCTTATTTGTTTTTACAAAAAAAGGAGCTGTTTCGGCATCTATTTCACCAGTAATTGTTAAATTGTTTAATTCTTGAAAAGCTTTTAAAGCTTCAGTTACTTTTTTACCAAAAACTCCATCAACCACAAGGGCTGGTTTAAGAGATAGTGTTTCATTTAAAATTGTTTGAATTTCTTTTCTCCCCTCTTTTGTTTCCGGAGAAATTATTGTTTTTGTTGGTTCTATCTCAGTTTCTGTTTTAACCTCATTTGTAATTTTTATTGGTCTTGTATCTTCAAAGTAAGTTGCTCCTGCTATTGCAAAATCTGTTATCTGATAAAATTTTGAAGTTTTGTTTTCTGTTGGTATTTGTGGCAGGTTGGGGTCAGTTGGCTCAGTAGGGTTTTCTGTTGGTGGTAAGTTACCCCCTGTTCCAAATGGATTAAAATTTTGATACCAAGGGTTTGTATTTTCTTCTGAGGTTTTTTGATTTCTGTTTATCCAAAAATAAAAACCAAGAATAATTATTCCTACAAGGATGAAAGTTACTATAAAAATTGTAATTGTTTTTCTGGGCATAAATTAATGGCCGTTTGTTGACCAGTGCCAAGGTTCTGGTGAATAATTTTTTAAAAAACTACCAGCGTTATTTTTTAACCAAATAAAACAAACATTATCTGTTGTTTGAATATATACTCCATCACACTTAAAATCAATTGCCAAACCACTTTCATGTAAAGAGCTTCCTGCTTTGGCTGTTGGAGGTTTACATTGCCCAGATGGAGTGTTTATTGGGTCAGCACAATTTTTATTTCTTAGAGCAATTTGGTCAGCGTTTGATCGATAAGATTTACCAGAAAGACTAATTCCATCTTGAGCCGCCTCTGATATAAGATTAATAGTTTGTCCAGAAATACTGGAGCAAGTATTCATTATTGTTGAACCTCCTACAACAACAGGGGCTAAACCACCAGGACATAAACCTTGTGTGCCAACTGCTACTCCTGTTCCCGGGGGAGTACTTTCAGTAAGTAATGGAGTATCTTCTATCTCAGCACTTACTGTGTTTATTTTAACCCCCTTCCCTCCCAAGAGGTCTGGATTGATTGTGTTTAATAAAGCATAAGAACCAAGAGCTATTATTAGTCCAAAAATTGCTGAAGTAATTTTACTTTTTGCTTCAGTTTTTCCAAAAATTGACTCATCTCCCATATATTGGACACCCCCTATGACAATCATAACAACAGCAAGTGCCCCACAAAGACCAATAACAATTTTAAAAATAGTATTAAAATAATCTCCTATATTTTTTGGAGCTTCTTTAAATTCTCCTATTGGAGCTAGAAGAGTGTAAGTATCGTCCATAGTGAAGTCATCTTCTTGTCCAGTTACCATCACTGGATCTGTTGTTGTTTCTTTTATACACTCACTTGGATAAGATGTATAGGCCCCAGTTCCATCAGGCTTAAAGCCAATTTGGAAAGCCTCAGAATTTATTAATTCAGTTCTTTTTATATTACACTCCTCAAGAGATGAAAAAAGAGGACTTTTTTGGCCATTTACAGTAGGTCTTATATAAACAAGAAAATACCAATTATCACCAGCCTCTACTTTTGTTATTGTTCCTAAAAAAGAAAAAAGACCAAAAAAAGAAAATATTATTAATATAGATAAAAAAGTTTTTTTCATTTAGTTTATAATTTTAATTTTAATGTATTACTTGCTTTTTGAAATAAGTCATTTAAATTTTCCATTACCAAATTTATGGTCGCATATCCACCTCTTGATGTTGGTTTTATTGTTAACTCTGTTTTTTTTGAAGGAGTATTTATAAGTTCGTTGTTTATTTTCCATAAATAAGAGAAATTATTTCCCTTAAGAGACATAAAATATGGTTCAGCCACTAAAGTTATTTCATCTTCAGTCATCGTTGCTTCTTTATTGTAAGCATTATTATAAAGTATTCCTTCTAGGGGTGATTTTTTATAAAAAATTATTTTAGGTTCATAAACTGGAATCTCTATGGTGTTTTCTGCTCCATAATTACCAGAAACAGAAGAAGCAATTACAGTTATTTCATTTTTATCATTAAACATATCATTTTTAAATATGTATGAATTTTTATTATATCCTGAAACATCAAGATTTGTATTTCCGGCGTTTTTCCATGTATAAGTAATACTTCCATTTCCAGATCTAATTGTGTTTGTATTTGGGATTGCAACTGCTTTTATAAAACCACCACTGACAGGAAGAGACCTCCCTTTGTAAAACGGTGGAGTATATCCATCAACCGATTCCCAGAGAATTTCAATTTCAGAGGGTGAAATAACTACTGTTTTACTAATTGTACTCATCTCTCCAACAGGAGTAATATTAATATTAAAAACAGTAGAGGTGTTTGGGCCTTTTGTTTTAAAAGAATAACTAGTTTTTCCTATTCCCGAAAGTACAGTTTTAGATTCACTCTGCCATGTTATTATTGCCTTGTTTAAGTCTGTAGCATAACTAGATAAATTTATTGTTACATCTTCGTATGGTTGTGGGTTGTTTGGGGATGTTTCTATATTTATCTCCCCTTCTTGGATTTCTATTTGTGTTTCAGCAGAAGATATATAAGGCATAATTATTATACCCAAAACAAAGAATCCAATAATAATATTTTTAATATTTATAAATTTCACTTTATATATTATACAATAACTTAATTTCTCAAACAACTAACTCTTATTAGCATTTTCTAAGTCCTCTTTTGCTTTTTTAATTGCAAGAATTTGTGAGGGATCTGAGGTAATTATTTGATCCTCAGTGTATGAGGCTATTGTTTTTACTGCTACGTGTTTTAACCCAGCAAAAAATATTCCCTCCCCTACATTTGCTTCTAAGAGCAAGTATTTTTCCTCATCTGTTAGGTTGAATGTCTTCTGAAGAACATCTATTGTTGCTGGAGATTGTTTTAATAAGAGTTGTATAGAAGAGTTTGTAACAATAGGGATACCATAAGGACTCTTCATAAAATCCCCTACATCTTGAGTGATGGTTGCTAATCCTAGATAGTATTTTCTTCCTCTTTTTGCAATAGAATACAAAAACGAAGCAGTATCTTCTGATTTCATCATCCACCACGCCTCATCTACTACAAGTAATCTTTTCTTTATGTTTTTGCGAATAGAATTCCAGATATAGTGAGTAACAATATACATTGCAACCGGTTTAAGTTCGTCCTCCATGTCTCGAACAGAAAAGACAATAAATTTTCTATTTATATCAACGTTTGATGGTTTATTTAAGAAAGAAGACCAAGACCCATGTGTGTATTTGGTTAATCGTTGAATAAGAGATTCACTTCCTTCCATCCCCGAAAGAACTACTTCAAAATCAGAAAGTAATGGAGGTTCAATATTTCTAAAATCTGAATCAGCGGTAATATCTTTTAATGCATATGTTTCTGTTATTGCAGTGTCTATAAGAGAATCTTCTTCTGGAGTAAGACCTCCAAGCATTATACGAAATAATCCTACAAGATTTATTATATTAGAACGGAGTATATCGCCACTTGTTTCCTCCCCTGTTGGGATAGGAAGATCAAATGGATTTATGTGGTGATCTGAAGAGAGAGCTATATTAAAATATCTACCACCAATAGCTTCTGCTAAATACTCATATTCTCTTTCTGGGTCAATAACAATAACTTCTGTATCAAACATCAAAGTACGAATAATTTCTAGTTTAGTAGCATAAGATTTACCCGCACCAGCTGTTGCAAAGGTTATTGAATTATAGTTCGGTAGAGAAAATCTATCAAAAAGTATTAAGCTAGAGTTATGACGATTAACCCCATACAATATTCCTTTGTCTTCTGTAAGATCAAAAGAAACAAACGGGAAAATACTAGAAAGTGGCTCAGTGTTAAGTTTTTGGTGGATACTTAACATGTCTATTCCAAGAGGAATAACGCTTTTAAATCCTTCGTTTTGTTGGAATAATGCAGGTTTTAAATATATCAATTTTGATTCTAAAAGAGATTTAATTTCATTTTCAATTTTAAATAAATCATTATCATTTTCAGCATAAACAGTAATATAAAGTCCAACATCAAACATTTTTTCTTGAGCTTGCATTAGATTGTCTCGCAAATCTTCTAAGTCTTTGTAAGCAGTATCTAGCATTGGGTCGCGAACCAATCCTTTTGATTCACGAATAGAGATCTGACTTTGAACTTCTACTTTTTTCTGAAAAGATCTAAGTATTTTTGCGGTTTCAACAGGATGAATAAAAATTGAAATATCAAAAACTTTATCTAGGTTTATAATTGGTGAAAACCAGTTATCGCTTAGATACCTTGGGTATGATATTACAAAAAAGGTTCTTGCTATTTTATCTCCTAGATTAAGTGATCTTGGGGTTATTTGGAGAGCAGATGGAGCGATAATATCTTGGAGCTCAAGATTAGCTGCTTTATATATTTCATTTGGCAAAATAGGCATAACCATATTATTATTATGATTAGTATTATTACTCTTTCCAAATAATGATGAAAATATAGACATATTATTCTAATTTAATTCCCTGACTAATATCTCCAGGGTTGAATGTTTTATAAAAAAGTTCTACGACTTCGTCTGTTTTAAGCTGAGACGTTCTTATTCCTATTCTTGAAAGGCCTCTCATTATAATCCCAACTCTTTGGTCTAATTGTGTTCTTTTTTCTTCAAAAGATGCCATATCTAAAGCTTTTTTTGTATCCTCTACTTG
>Ga0247841_10009303_pt1 | contig 13796 bp, 6 predicted proteins | sample LaCruzMarch2015__2_FD_192410 | JGI IMG/M metagenome (GOLD analysis project Ga0247841, IMG submission 192410) | Freshwater microbial communities from meromictic Lake La Cruz, Castile-La Mancha, Spain - LaCruzMarch2015_18m | ecosystem: Environmental > Aquatic > Freshwater > Lake | place: Spain...
CCAAACGGGCAATCAGTATTTCGTGGTCCGACGGGCGGGCTTCACGTTTAAAAAATCCACCGGGGAAACGGCCGGCAGCAGCGTATTTTTCCCGGTACTCCACTGTAAGTGGCATGAAGTCAACGTTTTCGTTTGCTTCTTTACGTGCAACGACAGTTGCGAGCAGCATAGTGTTTCCAAGTTTTACAACACAGGCGCCGTCAGCCTGTTTGGCCAATTTACCGGTTTCGATCGAAACTAAGCGGCCATCGCCCAAGTCGAAGGTTTTAACAATTCCTTCCATAATTTTACCTCTTTTTTACATATATAATAAGGTGCTTGATTTTCTTTTGACTTTTGATTGAGAAGAGCACCACTTGTCAATCAAACTTGTATCAATACAAAAAAAGGCAATTTGAAAATTGCCTTTCCGGTTTGAATATTGTCCACATCCTTTTACTTACGGATTCCGAGTTTAGCAATGATCGCACGATATCGGTCAATTTCTTTTTTCTTAAGGTAATCAAGCATTTTGCGGCGTTTACCGACCAAACGGACAAGCGATCGTTGCGTGGCAAGGTCTTTCTTATTCTCTTTCAGGTGGTTGGTAAGATGTTTGATGCGAAACGTGAAAAGTGCTATCTGGCCTTCTGCCGAACCAGTATCAGCATCGGACTGGCCATTTTCCTTAAATAAGTCTTTTTTGATCTCAGGTGTTAAATACATATCTCTATAACGTTTAATTGCTTGGTTGTCAATTTTCGGGCTGCAAAAGTACTACTTTCCAATTAAATAAAAAACTTTTGCGATTTTTTTTTGTGAATACCAACCAACGCATCTACTGAACACTTGGTAAGAAATATTCGGCCTCAAAGATAGGTCTTAATTTTCAGATTAATGGCTAAAATAATCAGATTGAAGTTTTTGTTTGCCAAAGTAATGTTAGTGCTCTTTCCCCTAAAATTCACGTTCATCATGTTGTTACATAATAAGAAGGTGTACTTAGCGTTTTAATTGCGACTGCAAACTTTAAAGAAAGTATATTGTTGTAAGAATTAACATTAAATTGCTTCTTTTACTGCCGAAATAAACTCTGATAACCGAATCTAAACCATGAATTAATGAAGCGTATTTTATTGATCATTTTTGTTTTTGCCTTACTTGCCCAAGTTCAGGCAGCCTATATGCTCATTCCAATGGATCAGACCCAGAAGAACCACCTAAAAGCCTATGGCATAACCTATTGGATTCTGCAACAGGATGTGCAGGTAAGTTGGTTGCTCAACTACCATGGTGGGTCGTTTATGTTTAAATATGTGAAAGCGATCGAAGACGAATGTTATATCCGCGGCGTAAGTTTTGAGGTGATTGCCGATGCACAATCCACTGCTATTCTTCAGGGAATTGCTGACCCAGAGGTAAATATGGATGAAGTGCAGTTGAATAAAGCCCCGAAAATTGCGGTTTATTCACCGAAAAACAAACTTCCCTGGGACGATGCCGTTACCCTTGCACTTACATATGCAGAAATACCCTATGACCTGGTTTATGATGAGGAGCTGATTTCAGGTGTTTTGCCTATGTATGACTGGTTGCACCTGCATCATGAAGATTTCACGGGGCAGTATGGCAGGTTTTGGGCCGCATTTCATAATTCATCCTGGTACAAAGAAGATGTAAGGGTAAATGAGGAGATGGCTAAAAAACTTGGATTTGCCAAAGTAGCACAAATGAAACTCGCGGTTGCCAAGAAAATTCGCGAGTTTGTTGCTGGTGGCGGCTATCTTTTTTCAATGTGCTCGGCACCTGATAGTTATGATGTAGCCTTGGCAGCTGATGGAGTTGATATCTGCGATGTGATGTTTGATGCCGATGGCGATGACCCACAGGCAAATTCCAAATTAAACTATGATAACTGTTTTGCATTCAGGGACTTCAAACTGGTTGTAAATCCTTATGAATATGAAATATCCACGATAGATGTACCTCCCCAAAGAAAAGTAAGCCCGACCAACGATTTTTTTACCCTTTTTGATTTTTCGGCCAAATGGGATCCGGTTCCTACTATGTTGTGCCAAAACCATATGCAGGTGATCCATGGGTTTCGGGGGCAGACAACTGCTTTTGAAAAGAAATATGTTAAACCAGAGGTAATTATTATGGGCGAAACTAAAGCCTTCAACGAAGCGCGTTACATACACGGCGATTTTAGCAAAGGCACCTGGACTTTTTACGGAGGCCACGATCCTGAAGATTATGAGCATCGTGTGGGCGATCCGCCAACCGATTTAAACCTGTTCCCTAATTCGCCCGGCTACCGTTTGATATTAAATAATGTACTTTTCCCGGCTGCTAAAAAGAAAAAGCAAAAAACCTGATCCGGTCCCTGATTTTTTTTGCTTGGGGAAATATCTTCTAAAACTACCCTATCTTCTTGTTTATAAAGCAATTGCCGATTGCAGCCTTAAAACTGCCCAGGCATGGAGGAATTACTTAACACTGAATATTAATAAAACCACATGATCGTGGACTGAGGTCTATGATTTCTTTTTATTTTTACGCAAAAATCTTTATCATGGATATAAACAAATTGAAGGAACAGTTTTTTATCATGTATGGGAACGCAATGGGCGAGCCTTCGGTTTTTTTTGCCCCCGGCAGGGTCAACCTTATCGGCGAGCATACCGATTATAACGGGGGGTATGTGTTTCCGTGCGCCCTCAGTTTTGGGACATACCTTATTATGTGGTTAAATAATGAGGATAAATTTAGGTTTGCCACAACCAATTTTAGCTATTCAGCCGAGGTTTCCCTTGATGATGTCAACCATAAACATGATAGCGATTGGGTGAATTACCCGCTTGGCGTTATCAACCAGTTCCTGAAAAAAGGCATTGCGATAAAAGGCATGGATATGCTTTTTTCAGGAGATATCCCAAACGGGGCAGGCCTTTCTTCATCAGCCTCTATTGAAGTGGTTACAGCAGTAGCCCTCGACGATTTGTTAGGCACAAACCTCAACCGGATCGAACTCGTGAAAATGGGACGTGCTGCCGAAAACGAGTTCGTGGGTATGAATTGCGGTATCATGGATCAGTTTGCCGTAGGTATGGGGAAGCGGGAATCTGCAATCGCACTTAATTGCCGTACACTTGATTATCAGCATGTTCCAATCCAGATGAGCGATTATGCTATCGTGATTGCCAACACCAATAAGCGACGCGAACTTGCGGGTTCAAAATACAACGAAAGAGTTTCCGAGTGTGCCTCCGCCCTCAAAAGCCTGCGTGCTGCAAAACCGATGATAGATTTGAGCGATATGGACCTCGAAGAATTTAATCAGTATAGTTATCTGATTACTGATGAAACCATCCGCCGCCGCGCCCGTCATGTGATCAGTGAAAACGAAAGGGTACTTCAGGCAGTCAAAGCGCTCAATATCAGCGATCTGGTTACTTTTGGTCAATTGATGAACCAGTCGCACATATCATTAAAAGAGGATTATGAAGTTACCGGTTTTGAATTGGATACCATCGTTAGCGAAGCCTGGCAAATGGATGGGGTGCTTGGTGCCCGGATGACCGGTGCGGGTTTTGGCGGCTGCAGCGTAAATATTGTACGTTACGACCGGATTGATGATTTCATAGCAAAAGTCGGGGCAAATTATACAGCTTATACAGGTCTCATTCCTGATTTTTATATTGCAACCATAGGGAATGGGGCAAGCAAATTGTAAAACACAATTCTATTATTCTTTAAGTAATTCAATAACAGCAGTATAATGCTTTATGTCTGAAAAGAATCAAAATTATTTTATTTCTTTGTGTAAACTCAACACTAAGTTCATTATTTTTACAGCCTAAGAAGCCAAACACGGAAATTATGATTTCCGACAGAGCAGTTTCAATAAAGATTTTTATCCATCTTAACCTTTAAAAACTTAATCTATGGAACAAAAAAATGCAAACTATGGTCTGGGAATGACTGTAATCGGATCCATCTTCTTCATATTTGGATTCGCTACCACATTTATAATCACCTTAAGCGGCAAGGTAAAGGATATTTTTGAGTTGACTGAGTTTCGTGCCCAATTACTCAGTTTTGCCTTCTTTATTACTTACTTTTTTATTTCAATTCCTATTGGATTGTACATTAAAAAAATCGGGTATAAAAGTGCGCTCATATTCGGTTTGCTGTTGATGGCTGCCGGAAGTTTCCTGTTTTTCCCGGCAGCTAAAGTTCCGTCATTTCCATTGTTCCTGGCAGCCACATTTGTTTTGGCTTCAGGAGTAGTTTTTCTGCAAACGGCTGCCAATCCTTATGTTACAGCTCTTGGATCAGAGAGTTCAGCGGGTGGCCGCCTCAATTTGGTACAGGCGCTCAATTCGATTGCAACCATGGTTGCCCCCTGGATTATTGCAGTTTTCATTTTTAAAGGTGCCAGCGAAATGCTTTCTGCAGTCGAAAAAGCACAAACCGTCCAGATGCCTTTCATCATCATTGGTGTGATCGTTGTTCTTGTTGCATTGGCAATTTTCCTTACCAAATTGCCGGAAATTGGCGGAAGTTCTGATACACAGCGAAAAAGCGTCTGGAAATATCCACATGTTTTGTTGGGATCGCTTGGAATATTCTTTTATGTAGGTGCAGAAGTTGGAACCGGCGGATTGATAATGAATTATCTGAAAGAATCCCTTGGCTTTGAACCTGAAGTCGCAGGTAAATATGTTGCTATCTATTGGGGTGGCGCAATGATTGGCCGTTTCTTCGGTTCGATCATGTTGTCAAATATCACGGATGCTACCCGGAAATATCTCTATGTTGCCCTTGTACTGTTGCTTGCATTGGTTTCAGGTTCCTTCGTTACTGACTGGAGTTGGAATATTGGCCTTATTTTTATGGTGGTCGCAGTAGCAAATTTTCTCCTGATGCAACTTGGCAAAAGCAATGCCGGCCGTTCGTTGGCAGTTTTTGCGCTGATTGCTGCAGCTTTGGCATTGATTACTGCATTTACTACTGGAAATGTTGCGTTATGGACGGTGATTTCCATCGGAATGTTCAACTCTATTATGTTCCCGAATATCTTTACTCTTGCCGTAAAAGACCTTGACCAAGGGGAACTCAGCACGGCCTCAGGTATTATCAATACCTTGATTTGCGGGGGGGCGGTTATTCCTCTTATCATGGGAAAAATTGCTGATGTATCAGGTTATTCATGGGCTTTTATAGTTCCAGCCATTTGTTATATGTATATTTTCTTTTTTGCTGTTAAAGGAAGCAAACTTCGTTAAACTAATAATCATCCGGAATTATGAAACAAGTAGCAATAGGAATAGACATAGGTGGTACAAATACTGCCATCGGAGTTGTTGACAGGGAAGGCAATATCCTTTATGAAAAGATGCCTCAATTGCCTACACCTCTTAAGAAAGACAACCCACAGGGCAGTGAGAAAGTATCGGAAGAAATGCTGGAAAATTTCATCTCGATGCTTGTAAAAGAGATAAGATCGGCAATTGATGTAGTGAAAAATATCAATCCCGAAATTGAAGTAATGGGAATTGGAATTGGCGCCCCGAATGCCAACTATTACAGCGGCACAATTGAACATGCCCCAAACCTGCCTTTTGTCGGGGTGATACATTTTGCAAAACTTATAAATGATAAATTTCCTGAAATAGAAATAATTAAGCTTACCAATGATGCAAATGCTGCTGCGTTGGGGGAATTGATTTTTGGCGGTGGGAAAGGTATGCGGAATTTCGTGATGATCACCATTGGTACCGGTTTGGGAAGCGGGTTAATTGTGAATGGCGACCTGGTGTATGGTGCTGATGGTTTTGCAGGCGAATGTGGGCATACCACGATTGTTTATGGTGGACGGGTTTGTGGTTGTGGGGGCACAGGCCATTTGGAAGCGTATTGTTCGGCTACCGGCATGAAACGTACTGTGTACGAGTTATTGGCAAAATACGACAGCACGGAAAGTGAACTGGCTAACGTCCCTTATAACCTTATGAATTCCAAACTCGTATTCGAAGCGGCCGAGAAAGGTGATGAAATTGCCAAAGAGGTTTTTGCCGAAACCGGCGAACTGTTAGGACGCGCGTTGGCTGATACGGTTCACCATCTATCGCCCGAAGCAATTTTTCTTTTTGGAGGTGCCATGGCTGCAGGGGATTATATTTTCAAACCTACCAAGGAAAGCATGGAACGTCATTTATTACCCATTTTCAAGAATAAAGTAAAAATATTGCCTTCGAGCCTTAAGGAAGGTTCGGCTGCCATTGTTGGAGCCAGTGCCTTAGTTTGGAAAGAGTTGGAAAAACACGGAAAATAATCTTTATCCCACAAAGAGCAGCACTGAGAATATTTTTGTCTTAGGTGCTGCTTTTTTTATGTCTATTGATGAAGTAGGTTCAAATGGGAAATAGTGCAACGCATATTTTTTCACTTTTGACTGCCATTATTCTCAAAAGGATAACACAACACACTCAAAATAAAAATCTTACATGATTGATAAATCGAATCTTGTTAGCTAACTATTATTAAACGAGGTGAATTATCACCATCGTCCATTGACTTCTGCCAACTCTGTAACACCCTCCAAAAATTCCTAACAGACTTTTCAAATCAATCAACCATGTACAAAACGCGCTACTTTATCATCGTTGCCGTACCCTTTTTGTACTCAGGCAGGTTGCCCTGGTTTCCGATATTGGCGCCTTCCCAGATGGTGCCGTCCCTGAAAACTGCCATGGCTTTCCAGAAATACACACCTTCCTGCATCAGCACCCCGTTGTAGGTGCCATCCCATCCTTCCTCCGGACGGCCATACAAGTCGAGCTTGTCAGACCACCAGAGCAGGCTGCCCCATCGGTCGTACACCTCAAAACGATATTCTTCAAGGTTTATCCCTACCGGTTTCAGCAACTGGACTTCTGTTTTGGGGTTGTCCGGCGAAAAGGCGTTCGGTATGTAAAGGCCTTTGATCATAAATTCGTACTGCATCGTCAGGGTATCGGTGCAGCCTTTGTCGTTTCCGGTTACCAGCATGATGTCATAGATGCCGCCATTCTGGTAGAAAACAACCGGGTTTTCGGAATAGGAACTCTCCCCGTTGCCAAAGGTCCAAAAGTAGTTGTTGGCACCTGCCGAACTGTTGGTAAACTGTAACTGACCCTGTATGTCGTTGAAATTGTCGGCTATGCTGAAAATACTGGTGGGGATGTTCCAGGTGGTGACCGTATTGGCCACGGTATCCGCGCAGCCGTTGGTGTCGGCAACAATCAGTTTTACAAAGTAATCGCCCGGAAAATCGAAAACAAACCCTGGGTTCTGTTCGGTACTCAACCCCAACAGGCCTGTTGTCCCCGAAAACGTCCAGTCCCATTTGTCTATCGGGGCCACTGCCAGCACCGAAAGGTCGGTGAACTCTGTACGGTCGCCGGCACAGGATAGATCATTTCCGTAATTTGCATCGGGGAGCGGATAAACCGTGCGCGTTTTCTGTACCGTGTCGCGGCATCCGATGGTATTAGTGGCCACAAGACTTACTGCATAGTCACCCGGTGCCGTGAAAAGGTGTGCAGGGTCGCGCAGCCCGGAGGTGTCGTTGGGCATGGAGGCCGTGTCGCCGAACATCCACTGCCAACTGCTGATCAGCGTCCCGTTGCCCGAGGTCATGTTCGTGAATCCTGACGGTTGCAGGTAGCAGTTTTTGTCAAAAACAAAATCGCCTATCGGTGTGGGATGTACCAAAACTGTTATGGTTGACGAATCGCTCACGAACCTGCCGGACACCTGCGTGGTGATGCGCATCTTTATCAGGTAAGTGCCCGGTTGCGTGTAAAGGTGGGTTACCGGGTTGGTGTAGGAATCGTATTGAGTGGTGGCACCATCTCCAAAATCCCAGTACCAACCGGTTATCGGGAGGCCGCAATAGCTGCTGTCGGCAAAACTCAGGGTGTAATTCTGGCAGGTCAGCGTATCTGCCTCCTCAAACATCGCCATAATGCATGGTTTTACCAGTACATTGGTATCGGAAAGCACTTCCGTGCAGCCGTGCGCGTTGGTTACCGTGAGGCTTACATTGTACAGCCCTGCCGAGGTATAGAAGTGCGAGGTGTCGGCGGCCGTGGAAGGTGCTTTGATGGTGTCCGTTGTCCCGTCGCCATAACTCCATATCCACTGAGTAATGCTGCTTCCATTGCCCGAGGAGGTTTCATTGAAATAAATTGTGCTGTCGCACCCTCCCCCCGTGTAGGAGAAATTTGGCAGCGGCAAAGGCTGGACAATGACATAAGCATATACCGTTTTTATGCAATTGTTCGTGTCCGATGCCTGAAGGCTTACCGTGTAGGTGCCGGGTTGCGAATAATAATGCGCCGGGTTCTTCAGGGTCGAGGTATTGTATATCCCCGAGGAGGTCTCCCCGAAATTCCAGTGGAAAAATACCAGGGAATCGCCCAGTGGCGCCAGCAAATGCGGTGCAAAATACATCGAATCCCGGTAGCAGGTTGGGGTAGGCGCAAAGTTGAAATCGAAATCGGCAGGAACACATACATCCTTGTAGGCGGTGTCCACGCAGCCCCTGGTATCGGTGGCTATCAGTCTTACATTGTAACACGAATCGGAGTATGGGAACACATATACCGGGTTCTGCAGGGTGGAGTAGTTGTTGGGCGTAAACTCCCAGTTCCAGCCGATCACCGTGGACAACTGGCTGTACGAAGAATCCTGGAAATACACTGCTCCCCCATGGCATGGGGCTGCCGTGAACCGGAAACCGGCATCGGGGTTCCCGTAAACCTGAACCGGCATGGTAGCCGTATCCTGGCAGCCGCTCCCGGAGGTCACCCGCAGGCTCGCGTTGTAAACGCCCAGTGCCGAATAAACCCAGGTGGTGTCCTGCGCGTTGGAGGTGTCGTTGGTAGCCGCCATGTCGCCAAAATCCCAGTGCCATGCTATTATAGGCTCGCCGTTGCTGGTGTACGACTGGTCATCGAACACCGTGGATTGCCCCAGGCAGGCACTGCTTACACCGAATTTGGCTATCGGTTGCGGATTGATCACGATGGGATGCAATACCAGGTTCACACAGCCTGCGGTATCAACGATGGTGAGCGATACCGGAAAACTTCCTGTATTTGTGTATTTATGGGTAGGGTCCTGTATGCTGGCATGTATGCCATCGCCAAAGTCCCAGTCGTAGGAGCTTACCGCGGATGTATTGGTTACCGTGGTGTTCACCGTGAACTCTGTGCTTGTCCCCAGGCAGGTATTCAGCCAGGTGAATTCAACCGGTGGCTTGGGCTGGACTGTCACCGTATGGGTTACCGTATCGGGACAGGAAGATGCATTCCATATTTGCAGGATGACCGTGTAAGTCCCTGCCGTGCCATAGATATGCAGGGGGTTTTGCAGGGCAGAGGTGTTGTCAATACCCGATCCGGGGTCGCCGAAATCCCAGTACCAGTTGGTGAGCGTGGTCCCCGAATTGATGGTGGACATGTCGTTGAAGTTTACCGCCGAGCCTTCGCAGGTGTTTTCAAACTCAAATTCGGCATGGGGACTGGCATTCACGGTAATGGTGCGTTGCGACTCATTCTCGCAGCCCATGGAGGTATTTATCTTGAGTTTTACGATGTAAGTGCCTGCCAGCAGATAGATATGGTTGATATCGGGATTCTGCGGGGCATTGATGAGGGTATCGTTGCCATCGCCGAAATCCCAGAACCAGGAAGTGATGCTGCCTCCCGAAGTGGTGGACAGGTTGTTGAACAATACCGGCAACCCTGAACAGTAGGGGGTGGCCACCTCGAAAAACGATACCGGTGGAGGGGTTATGGCTACCGTATGGGCAATATGGTTTTCGCAGTCCGCCGTGTCGGTTACCGTCAGGGTTACCACAAAAGTCCCCGAACTGGCATAGATATGGTAGGGGTCGGTTTCGGTAGAGGTAAAATTATCGCCAAAATCCCACAGGTAGGTGGTCACCGCATCGGAATTCACGAAAGTGCTGCAAATAAAATGCGTGGAATCGTCAACGCAGCCGGGCGATGAACTGAAATTTACCACAGGAAGGGCATGAACGGTGACCGGTATGGTTATGGTATCCTGGCAGCCGCCGGTATTGGTCACGATGAGTTGCACCTGGTAGGTGCCTGCCGAAACAAAAGTATGTTCCGGGTTTGGCAGGGTAGATGCATTGTTGGCCCCTGAAGGCGGGTCGCCGAAATCCCATTCCCATCCCGCAAGGCCACCGCTCCCGCTCTGCGAAAGGTCGTTGAACTGTACCGGCGAATTGGCGCAGGTGGTCAGAAAGGTAAAATTTGCCAGTGGCTTGGGTGCAACCACTACCGGGAGCGTGACGCTTTGCTGGCAACTGTCGTTGGTGGTCACCGTGAGGGTCACGTCATAGGTCGCATAGCCCGTGTAGGTGTGAGTAACATTGGGGTTGCCTAGGAAATTGACGGTCTGGGAGTAGCTGTCGCCAAAGTCCCATACCCATTTCACGATGTATCCCACTGGTGCGGACGAAATGTTTGTGAACTGTACTGCCGACCCGCTACAGGCAGGATGCGAATAATAAAAATTTGCCGAAGGCCGGGGGATGATGGTTACCGCTTTGGTGATATGGTTGGGGCAGCCTGCCGTATCGGTAACGGTAAGGGTTACCTGGTAGGTGCCGGCGTTGATATAATTGTGTGTCGGCGATTGCTGGGGAGAGGTGCCCCCGTCGCCAAACTGCCACCACCAGGTGCCTATGGTCGCTGGGTTCATCACTATGGTGTTCGGGTCAAATTCCACATCGTTGCCCTGGCAGTTGTGGGCAGTGGTGAAATCAACCGGAGGCCTGGGCTTCACGGTTACCGGCAGGGTAAGGGTGCTGGTGCAGCCGTTGCCCGATGACACAACCAATTGTACCTGATAGGTGCCAGTGGCAGTAAACAGGTGGTTCGGGTGTTGCAATATGGATTGGTTGCCGGTGCCTGAAAGCGGGTCGCCGAAATTCCATTGCCATTGCACGATAGAGCCTCCCCCGCCTAATTGTGAATAGTCGGTGAAGGAAACCGCCTGGCCATCGCAGGGCAAAGAAAAAATAAAATAAGGTACCGGGTTGGGGTGTATGGTGATCAGTTGTTCCTCGGTATCGCTGCAACCGTCCGAAGCCATAATGAAAAGGCTGGCCAGGTAAGTGCCGGGGTTGGCATATATATGGGTTACATCAGGATTGCCCGGCTGGAACACCGTCAAGGTGTCGCCATCGCCAAAATTCCAGAACCATTTCTTGATATAACCTACCGTGGTGGTCGAATAGTTGACGAAATGAACGGTCGCCCCGGCGCAATTGTTCAGGCCGGCATCAAAATGGGCTACCGGCAGGAGGTTTATCGTTACCAGGTGCGTTTTTATGTTTATGCAGCCCAGGGTATCGGTAATGGTGAGCGTTACGGTGTAGGGGCCGGGCGCATGATACACGTGGGCCGTGTTGCGGGCCGTGGAGGTGATATTGTCGCCGAAATCCCACAACCAACTTTTTACCGCTCCTATGTTTGTTGAGTCGGCATTCGGGTTGAAATAGATAAGTTCGTTCAGGCAGGCTACGGTGTAGGTGAAATCAACCGGCGGGTGGGGGTTGATGACTATATGTTTCTGGATGGTATCGGTACAGGAAGTATAGTTGGTCACCGTGAGGGTTATCGTGTAAGTGCCTGACATGGCAAAAAGATGGGGCGGGTCTTCTAGGTCGGAGTGGTTGTTCCACCCGCTGAAGGGGTCGCCGAAATCCCAATACCAGGCCACGATGTTGCCTGCACCGTTGGCAAAGGAGGCATCAGTGAACTGCACGGTCTGGTCTTCACATACCCCCTGATAGTAAAAATTGGCTATCGGGCTGGGTGTTACCATAACCGGCAGGGTGACTTCGTTGCTGCATGAATCATCGGTCATCACCTGGAGGTTTACATTGAAAGTGCCCCAGGTTGGGAAAATATGGGTTACATTGGGGTCGCCATATGGAAAGTAAATGGTGTCGTTCGGCGTGCCATCGCCAAAATTCCATATCCAGCGGGTTATGTATCCGTTCAACGTGAACGACAGATCGTTAAACTGCACCGGGTCGTTGTGGCAGTTGGGCGTGTTGTAGGAAAAATTGGCGTTGGGAAGGGGCCTTAAATATTTCACGGCATATCCCAACATCAATATCGGATTCCCTGATACAGAATTCCTGGCAATTACTGTGTATGTTCCGGGTTCTGTTATTCCTGTCCAAACAAGAGGTAAGCTATTTCCTTGTAAAACTCTTCCTGTTGTTAAATCATTGATGTAAAGCGTGTAATCCATACCTATTTCGGAACCGCTCAGAGTTATGGTAGTGCTACCGCCCTCACAAATCGGCCCATTTTTACCCACTATAAAATAAGCAGGCAACTTGTTGATATAGAAATAATAATCGAATAATATCCCTGGGCAACCATTTATTGACGGTCTAACTGTATCCATCAGAATACAAGTAGGGGAACCATCAGTGATAGTCAATTCTTGTGATGAAATCTGAGAAGTCCCATTGGCGATATAATTATCAAGAGCACATCCGATGTTAGAAACCCCCCAAATGAATTCTGCACCTTCAACATCCGATTGCCAATTAACTGGCATTGACCAATTCCCGGAAATTAGCGCTTGATTATCAGGACTGTTTGTGATATGGGCTACAGGAAATACAGTTACTTCAAGGAAAACTGTATCACCTGCACATGCTGCATTTGGTGCCAAAGGGATTAATGCAAATCGCACAATTCTTGTTTCCTGAAAACCGTTGGTAAAAACCTTATTGATATTATTATCCGTTCCATAGCTATTTGCAGGAGAATAAATAACACCATTATTCTCAGCGATTACCCAATTATAAGATGCTGTATCGTTGCTGGTTACTTGATAAGAAAAGATTTCACCAGAACATACCGAATCAGTTAATGAACTTGTAATCAAAGGCATAGGGTGCACAAAGAAAATATAATCCCTTGGTACTGTTGGGCACGAAAAACCTGCGTTAGGATTGGATGGAATAATATGAACAATAATACTATTTCCCATTCCGGATAAATGAAAAGGAAGAATATTCCCTGTTTGCGCTGTGGTTGGGAAACCTGCCAAAGTTCCATCGCCAATTGCAGTCCATGTATAAATAGTACCTGGTAGATTTGATTGGAACACCACAGAATCAGTTTCACAACTTATGTATGCATCCTGATACATAGGTATATTCGTAATGGTTAGTGCTGTGTCAACACTAAGATAATAAGTTATCGAATTGCCAGGACAGACAAGCGAATCATTGAAATAATGACTGTACGGTGTGATAACAACCGGAACAGAAATGGTATAAGCTTTCAGATTGATAATCTGTATAGGGGGAATCGAGGTGCCGGAACCAGAATTTGGGCTTGCAACATAAGAAGTATCGTTACTTGGAGGTATCTCCCAATGAAACGTTGTACCGGGAATATTGGCTGAGAGATTCACAGGTTGTGAAGAGTTACCCGAACAAAAAGCATCCTGCGCAGTCAATGGATCCATAACCGGAAGTGGCTTAACCGTAACCTTATAATAAAGAGTCGTATCACAATGACTTAAGCCTGGCCCAGCAACAACAATGCTATATATTACAGACCCATCTCCGGTTAGGGTATCATGAATAGCAGATGACCCTGGTGAAACCCCAAAAACTGATCCAATAACAGAAAAACCTCCAAATGTATAGGTGCCTGCCAGATTGAATGTTGGTACATAATCTACTATTTTGCCTGAGC
>Ga0247841_10009306_pt1 | contig 13795 bp, 10 predicted proteins | sample LaCruzMarch2015__2_FD_192410 | JGI IMG/M metagenome (GOLD analysis project Ga0247841, IMG submission 192410) | Freshwater microbial communities from meromictic Lake La Cruz, Castile-La Mancha, Spain - LaCruzMarch2015_18m | ecosystem: Environmental > Aquatic > Freshwater > Lake | place: Spain...
GGCCGGGATAAAAGTGCTGGCATGGTAATGATGGACAGCCCAATCGCCGCAGGAACACAGAATGCCGAAATGATCCCCGCCCCAGAAACCAACCAGGGAAAAGAAGCATTCCAGGAACCTGGTTTAGTCGGTGACTCATCGAAAGTTTTCACGGATGGCCGCAATACCATAAAGGCACAAAATGTAATGCCTGTACGGATCCGTCGCGATTTTAGCGAAACAGCCTTTTTTTACCCCTCCATGGTTACCGATTCTACCGGGTCGCTGATATTACAATTTACCGCTCCTGAATCGCTCACCAGATGGAAATTGCTGGGACTGGCATACACGAAAAACCTTGATTATGACCTGTTTGAGAAAGAACTTGTCACAAAAAAAGATCTTATGGTTTTTCCAAACACCCCCCGTTTTGTGCGCCAGGGCGATACGGTTGTATTCAGCGCCAAAGTCGTCAACATGTCCGATCGTGAACTTACCGGCATGGTTAATCTCAATCTGTGTGATGCGATAACCCTCCAGCCTCTTAATTCCTGGATCGATACTACCAGGAATTCTTTCCCCGGAATTTTATCGGGCAGTGAGCTTAAATCCAAAATCCAAAATCCAAAATCCGAACCCTGGCTTCAACCTTTTATCGTAAATAAAGATCAGAGTGTCCTCGTTTCGTGGAAATTGTTTATTCCTGTCAGTTCAGGCCTTTCTGTTCTTCAATACCGGATTACAGCAGTTTCAGGTAATTATAGTGATGGTGAGGAAAAAGCAATCCCTGTTTTAACAAATCGACTGTTGGTCACCGAATCACTTCCGCTTCCTGTTCGTGGCAAAGGAACTACTGAGTTTGTTTTTGACAAATTATTAAAATCTGATTCTGCTGATCAGTGGGATGTTACCCTTAAAAATTATAAACTTACGCTTGAGTTTGCTTCGAACCCGGCATGGTATGCAATTCAGGCGCTGCCTGTTTTGAATAATAAGACCTATGAAAATGCCGATGCCATTTTTGCTGCATTCTGGTCGAACAGCATTGCTGCATTCATTGCAAACTCAAACCCAAAAATTAAAGCAGTTTTCGATTCATGGAAGGAGTTTTCACCCGATGCGTTGAAGTCAAATCTTGCCAAAAATCAGGAATTGAAATCAGCCCTGTTACAGGAAACGCCCTGGGTGACTGATGCAACAAGCGAAACCGAACGGAAACAAAAACTGGGGCTTTATTTCAACCTGAATAACATTAAGGAAAACCTTCAGGAAAATCTGAACAAGCTGAAGAAATTGCAAACAGAGAATGGCGGGTGGGCCTGGTTTGCCGATATGCCCGAAAACCGATGGATAACCCAAAACATCATCACAGGGATAGGACAACTTGATCAGCTGGGTGTCACCTCCATCCGCACGGACAAGGAAACCTGGAACATGATTTTGAAGGGAATCCGGTTTTTAGACCAGGAGCTTGTCAAAGATTTTGAAAAACAAAAAAAACATGATTCAGGATACCTCAAGCATAATCATCTTGGAAATACACAAATTCAGTACTTGTATGCAAGAAGTTATTTCATGAACGATGCCATGTTCCAGCTGCCCGATCCAGGAGTAAAATTCAGGGAGTCGTTTGATTACTACAGGCAACAGGCGGCAAAATACTGGTTGCAATACGATCGTCACCTGCAGGGCATGATTGCCCTTGCTTTGAACCGTCTTGATAATAAAGAAATCCCGGGTTTGATCGTGAAATCGCTTGCTGAAAAAGCGCTTCATTCAGATGAAATGGGCATGTACTGGGCTGGAAACCGGGGATTTTTCTGGTACCAGGCGCCCATTGAAACCCAGGCGCTGATGATTGAATTGTTTGACGAAGTTGCTCAGGATGAAAAAGCTGTTGAAGATCTTAAAATTTGGCTGTTGAAGCAAAAACAAACCCAGGACTGGCAATCATCACGAGCAACCCTGGAAGCTTGTTATGCATTATTGTTGAGGGGAACAGATTTACTGTCAGAAAATCCCGGGGTGAAAATTTCAATTGGCAAAGAAAAGATTAACTCCGATAAATTCATTGATAAAAATACAGAAGCAGGTACCGGTTATTTTCAGGTCTCATGGACCGGAAACGCCATAAAGCCAGATATGGGTAAAATTTCAATTTCAAAATCCTCACAGGGTGTTGCCTGGGGAGCGCTTTATTGGCAGTATTTCGAAAACCTCGACAAAATTACCCCCGCTGCCACACCCATGAAACTGGAAAAGAAATTATTTGTCGAAAGAAATACTCCTTCAGGACCTGTCCTTGTACCAGTTTCAAAGGACGAAACGAAATCCGGTTCACTAAATATGGGCGATAAACTAAAAGTCCGCATCATTCTGACCATCGATCGCGATCTTGAATTCGTTCATATGAAAGATATGCGCGCTTCTGCTTTCGAACCTTACATTTCCGCTTCAGCGAAACCGGAATCAGTAAGCTCCTTTCCGGTCACATCCGGTGACGGCCTTTCCGGTTACCGCTACCAGGATGGACTTGGCTATTACCAGAGTACGACCGACCAGGCAACCAACTTTTTCTTCGACTACCTGCCAAAAGGAACGTATGTATTTGAATATGCGCTGAAAGTAAATGCCACCGGAGAATATTCCAATGGTATTACCACCATTCAATGCATATACGCGCCTGAATTTGTGGCGCATTCAGAAGGAATCCGGGTTAGCGTTAAATAATTACAGTCAGAATGATTTATCCTGAATAATAAACTATTATTCTATTTTATGTTTTGATGACAATGACTTTTTGGTTTTTGTTATTTTTTAACTTATCTTTACCTGTCCATAACCAGAAAATCCTATGACCACACCATCAGCCATACAGGAAATTCTCTTCAATGCCATCAGGAATAAATTGGCTCCAAATATATCCTTTGTACACGATCTGTCTGAACTTCTTGGAATTAGCTATGACAGCGCATACCGGAGGATACGGGGAGAAAAAGAATTATCGTTGGAAGAATTGAAAACCATATGTCTCTACTACGATATTTCAATCGATACCCTCTTCAATATAAAACACAACCATGTCATTTTCAACTCATTGGCCATTGGTGAGGATGGTTTTGATATTGAAAAATGGCTACAGTCACTCCTGGTTGCCATAAAACGGATTCATGGAGCAAAAGAAAGGGAAATTATATATGCTGCTAAAGATATACCCGTCTTTTATTATTTCGAATTTCCGGAAATAGCTGCTTTTAAAATCTATTTCTGGAATAAAACACTGATTCCTGCAAGTGGTTACGAAGACAAGAAACTTTCGCTGGATGCTCCAGAAAAACTCTATGAAATTGGCCATCAGCTACTTACTTATTATATTAAAATACCTACCATTGAAATTTGGAGCGAAGAGACCATTTCAAGTATTCTCCGTCAAATCGAATATTGTTTTGTTTCCGGATTTTTTGAACGGATTGATGACGTTTTCAGGTTGTGTGGTGTTTTGGAATCATGGCTACATCACGTGCAAAGTCAGGCCGAACGTGGTTTTCAATATATGCAGGATGGTCCGGCTGAAGGAATCGAAAATAGTTACAAACTTTACCATAACGAAGTATTGGTGACAGATAATACGATCCTGGTGAAAACTGACGGACAGAAAACCTCCTTTAACACCTATAATGTTATCAACCAGTTGATCACCACAAACCCTGTATTTTGCAACCAGGTGGAAAATTCTCTCCGCAACCTGATGCAGAAATCAACCATGATCAGTGGAACCTCGGCTAAAGAACGTTACCGTTTCTTCAATATCCTGCAGGAAAAGATAAAATTGCTTAAAAGTCGTATTGAACGGATGGGTTGAGATAGAAAAACGATCCTGACCACCCATGCCGGTATCGCTTTTTCCATCAAATTTGGCCTGCTCGACCCAAGAAGCGCCAATGATCTTCCGTTAATTTATCCCAGGCTTGCTGTATTTTACAATCAGCCCGAATTTGATGTCGGTATTGATTTCCGGGGTCGGTTCATCAACCGGTTTGGCTGGCTTTTTAATGTTGAGAATTTCATTGTCTGTGGCACTGAACAAAATTATTTTATGGAGAATAAAGGTATTTTAGCCTTCACCTCAAAAAAAGAGACCCTCGGGTTCAAAACCCGCAATACTGTTTTTATACGCAATGACGGTGTTTCTGAACAGAATAGCCATGACTACTGTCATGAGCCCCCCTGGAATGGGGAGAATGGCGCTTGCAATATTATTGACAGAAGTTACATTAACTCCACCCCTGATGACCGGGACCATTTTGGCCGGATCGGTTTTTGACGGGACCTCTTTTACCAGGTTCGAATAAATGTCGATAATACAAACACCGGGCTTCAGCCATTCTGGTTGAATATATTCAGGAAACTTGGTCACCACCACCAAAATATCGGCTTGCCTGCAATACTCCACCAGGTTTTTCGAATCCTTGTTCACAAAAGTTACTGCACAATCATTGGGTACAACCCTGGATGCAGCTGCCCTTACGATCATCTTTGTAAGTGTATTTGATAAAAATTCATCATCCAGCAGGAACACCCATTCCTGGTCTTTCTGAAGCTGAAATTCAGCCTCTGTCATCATTTCAAATAAAGCAGTAGGCAAACACATTGGGTACCTGCTTGTTTGAATATCAGGAACCATCGTGCCCATCATGTTGACCGGGTGAAAGCCTTCAACCTCTTTAACAGGGCTGATTCTATGGACGATCCGTACCGGGTTGAGGTGCAGGGGCAATGGCTGTAGAAGCACAATGGCATGAATTTCATCATTTTCGTTCAGTCTGTCGATGACCTTAAATACATCCTCCTCTACGGATTCATTGGCCAGGATCTCGGTGAAAACCCTGAATCCCATTGTTTGGGCCAGGTGTATATGCATCGGAATATTATATTTTGCGAGGGGAACACACATGAACCCCAGAAATGCAATACCCGGCGCTTCATGGTACTTTTCCTGAAGTCGTTCAACCTCAGATTTAACTTCGCTGAAGATTTTATCCTTGATTAAATCTCCCTTGATAATTTTTGTTTCCATGGTATCTGAATTTTTCAAACCAAAATTACCTCGGAGTTCAGGCTGAGCAAAACTGAATTATACGACCCGGTTGCCTCTTTTCGGCCATAAATCCTATTTTGAAGCCAATTATATTCATTTGTTAGTAAAAGTTGCAAAACCAGCATTGTACCTCCTTCTTGTTTGCAAAAAATCAAACTTATACTTTCCGAATAATGAAAAACAACCTCAAATAATCTACATTTAATTGCGAAATTCAATGAAAAACAACCTCAAATAATTTACATTTTATCGCTGAATTCACCTGCTGCCCATATCTAAATCGTAAATCGTAAATCGTAAATCGTTCATTCTTCCTACCTTTGCACCCCGATAAACGAACAAATATGCTCCGAACTCATACCTGCGGCGAACTTAACATGGCTCATGTGGGCCTTGATGTAACCTTATCCGGCTGGCTCCAACGCTCACGCGACATGGGCGGTCTTACTTTTATCGATCTTCGTGATCGTTATGGTATCACCCAGCTGGTTTTTAACCTGGAAGTAAATAGTGCGTTATGCATGGAAGCCCGCAAGCTGGGCCGTGAATATGTAATTTCCGCAAAGGGTAAGGTGGCCGAAAGAAGCAACAAGAACCCCAAAATGGCAACCGGTGACGTGGAGATTCTTGTCGAAACCTTTACCGTGCTGAATGTATCCAAAACGCCGCCCTTTACTATCGAAGAAAATACCGATGGAGGCGAAGAGCTGCGCATGAAATACCGCTACCTTGATTTGCGGCGCAATGTTAACCGGAAAAATCTTGAATTACGCCACAGGATGGGTATAGAAACCAGGAACTACCTTAATAACAAGCAGTTTCTGGAAATAGAAACACCCTACCTTATCAAATCGACACCCGAAGGGGCACGCGACTTCGTGGTCCCATCCAGGATGAATTCCGGGCAGTTTTACGCCCTGCCACAATCACCCCAAACATTCAAGCAACTGCTGATGGTCGCCGGGTATGACCGGTATTTCCAGATCGTACGATGCTTCCGCGACGAAGATCTCCGTGCCGACCGGCAGCCTGAATTCACCCAGATTGACTGCGAAATGGCTTTTGTTACCCAGGAGGATATCCTTAATACTTTTGAAGGATTGGCAAAACACCTTTTTAGATCGGTAATTAACATTGAAATCGGAGACTTTCCTCGGATGTCCTACGATCAGGCCATGAAACAGTATGGTTCCGACAAGCCTGATATCCGTTTCGGGATGACCTTCACGGAATTGAATGAACTGGTGAAAGGCAAAAGCTTCAAGGTGTTCGACGATGCCGAACTGATCGCGGCGATCAATGCCACCGGATGCAGTGAATATTCGCGGAAACAGCTGGATGAACTGACAGATTTCGTCAAACGGCCACAGGTAGGCGCCTCCGGGTTGGTTTACATTAAATATGGCTTGGATGGTGTTGCAAAATCATCCGTTGATAAATTCTACACCCCTGATGATCTGTCGGCCATCATTGCAAAATGTGATGCAAAGCCCGGCGATCTTATCCTGATCCTGGCCGGGAAGGAGGAAAAGACCCGATCAGCGCTGGGCGCCCTCCGGCTGGAGATGGGAAAACGAATGAATCTTATCAGGCCTGGCGATTTCAAACCATTATGGGTAATCGATTTCCCGCTGCTGGAGTGGGATGAAGAAACACACCGCTTCTATGCAAAACATCATCCTTTCACTTCGCCAAAGCCGGAAGATATTCCGTTGCTTGAAACCAATGCAGGCGCCGTACGCGCAAATGCCTACGACCTGGTCATCAATGGAACAGAAATCGGGGGTGGCTCCATCCGGATCCACAACAAGGATTTGCAAAAGAAAATGTTCTCGGTACTGGGTTTTACGGATGAGGAGGCTGCCGATCAGTTTGGTTTTTTAATGAATGCCTTCGAATACGGAGCGCCGCCTCATGGGGGCATTGCATTCGGGTTTGACCGCTGGACAACAATATTTGGCGGAGGTGATTCGATCCGCGATTATATTGCGTTTCCCAAGAATAATTCCGGTCGCGATGTCATGATCGATTCTCCATCGGCCATTAAAGAAGAACAGCTGAAAGAATTGCAAATAAAACTTGTGAAATAGGCGCTATTTCATTCCCTTTTCAAAGGCCTCCCGGTCCTCTTTTGATAGGCTCTTACAATCCAGCATTGCTTCATTCAGATATTTGCGAAATTTTTCGGCAAATTCCTTGGAGGTGGTCTTTTCACCGTATTTTGTCCTGAATTTCTGGTACAGGGCGCTCATATCCGATTCAATAAGCTGGTATTCCTCCTGTAGCTTATAAACCAGAACCGAGTCGGCCGGATCGGCCAGCCGCAGGTTTTTCATGGCCTCCATGCTTTTGCACATGACATCGGCAATCTCTCGTGCATCCTTCTTCAGTTCTTTGTCTTCACTGCTGCAACCAGAAACTCCAATGATACCGGCAATCAGGAACAGGGATAAAATATGGCTGATTTTCATAGGTGTGGTTTTTGACAAAATTAGCAGTTTCTAAAATATTTCCGATGATGGTATTAAAATCTCTTCGTCCGGATCTCTCATGGCATTGATGAGTTTGCAGCCGGCGTACCGGTAAAGGTCAGTAGCGGGGATCTTTTTTTCGATAATACCTCCTACGGCCACCATCCTGCTCCTGCGGGTACCCTTCAACAGCGGGTTTGCGGGAGTAACCCAATGTAAACCATCTGAAAAAATCAGGTTCGACATGGAGCTGTCCGTGAGAAATCCGTTGATCACAATGATGATTTCATCACAATTTTCGCGAAGTCCATACAATGAATCAAGCGCGGAACGGTCCGAATATTTCAGGTGATAATCAATACCGGAGCCATCGACCAGTTTCAGCGACCGGATGATCCGTTTCTCATATTCTGCAAACCTGACCTGCTCAATATCGGGACCATAATAAATGTTGCATTTAACGAAACCTGAGGAAAACTCCTGCGGCACGATAAGAAACTTACCAAGTTCGACTGGTCTATGAATGTTCCAGAGCTCCTTCCGGGCAAGCGTCATGCGTTGCTCATGCCACGCAAGATGCTGCGGAACACCATGCTGAATAAAGATTGTTTCAAACAACAGGGACATAGACTTTACTTATCATTTCATTGTATTCGCTTTCTAAATCACTCAATGAGGTGATTCCTCCTCCACTCTTAAAGACAAGCCCGGAATCGGTTTGCTCAATAAACCTGATCGACACGGCGGCTTTCAGGTTGAATCCATCATAGAAACCGAAAATCCCGGTGTAAAAGCCGCGATCGTAGGATTCGGTATCACGGATAATTTCAACGGTTTTTTCCTTAGGGGCTCCGGTGACCGAACCCGCCGGTAAAAGGGCAAACAGGATCTCACCCAGCCTTTGCCTGAAATCAGGGGGCAATTCACCGCATATTTCAGAACTCATCTGAAGCAGGTCTCCACGGTTGGTGTGGATCCGGTCGATGTAACGGAACCTGGAAACATGCACGCCAGTGGATACCATCGACAAGTCGTTTCGGATGAGATCGACAATGGTATTATGTTCGAAGAACTCCTTCTCATCAGCCAGCAAATGCTGTTCGGCATCAGGAATGGCAGCATCAATGGTGCCTTTCATCGGGCATGAATATATTTTTGAATCCACGATTCGGATAAACGGCTCCGGTGAAAATATGGCAAAATGGCCGGGAACAAAAAGTTTATAGGGGGCACGACTGATACTGTATAATTCAAACAGCGACAGGTTGGTATCAACGGATGTTGGAAAAGTAAGGTTCAGCAGGTAGGTATCGCCTCTTTTCAGATGGGCCGATACCCGGTCAAAGGCAATTTTGTACTTTTCAAAACCCACAGGACGAATGTCGAATTTTGAAACGGTTTTCATATCATTTCCAACCAGCTTTTCCGGTCCGCCGAAATAATACAGAATCCCTTTGGAATAAGCCTCTCCGGATGATAAAACAAACCCTTTTTCACCGTTGAAATCAATCGCAAATAAAAAAGATTCATTTCTCCCGGTAAAATGATTAATTTTATCCATAATATCGGGGCGGGTGGTATAAATGGAGTTGTTGCACATTTAAATCGCTAATTGTCACTCGTAATTCGTAATTCGTAATTCGTAAATAATATATGTCCCTTCTCCTGCTCGACAACCACGACTCCTTCACCTGGAACCTCGTTGAGTTATTGCGCCGAACCGGCAAAGTTAAGGTTAATATCCTAACCCCGGAACAACTCAATATCAATGAGCTGGAGCGATATGACCGGATCATCTTTTCGCCGGGACCCGGTTTGCCCCATGAGCAGCCCGCCATGTTTGAAATTTTAAACCGCGTTGGACAGTTGCATCAAGATGGCCGCCGGGCAATTCCGGTGTTTGGCGTGTGTCTTGGCATGCAGGCATTGGCAGTATTTTATGGCGGCTCACTGTATAATCTCACCCGGGTTGTTCATGGACAGCCGCGAAAATTGAAAATCGTTCAGCCCGATCATCCATTATTCAGAGGTATCGCTGATGAATGCGAAGTCGGGCTGTATCATTCCTGGGCCGTCGACCCGGCTACCCTGCCCGGTTGTCTCGAAACACTTGCAGTAACCCGTCAAGGCGCCATCATGGCCCTGGCTCACAAAACACTTCCGGTTTGGGGAGTACAGTTCCATCCCGAGTCGGTCATGACTTCCATGGGGCAGCAGATGATCGAAAACTGGCTGGATAAAATATAGCAACTTCATTTCTTAATGCGCGTGAATGATTTATTGCAAGCTCAGATGGAACACTGAGCGGAGTCGAAGTATTTTCATTACCAGGTAAACCTCTATCTTTGCAAAAAATATTCAATTTGCAAAAGATCGAGATCACAGCGCCGGTAGGGTCGTGGGAATCGCTGATGGCCGCCATCCAGGTCGGCGCAAACTCCGTTTATTTCGGGGTGGGCGTGCTCAATATGCGGGCCCGTTCATCCATCAATTTTACCCTGCGCGACCTCGTAAGGATCACCCGGATCTGCCGTAAGCATGATATGAACACCTACCTCACCATGAATACGGTGATCTTTGACCAGGAGGTGAAGGAGATGAAACGGACGATCGATTCGGCAAAGAAAAACGGCGTGACCGCCATTATCGCATCAGATCATGCTGTAATCCAATACGCCAGATCAATAGATATGCCGGTTCATATGTCGACCCAGACCAACATCACCAACCTTGAGGCAGTGAAATACTGGTCGCAGGTAGCCGATGTGATGGTGATGGCCAGGGAGTTGAATCTGGAACAGGTAGCAGCCATTACACGGGCAATAAAGCGTCAGAAAATAACCGGTCCATCGGGAAAACTGGTTGAGATTGAGGTATTCGCCCATGGAGCCCTCTGCATGGCCGTTTCGGGTAAATGCTACCTTAGTCTCGATCATTACAATGCATCGGCGAACCGGGGTTCCTGCTACCAGCTATGCCGGCGGCCCTACCTGGTGACCGACCAGGATACCGGCATTGAACTGGAAGTGGACAACGCCTACATCATGTCGCCCAAAGATCTTTGCACCATTGAATTTCTCGATAAGATCGTAAAGGCCGGGGTATCCGTACTGAAAATTGAAGGCCGGGGCCGCAGTCCCGAATATGTCAAAACGGTTGTTTCCTGCTACCGGGAGGCGACGGATGCCATATCGGACGGCACCTTCATACCGGAAAAAATCAGTGAGTGGCTCGGACGGCTGAAAACCGTGTACAACCGCGGTTTCTGGAATGGTTACTACCTGGGCCGCAAGATGGGTGAATGGGCTGAGCAGCACGGTTCTGTTGCCACTGAACATAAGGAATATGCCGGAAAGGTCACCAATTATTTCACAAAGCTCAAGGTGGTTGAAATCAAAATTGAATCGGGCCATCTTCAGCCTGGCGACCGGATCTCCATCCAGGGTCCGACCACCGGGGTGGTTGACATGACCATTCCGGAAATCAGGGTCGACCTGAAAGCCGTTACAAAAGCCGTTAAGGGTGATCATTGCAGCATTTCCGTGGATATGTTCCTTCGCCGCGCCGATAAAATATACAAGGTAATTTCCAATACATAATCCTTTGCTAACCAATCTCCATACCCATACGCTTTTCAGCGACGGTTCCGATGATCCCGCCGTTTATGTTGATACGGCCATCAGCCAAAATTTTTCATCCCTGGGCTTTTCGGATCACTCTCCCCTGCCCTTTGACAATACCTTTGCCCTGCGCGAAGAAAATCTAACTGCCTACTGCAATGAAATTTTGCGCCTGAAAAAGCAGTTTAGCGGCCGGATCAACCTATTTCTCGGCATGGAGATCGATTTTATCCCCGGATCAGGGTATCCATTTTCTCATTTCCAGTCCAATTTTCCACTCGATTTTACCATCGGCTCGGTACACCTGGTCAGGAATGGCGCTCCGGACGATCTTTGGTTTATCGATGGTCCCGACCCGGCAACCTATGATGAAGGACTGAATTTATTGTTCGGCGGCGACATCCGCAAGGGCGTTACCGCCTATTACCGGCAGATCAATGAGATGCTCATCACCAACCGCTTGGATGTTATCGGTCATCTCGACAAAATCAAGATGCACAACAGGAACAGGTTTTTCCTGGAATCCGAACCATGGTATATCGCGCTCATTGATGAAACACTTGAATTGGTAAGGCAAACCGGAACCATCGTGGAGGTGAATACACGCGGGCTCTACAAAAAAAGGTCCACTACCCATTTCCCCGGTCCGGCAGTACTGAAAAAAATCAAAGATTTGAATATTCCTGTCATTATCAGTTCCGATGCACACAAACCACATGAGATATCGCTGTTATTTAAAGAAACCGCAGCGCTCCTTCACGGGGTCGGATTCAGGGATTTGATGAACCTGTCGCAAGCGGGTTGGGAAAAGGTACCTTTGAGAAATTAAATTCAGACAATGTTCACAATAAAGAAATTTTCATCCGGGGATGCTGCATTGGCAGAAATGGCCTTTGCCATCCGGACAGCGGTGTTTGTAGAGGAACTGGGGGTCGACGCTACTATGGAATACGACCACGAGGATGAAGCCCATCATTACCTGCTCATGCTGGCGGACAAGGCGATTGCAACGGCCCGCTGGCGCGAGACTGACAAGGGAATCAAACTTGAACGATTTGCTGTCCTTCCCGGATTTCGTAACCGGGGCATTGGAGAAATTATCCTGAGGGAGGTATTAAAGGATGTCATTCCCTTGAAAAAAATGATCTACCTGCACGCCCAGTTAAACGCCATCTCCTTTTATGAACGAAATGGTTTTACTAAATTTGGAGAACAATTTACCGAGGCGGGCATAGAACATTTTGTGATGCTTTACCATGATTAACCACGAAACCATCGACAATATCATCCAGACCGCCCGCATTGAGGAGGTGATCGGTGATTTTGTCACACTCCGGCGCCGCGGTGTCAACCAGATCGGACTGTGCCCCTTCCACAATGAGAAAACCCCCTCTTTTACCGTTTCACCGGCCAAGGGGATCTATAAGTGTTTTGGCTGTGGAAAAGCAGGAAATTCGGTGAATTTCATCATGGAACATGAACATTTCTCCTATCCGGAAGCACTGAAGTATCTTGCCAGGAAATATAATATCGAAGTTGAAGAGGAGGAGCAAACCCCTGAACAGCTCCAGGAGCTGAATGAAAAAGAGAGCCTCTATAACCTGAACCTCTTCGCCCAGCAGTATTTCTCGAAAACGCTGTCCGAAACGGAGGAGGGCAAGGCAATAGGCCTCTCCTATTTCAAGGAACGGGGCATCCGCGAAGATGTGATCCGAAAATTCCAGCTCGGCTTTAGTCCCGATAAATGGGATGCCTTCTCGGAACATGCTATTCAGCAGGGTTATAAAAAAGAATACCTGGTTAAAACCGGCCTTTCCATCGACAAGGAGAACCGCCTGTATGATCGTTTTCACGGGCGGGTTATATTCCCGATTCACAGCGCTTCGGGACGGGTGATCGGTTTTGGCGGGCGTATCCTGGGAAGTGACAAATCGCATGCGAAATATGTCAACTCGCCGGAATCGGATATCTACAATAAAAGCAAAACCCTTTACGGGATCTACTTTGCCAAGAATGCCATCATTTCGAAGGATAGCTGCCTCCTGGTGGAGGGTTATACGGATGTGATATCAATGTACCAGTCCGGTATCGAAAATGTGGTAGCATCGTCGGGAACCTCACTCACGCACGACCAGGTGCGCATGATCCAGCGGTACACTTCAAACATCGCCATTCTTTATGATGGGGACCCGGCCGGCATCAAGGCCTCCTTCCGCGGCATCGATATGATCGTGGAACAGGGTATGAATGTCAAAATCGTCCTGTTTCCCGATGGTGAAGATCCGGATTCATATGCCCGCAAACATCATCCTACGGAGGTTGAATCGTTCATTACCGAAAATGCAGTCAATTTTATCCTGTTCAAAACCCGGCTGGTGCTTGGCGAAACGCAAAACGACCCGATTAAAAAAGCTGCATTGATCAAGGAGATCGTTCATACCATTGCACTCATTCCCGATGGAATCTCCCGGTCACTTTACGTCAAGGAGTGTTCAACCCTAATGGCCATTGGCGAGCAGGTGCTCATGAACGAATTGAATAAAATTCTTCGTGCTAAACTGAAAAAAGGATCTCCTGAGCTGGAAAAAAATCTGGAAGTAATTTCCCCTGAACAAATTTCAGCCGAA
>Ga0247841_10009308_pt1 | contig 13792 bp, 6 predicted proteins | sample LaCruzMarch2015__2_FD_192410 | JGI IMG/M metagenome (GOLD analysis project Ga0247841, IMG submission 192410) | Freshwater microbial communities from meromictic Lake La Cruz, Castile-La Mancha, Spain - LaCruzMarch2015_18m | ecosystem: Environmental > Aquatic > Freshwater > Lake | place: Spain...
GCTGGAGCTGATCATGATGTTAATTATTTTGATGTTTGTCCCGGGAGAATATGCCGGAGCCAGTTTCATCGGGTTTGCCATTGGGGAATCACTGGGCGCCTCAGCCTTAAGAATTGCGGGAGGTATTTTCACCAAAATTGCTGATATCGGATCCGACCTGATGAAGGTAATCTTTAAGATCGGCGAAGATGATCCCCGGAACCCCGGCACCATTGCCGACTGTGTTGGCGACAATGCCGGCGACAGCGTTGGCCCGACGGCCGATGGTTTTGAAACTTACGGTGTAACCGGCGTTGCCTTGATTTCATTCATCGTACTTGCCGTAACTGATCCTGTTGTGCAGGTTCAGTTGCTGACCTGGATATTTGTGATGCGTATTTTCATGATCATCACCTCCATCGTTGCGTTCTGGATCAATGGCGCCATGAGCAAGGCAAAATACAGCAATGTTGACGATCTTGACTTCGAGAAACCATTGACTTCTCTGGTATGGATCACCTCATTGTTATCCATCATCGTCACTTTCGCCATCAGTTTCCTGACAATCAAAGACATTACGATCAACGGCCTGCCAAGTGACCTGTGGATTATCCTTTCGGTGATCATCAGTGCCGGAACACTCGGCGCTGCCTTGATTCCCGAATTTACGAAACTGTTCACCAGTCCCAAATCGACCCATGTTAAAGAGGTTGTTGTCGCCTCACAAGAGGGCGGCGCTTCGCTCAATATTTTATCAGGTCTGGTTGCCGGTAATTTCAGTGCATTCTGGCAGGGCATGGTGTTTTTCCTGCTGATGTTCATTGCATATTTTGCCAGCACCTTCGGGTTGAGCGAATTCATGATCTATCCATCCATTTTTGCTTTCGGTCTGGTCGCTTTTGGCATGCTGGGCATGGGCCCGGTAACCATTGCTGTTGACAGTTATGGCCCGGTAACAGACAATGCCCAATCCATTTACGAATTATCGCTGATCGAGGAAATCCCGGGAATCAGCGCCGAAATCGAACGCGATTTTGGATTCAAGCCTGATTTCGAGAAATCAAAGCATTACCTGGAAGCAAATGACGGAGCTGGAAATACTTTTAAAGCAACAGCAAAACCTGTGCTCATTGGCACTGCAGTGGTTGGCGCTACGACCATGATTTTTTCGCTGATCCTGGTTATCCAGAAATCGCTGGGTATAGATCCTGAGCAGATTCTGAATCTGCTGAACCCTTATACGATTCTCGGATTTTTACTGGGCGGAGCTGTCATTTACTGGTTCAGCGGCGCGTCTATTCAGGCAGTTACGACAGGAGCAAGCCGGGCAGTGGCCTATATCAAGGACAACATTAACCTTGACCCGAATGCTCCCAAAAAAGCAGATACTGCAAAATCAAAAGAGGTAGTTCAGATTTGCACAGTCTATGCCCAAAAGGGGATGCTCAACATTTTCATTGCGATTTTTTCTTTTGCTCTGGCATTTGCCTTTCTTTCTTCTCCCACCGGATTGACGGATAAAGTAAATTCGGCTGACGATCTTAAATTAGCATTGCCAGTATCGCTTTTTGTCAGCTACCTGATCTCCATTGCCTTCTTCGGCCTATACCAGGCTATTTTCATGGCCAATGCCGGCGGTGCATGGGATAATGCTAAAAAGGTGATTGAAGTTGACATGAAGGAGAAGGGAACAGAACTTCACGCGGCCTCCGTTGTCGGGGATACTGTAGGTGATCCTTTTAAAGATACATCATCGGTTGCAATGAACCCAATTATCAAGTTTACCACATTATTTGGGCTGCTGGCCATGGAAATTGCATTATCTGTGCATTTCAGACCAATGGCTCATTATATCGGACTTGTATTTTTTGCGATTGCCCTCTATTTCGTTTACCGTTCATTTTATAAAATGCGTATCAGAGACTAACTTTCAACTACTTGCAAGAAAGAGGCTGTCAGAATGTTCTGGCAGCCTCTTTCTTTATTTACGATTTACGATTTACGAATGACGAATGTGGGTTAAAATTCAATTTTCGAGGCAACCATTAGGGAGTTCTGTGTTACCTTTATGCAGGATATTGAATTCACATGGAGGAAACCCTTATTAAAAAAGCAATCGCCAGGGAAGCCAGCGCCATTGAAGCGTTATATGATCGCTTTGCGCCAAAATTCCTGGGTATCAGCTATCGATATTGCGGGAACCGTGAAGATGCCGAAGATGTTCTCCACGATGGGTTCATTAAAATCATCGAGAACCTTCATAAATTTAAAATTCGCTCCGATGGCTCATTTGAAGCCTGGATGAAACGGATCATAGTCAACACTGCGCTTAATTTTTTACGTGACCGGGCCAGGGAGAAAGGCTTTATTGATATTGACCCTATTGCCGACAAACTTGATCTCCGCGAGGAAACAGAGGCATTCACTCATAATGAATTATACCTATTGATCGGACAAGAGAAAATTCTTGAATTGGTTTGCCAATTGCCGACCGGTTACAGGATGGTTTTCAACATGTATGTATTTGAACAATTTAGTCATAAAGAAATAGCCTTCCAGCTCCAATGCACAGAGAGCACTTCAAAATCACAACTTTCGAAAGCCCGGGCCTTGCTCAGGACAAAACTGGATCAACTGATCAAAATTAATTCAAAAATTACCTATGAAAAAGTATAATCATCCGATTGATGACTTCTTCAGGGAAAACCTCAAGGATCACCATATGGCGCCTTCGGATGCTGCCAAACAGGCTTTCCTGAAGGAGGCCCTCCATGTGCACCGGCCAGTAAAGAAAGGAAGAAATGGCTTATTCCTTCTTTCAGTATTGCTGATTCTGGTTAGTACCGGCATTACTTTTTGGACCATCACCTCAGATAAAACCACTGCAGTCACAGACAAGCCTTTAACCCATCCGGTTTTATTAACAAAACCAGAAAATCAGGCGACCGGAGCGAATTATAAAAGAAATTCAGAAACGGCATCCCTGAAAAGCAATAACGGATTACAGAACAATTCAACGAATACTCAGTCTGCTCCTGTTAAGACAATTCAAAAATCCAGAAAACTGACCTCCCCCATTCAAACTGAACCAATCCAACATTCAGAGAAACCAATAAATCAGGTAGTTGAGCAATCTTCCGTGGCTACGGCAGCTGAACAACAACCTGTACCAAGTGTTTACACGAGCGGTATCTCCGCTACTGGGAACAGTTTGCTCAAGAAAGATGAAACTATAAACCCCGGCATCACAGACAGTATAAACTATGAAACTCCGGAAACCCCTTTTTCCGGAACTGTCACAGCGATTACTAAACAGGACTCCACCACGGCACACTTTTCCAGCGAAACAGAAATAGCCAGAGATGTTGCCGGAAGGAATAACCACTGGATTCCCTCCATCGGATTTTACTATGCGCCGGAATTGATGTTCAACACATTGGATGGCAGTAAGTTTGTCAACAATTTCGGACTGGAAGGAATTTTTAATTTTGAGAGGTTCTCGGTCCGTACAGGAGCCGGGTTATCCATTGCGAGTGGAACGAATGAGCTTATGGTAGAGTATAATGACTACCTGGGCGCGTATAACAAACTTGACTCCATGCAACTTACATGGAACGATCCGGTAAAGCAGTATATTCCAAAGTATTATATGTCGCATGAAGATGTTTGGGATAGTTTACTTAAATCCGATTATCCAAAAGTTGTAAAAAGATATACCTATCTGCAAATTCCGATGATCCTTGGGTATGAGGTCTGGCAAACCGAAACCGTTTCCATCGGGTTACGGATCGGGCCTGTATTGTCTGTCCTGCTGGCTTCCAAAAATCTGTCGGGAGAATACGATCCAGGCTCAAAACGGATTTACAGTATCAACGACATTGCACCCGGGCAAGTGAACCTGAACTGGCAATTACTTGGAGGATTTGCTTTTTCTGTTCGCCTCAGCGATATGTTACGTATTGAAATTGAACCTGATGCGAGGTATTATTTTAATTCTGTCTATGAAAAACCTGTAAATAACACCAAACCCTGGTCGATCGGTATCCGTACGGCCTGCATTATAAAATTTTAAAAAATTTCAGATTTCCGGGCAACCTTTTACAATGAATGGGTTTAATAATCAGAAACCTTCCGGAACCAGGTTCATTTGTTAACTTTTTCTACAATGCAAAAAAACCAATCAAAAAAACAAAAAGAAATCACAGATTATTAATCAGTTATTAAACCTTTTTCATCATGAGAAAATTATTTCTTCAGATTTTATTTCTGTTCCTGGTACTTCCCGCCATATCGCAGGTCAATGTGATCATAAATGGGACTTTAACTGATACTGCCGGGAATGCGATTCCAAACCATGCGGTGACCATCAGCGCCGATTCTGTTACCGGGTGGTTTTTCTACAAAACTGTTTACACGAATAACAGCGGATATTATTATGATACAATACCTGTCCCAGGCAACATAAGTCAGGGAATCCTGTTTGTAAGCACGCTGGATTGCATGGGCATCCTTCACCAGACTGTTGTAACTTTTGAACCAATACCAACAACTATAACGGTAGATTTTTCAATCTGCAATGCAAACAGCCCTTGCCAGGCCGACTTTACCAGTTATCACATGCAAGGACTGACGGTCCAGTTCATGGATGCGTCAGCAGGTGGTGGAGGCACACGACACTGGTCATTCGGTGATGGAGGCGCCTCCACGTTGCTTAACCCATTGCATACCTATTCCCAACCCGGGGATTATACCGTGCTGCTGACTATCGGGGACCCGGGCGGAACCTGTTATGATAGTATTTTCCGAACCATCCATGTTTGGGATTCTCTTGCCGGACCATGCAACGCAGCGTTTTCAGTATATCCCGATTCGAATGCTGTATACTCCTATCAATTTATAGATCAGTCATCGGGGAACATTGCAGGTTGGTTTTGGAATTTCGGTGACGGATATACTTCTGCTCTTCAAAATCCATCACATGCCTATTCGCAACCCGGTTATTATATGGTATGTTTAAGTATACAGGGCGCCGACAGCAGTTGCTTCGATTTCACCTGCGACACTCTTTTTGTCGGCAACACACCTGATTGTAACGCTGAATTTTCTTATTATAATTTCCAGACAGCTCCACTGACAATACATTTCAACAATACTTCTGTGGGTGGAAATGGGATCAATCTGTGGAGTTTTGGAGATGGAACTTTTTCCACCGAGGAGAATCCCATCTATACTTTCCAGCAGAACGGGCAATATTTAGTGGGATTAAGTATTGGTGACAGCATTTCCGGTTGCTATGACTATACATTCACCGAAGTTCAGGTGTGGGATTCGACCGGCGGCGGCTGCAATGCTGATTTCAGGATCGAATCCGATAGTTTAAACCCAACCTACACTTTTCATTTCATTGATCAGTCAACCGGGAATATCATTTCAAGGTTTTGGGATTTCGGAGATGGAATAACATCCGCCGAGCAAAATCCAATCCATACTTATTCACAAAACGGGACCTATAACGCCTGCCTGTCAATTCAAGGCGCCGACAGCAGTTGTTATGACAATACATGCAAAACCCTGTTCGTTGGAACTTCTCCGGCATGTCATGCTGAATTCACCTACTACGGTGATTCTTTAAATTCGGGACCTATCATCCAGTTCGTTGACCAATCAACTACAGGTACAGGTTCTATTTCCTCCTGGTTCTGGCAATTCGGTGACGGGACAACTTCCAATCTCCAGAATCCAGTACACACTTATCCGGCTTCCGGTGTATACCTGGCAACATTGACCATCCAGGGCGCTGACAGTGCGTGCTTCGATTACGTTTCTGATTCAGTGTTTGTCGGAAGCGGTCCTGGCTGTCACGCCTATTTCACCTATACAATCGATCCGCCCCCCGGAAATCGAACAGTTGTCTTTACAGATCTTTCACTAAGCCTTCCAACATCATGGTTTTGGAATTTCGGTGATGGAACTGCCGATACTGTTCAGAACCCGGTTCACACCTATGCAACGCCCGGCATTTACAACGTCTGCCTGCAAATAACAGAGGGGAATTGTACCAGTACTTTCTGCCAGGACGTGGCGCTATATGACAGCTCTTATTTCCATGTAATTTACGGGCAGGTATTTGCAGGCAATTTCCCGGTTTCCATGGGGATGGCTATGATTTTCGCAGTGGATACAACCGGCAACCCGGAGCCATATTTTGCAGTATGTCAGGTTGATTCAAACGGCGTCTATTATTTCACGATGGTTCCCGATGGCAGTTATTACATTCTTGCCACTCCGTTTGACTCTAATGGTTATCTGCCAACCTATTATGGCAATGTGATCAACTGGGAGCTGGCCACCCTCATTACGCTGGGAACTGCGAACAATCCTTACAACATCAACCTTGTTCCCTCGAACCAGATGTCGCCTGGACCGGGTTCCGCATCGGGTCAGATAAACACGGGTGACATGCCAGCGACATTGATCGATATGATTAATATGCTATTGATGAACGCCGAGGGCCAGGCAATCGGGTTCACACCTGTTACCTCAAGCGGCACCTTCGATTTTTCAACCCTTGCATATGGAACCTATTATCTGCATGCTGAAATGCCAGGTGTTACAAGTGATTATATCATGGTGACTATCACGATGGAGAATCCTCATGTTCAAGTCAGCATGACCTTTAACGGGAACAGTATTCTTGGAATCAATGAGGGGAAATCAATCGTTCAGACCTGGAAAGCATATCCCAATCCTATGAAGGAGAAGGTATCGATAAACATGGAGATGAAGGAGTCATCCACAGTCACTGTTGAAATCTATGACCTTACCGGTCAGTTGAAGACAATGCGAGAGGTTATGGTTACTCGTGGAAGTAATACTATCGAAATTCCGACCACAGCGCTTCAATCGGGCATTTATTTACTGAGAATTCATTCAGGAGATGGCCTGAACATCAGTACTAAACTCGTAAAGAGCAATTAGAACTCCATAAACTCATTCGGAAAAACCGCCCTGAACATTCAGGGCGGCTTTTTTGTTTTCACTTCCCGCTCCTGCCACCCTGTCAGGGTAGTGTACCCTGACAGGGCGCTTCTTATCTCTTATTTGTTTATTTTTTCACAAACTTTTGATACTTTTGCGATTCAATCGATAATCCTCAAAACAACTTATAATATGATCCAAAACAACTTTGCCAGAAGGCACAACGGGCCATTCGGAGACGAGATCAAAACGATGTGTGAAAAAATTGGCGTCAATTCCATCGATCAGCTTATTGATCAAACAGTTCCATCCTCTATCCGGATGAAAGAACCGCTTAATTTGCCAAATGGGATGAATGAACTTCAATACCTTAACCATATAAAATCTATTGGAAATAAAAACAAATTATTTAAAAGTTTTATCGGATTAGGTTATCACGACACCATAGTTCCAGCAGTTATTCTGAGGAATGTTCTTGAAAACCCGGGTTGGTACACCGCCTATACACCTTACCAGGCAGAAATTTCGCAGGGAAGGCTTGAAGCGTTGTTGAATTTTCAAACCATGGTATGCGACCTCACGGCGATGCCAATTGCTAACGCATCGCTACTTGACGAAGGAACCGCAGCTTCCGAGGCAATGATCATGCTTTTCAACAGCCGTTCACGGGATGCAGTGAAACGGGGGGCCAACAAGTTCTTTGTGTCCAAAAACCTCTTTCCGCAATCGATCGATGTGATTCGCACCCGTGCAGTTCCCCTGGGAATTGAACTTATTATCGGGAAACAGCATGAATTCACTTTCAATGATATGGTATTCGGCTGCGTTATTCAATATCCAAACCAGCGCGGCATCGTATGCGATTTTTCTTCATTTGTTGAAAAAGCACACCAGGCAGGCGCTATGGTAGCTGTGGCCGCCGACCTGTTAAGTCTCACCCTTCTGACCCCTCCGGGTGAATGGGGCGCCGACATCGTTTTTGGCTCGACCCAGCGTTTCGGGATTCCGATGGGATACGGTGGTCCGCATGCAGCTTATTTTGCCACCCGCGATGAATACAAACGTCAGATGCCCGGCCGTATCATCGGCGTTTCAGTAGACGCCAATGGAAACCGTGCACTGCGTATGGCGCTTCAAACCCGAGAACAACATATCAAACGCGAGAAAGCGACTTCGAACATCTGCACCTCCCAGGTATTGCTTGCCGTGATGGCCGGTATGTACGCCGTGTATCACGGGCCGAAAGGGCTACGCCAGATTGCCAGGCATATCAACATACTCACCGGTGTTTTATCGCAGGAAGTTCAGAAGTATGGTTTTAAACAGGTCAATAACTATTTCTTTGACACTGTGGTGATTGAGCTGCCTGAGGGTGTCTCCGCCGAAAAAATCCGCACCAACGCTCTGGCACATGAAATCAATCTCCGGTACATAGATGCCACGCATATCGGGGTGAGTGTTGACGAAACAACCGCACTTTCCGATATTAACACCCTCGTTGGGATCTTTGCCAAAGCCAATGGAAAAACCTACTCAGAATTTGTGTGCAACCCTGCTGAGTGTGAGCTGATCACGACGATTCCACAACACTTGACCCGTAATTCTGATTACCTGACCCATAAAGTATTTAACAGCTACCATTCCGAAACCGAGATGATGCGTTATATCAAAAGACTGGAAATCAAGGATCTTGCACTCAACCGTTCCATGATCCCGCTTGGAAGCTGTACCATGAAACTGAATGCCGCGTCGGAATTATTCGCCTTGAGTTACCCTGAATTCGGCAGCATCCACCCGTTTGTTCCCAAAGATCAGGCTGAAGGGTACCAGTTTCTTATTGAAGAGCTCGCAAAAGACCTTGCGATCATCACCGGATTTGATTCGGTATCATTCATGCCCAACTCAGGCGCCGCCGGTGAATATGCCGGTTTGATGGTGATCCGTCAGTATCATATCGCTCATGGCCAGGGACACCGCGATGTGTGCATCATTCCATCATCGGCACACGGCACCAATCCTGCCAGCGCCGCCATGGCCGGGATGAAGGTTGTGGTCGTTAAATGCGATGAAAAAGGAAACATTGACCTGAACGACCTGCGTGAGAAAGCGGTTCAATATAAGGATACGCTTTCGGCATTGATGGTGACCTATCCTTCGACACACGGTGTGTTTGAGGAGGAAATCCTCGACATTATCCGCATCATCCATGAGAACGGCGGACAGGTATACATGGACGGCGCCAACATGAATGCGCAGGTTGGGCTGACCAGTCCCGGACTGATCGGGGCCGATGTTTGCCATCTGAACCTTCACAAGACATTTGCAATTCCTCACGGCGGCGGCGGGCCAGGTGAAGGACCGATTGCTGTTGCTAAACATCTTTCGCCATTCCTTCCGAAACATGTTTGTGTGGAAACCGGCGGAAAAGACGGAATTACCGCAGTTGCCTCAGCGCCTTACGGAAGCGCTTTGATCCTGACGATTTCATATGCCTACATCAAGCTGATGGGCGGTGGCGGATTGACCGACGCAACAAAAATGGCCATTCTGAATGCAAATTACCTTAAATCATGTCTTGAGCCACATTACCCGATTCTTTATTCCGGAAAGAATGGCCGCTGTGCTCATGAGATGATTGTAGATTGCAATGGAATAAGCCGTCTAAACGGCATTGGCGCCATCGACATCGCCAAACGATTGATGGACTACGGATTCCACGCTCCTACTGTGGCCTTTCCCGTTCATGGCACGCTGATGGTTGAACCCACGGAGAGCGAACCCTATTCAGAACTTAACCGTTTCATCGAAGCTATGGTTATGATTAAGGGAGAGATTGATGAGATTTCATCCGGTACGGCTGATAAAGCGCTCAATGTGATCATGAAAGCGCCTCATACTGCGCAGATGGTCACAGCCGATGATTGGAATTTCCCCTACTCCCGCCAGAAAGCCGCTTTCCCGGTTAAATCATTGAGGGAAGACAAATACTGGCCGACAGTGACACGCATTGATGATGCTTTCGGGGACCGGAACCTGACGTGTACCGCCTGAGGTTATATTCTGAAATGACAGGCAATCGGGAACATCTGAATAAATAATGGCGCTCGCTGACAGATTGCTGATAGCTGAAATTTTACTTTTTGGTTTTTCGTTGTTTTATCCAAAATGAAGAACAGATCCTATATTAGTTCGATAATTATCATACTTACAGGGATCACTGTTTTTTCATACATAGCATACAAATCCGCTGTTTCGTCTTTTACCCATGACGAAAGTTATACATATCTCCATTATGTATCTCAAAGTTTCATGGATATAATATCCAATCAAGGAGCTTTTACCAACAATCACGTTTTGAATACATTATTCATGAAGTATTCGGAACGGCTTTTTGGAAATTCTGAAGTTGCTTTACGATCACCCAACCTGCTAATGCTTTTAGCGCTTTTGTTTTACACCTGGTTGCTATTTCGAAAAAAAAATCAGGTAATTGCAGTATCGATCTTTGTGCTCATGTCGACGAACACTGCCTTAACCGACTTTTTCGGCTTGGCAAGAGGATATGGCTTGTCAATCGGCTTTATGATCATGAGCATATATCATCTGATCTCTTCATTCGAAAACAATAAGAATAAACATCTGATGCTTTTTAACCTCGCATCATTATTGGCGATTTTAAGCAATTTCACGATGCTGAGTTATTATATTTCAGCTTTGTTGGTTTTCAATCTTATGCAATTCACCGAATCCCGATTTATCGACAAAGAAAAATTCAGCATATTCAAGACAAATAAAGTTAATATCATTCTCTTTTTTTTTCTATTGATTGTTCTTTATGAACCAGTAAGAAAAGCGGTAAAGTTCAATTCATTTGACTTTGGCGGAAAGCAAGGATTCGTAACAGATACAATAACTTCACTCATTTATCATATCTTCACAAATGTGCCGTTAACGCCGGGTGGCCTTTTACTGCTTCAAATATCCATTTTGTCCATGGTGTTCCTTTCATTCATCGTCATCCTGATGAATACTTACAATGCAAACAAGGAATTTTTCAGTCAAAACAGGGCTTTGATCATTGTTAATTTAATCATCCTGTGCATTGCAACAGAAACAATATTACAGCATTACATTTTAAAAACCGATTATCTGGTTGGGCGTTTCTCATTATTTCTTCTTCCATTGTTGATCTTAAACTTCGGATTTCTAGTCCAATACATGCTAAAATTCCGGTACCGGATTCTAATTCAGGGATTTGTTGTTATAATTGCCCTGTTATCTGTCTCCAACTTTTATGCAAACAGGAATCTATATTCCTGTGCTGACTGGGGGTATGACATGGAGACTAAAAATGCTGTTGCAGCGCTTGTCAGTTACCAACAAAATACGGGATTAAAACCGGCCAACATTAAATTGGGGATCAATTGGATATTTGAACCAACAATCAATTATTATATTCAAACCAGGAAAATCAAATGGCTATTACCTGTTGACCGGAATGGTTTCACTGAAAGGGACGATTACCGCTATATCTTTAAAGAGGACACAGCGGCATTGAAAATTAACCATGAAATCATTTTTTCATCAGAAAGAACTAACACCTTACTGATCAGGGTCTGGTGAACCTGCAAGGATTATTTTCAATTGGGTTTATAACCAAAGAAGGTATCAATCGTAATTCCTGACACCTTCTTTTACCATAATTTATCGATTCTCAAAAACACATCCCAATATTTTTCCCTTGTCATATCAGACCAATGAATTTGGTAGTAGCGATATTGATATGTTTGAATTTGACAAACAACAATTAACAGTAAGATAATTCCTGCAAACAACCTTTTCAACTTTTTAATCCGAATTGATTGCAATGCGATAGCCAATAAAATTATAAACAATGGAATATATTCTACAAAGACCCTTGAGGAGAAGCTTCCTCCATAATGCCACATCCACCATGAAGAAAACACATATGTAATCAGGATGAATGCGCCAAAACAGGTAAAAAACTGAAACCGGGAGGATTTCCATAAAAAATAGCCTCCTGTCAGGCTCAACAGGAACAACGGAGTGTAAAGGAATAATCCCTTTTTATAACTAAACAATATGTCAACCATCTGCGGATGATTAAAATTAAAACCTTCACTCCCATATGAGTCAACAAAAAAGCTTCCCGTTGAAATTTTATAAATAATGAGTTGAATTGAGATAACGGCAAAGGATAAGCAAAACCCTGATATCAGATTCACAGGTTCACTGAAAGCGCTGATAACGCCTTTCTTCAGGGTATGAAAATCGCCTGCTGCGAATGGCCAAATGACAATTATCAATGCGTTTACTGGCCTGATAAGGATAATTATTCCCAGGATGATCCCAAATATCAGCAGGTACTTTTTCCGGAAAGTGGAAAAATATTGCCTTGAATAAAAATAAAACATGGAAATAAAGGCAAAAGAATAGATATGCGACATTCCGGGTTCGCCAACGGTATAATAGAACAGGTTGGTCCCAAACACGGTGGCAAAGAGGACCAATGATTTTTCCCATTCTTTGATATTATATCCTTTTAACGTCGAATTCAGGTAGAGCAACCCGATAAGCAGATAAAATAACGCTGCTATATTGATAAAGATATGATATAATTTTGAATAACCATCGGCGTTGAAATCCAACAGGTAACTCATTGTGTGAGCGATCAGGAAAAATGGAAGTTCAGCCAGTGCCGTGCCGCAATAATACTTGTTGATAATTTTTCCGTTTGCACTTGACCTGTAATCGTAATACAAGTTCTTGTCATAATACTTATCTTTTTCGATTAAATTAAAAAAATCAAAATTTAAATCATGATAGATAAATATTGCCGGCAAATAGGCATAATACCCTTTCGCATCTGATTCAATAATATCCTTCCATCGATCCTTCCCCCAATTCAGGTTGGAGGAAACGATAGTCATTATCAGCATTATTAAGCCGATGGCAATATTCGAGAAAGTCAGCCGGTTTTTCATCCGTTAATTATCCTGATATCAATGGTTGATCAGCATCCCATAGGTCCGTCCATCCAGGAGGCGAAGAGATTATTTCTGCAGTTTTACCCATCCTGATATTTCTTCAATGGCTGATTTTGCCTGTTTCAGTATCCCCAGGTAACTAACGAACCCATGGATCATCTCTCCATACACCGACAGATATACATTGACACCATCCTGTTCCAGCCGTTTCGCATAGGCAATTGCCTCATCCCGAAGGGGATCGTAGCCTGAAACAATTACAAAGGAAGATGGGAGACCTGAAAGACTCTTTGCTCTAAGAGGGGACACATACTGATTTTCAGAATCCTCCTCTGAATTGAGGTATTTATCCCAGAACCAGACCAGGGCATTCTTTGTAAGGCTAAAGCCATTGGCAAACTCCACATATGAATGTTTTTCTGGTTTATAATAATCGGTCACAGGGTAGATCAGTATCTGGCCTTTTATTACTGGACCACCTTCGTTGAGAACCCGCATTGCTGTGACAGTTGCGAGATTTCCGCCAGCGCTGTCTCCTGCCAGAAACATCCGGCTCGGGTCGCCATTCAGTTTTGTAATTTGTTTATAAGCCCAATATGTTGCTGCAAGGCAGTCGTTGGTTGCTGCCGGGAATTTATATTCGGGAGACCGCCTGTAATCTACTGAAATCACGACACATTCTGACATTGCACAAAGGTGAGAACAGATGGGATCGTATGCATCCAGGTCGAAAAGCACCCAACCCCCACCGTGAAAAAACAAGATAACCGGAAAGGGTCCTGTACCTTCAGGTGTGTATATCCTCAGTGGAATATCACCGGCAGGAC
>Ga0247841_10009309_pt1 | contig 13792 bp, 14 predicted proteins | sample LaCruzMarch2015__2_FD_192410 | JGI IMG/M metagenome (GOLD analysis project Ga0247841, IMG submission 192410) | Freshwater microbial communities from meromictic Lake La Cruz, Castile-La Mancha, Spain - LaCruzMarch2015_18m | ecosystem: Environmental > Aquatic > Freshwater > Lake | place: Spain...
GGCGGTTTTGTTATATGCCGGAAGGATTTTGCGAAGAAGATCGATATGGAGGTATTCCCCGGATTACAGGGCGGCCCGCTCATGCATGTTATAGCTGCCAAGGCGGTATGTTTTAAAGAGGCGCTCCAACCCGAATTTAAGGAATACCAGAAGCAGATACTGAAAAATTCTAAAGCCTTATCGTCGGAGTTCGCTAAGCTGGGATACAGGATAGTAGCAGGAGGTACGGATACCCATCTCTTCCTCCTGGATCTTACGAACAAGAATATTACCGGCAAGGAAGCCGCTACAGTCCTGGATAGGGCCAATATCACAGTGAACAAGAATTTGATACCGTTTGATACCAAGTCGCCGTTTGTAGCGAGCGGTGTCCGTATAGGGACTCCGGCTATAACGACGCGCGGAATGAAAGAGGCGGAGATGCGCAAGGTGGCGCGCCTGATAGATCGCGTGATAAGCGATCCGCAGAATGAGACCAGTATAAACTCCGTCAGAAGCGATGTCTTGAGCCTTGCGAAGAAGTTCCCGTTGTATAAGAACCTGGTAAAGAGGATGGAAAAAGAATGAGCGCAAAACATAAAACTAAATCCGCCAGGCCGAGCTGGGATGAATATTTCCTGAGCATCGCCGAGCTGGTTTCCAGCCGATCGACGTGCTTGAGGCGCCGGGTCGGGGCCGTGATAGTTAAGGATAAAAGGATATTGTCGACAGGTTATAACGGCGCACCTTCGATGATAGAACACTGCGCCGCCGCCGGATGTATCCGCGAGAAACTTAAGGTACCTTCGGGCGAAAGGCATGAGCTCTGCAGGGGATTACACGGCGAACAGAACGCATTTCTCCAGGCGGCTTTGCACGGCACCAGCCTCAAGGATTCGGTGCTGTATTCCACCACGCAGCCATGCATAATCTGCGCCAAGATGATCATAAACGCCGGCATAAAAGAGATCGTCATCCGGGGGGATTACCCGGATAATCTGGCCAAAGATTTTTTGAAGAAGGCCAAAATCAAAGTCCGGACCATAAGCTAGCCGTCCCGGTTAGCCCATTCGGCTTAAATAAGGTTAATCTATGCGTTGCCCATATTGCGGAAATAAAAATGACAGTGTAATCGATTCGCGTTCTTCTGCGAACGGTTCGAGCGTAAGGCGCCGCCGCAAGTGTCTCAGGTGCAAGAAACGCTTTACGACATACGAGTATGTCGAACGGGTGCCGCTAATGGTGGTAAAGAAAGACGGCCGCCGCGAACCGTTCGAGCGCGAGAAACTCTTAAACGGCATCATGGTTGCCTGCGAGAAGAGGCCGGTCAGCGTTAAGCGCATTGAGAAGGTTGTCGACGACATCGAGAAGTACATAGAACGCAAGCATGACAAGGAAGTGGCTTCCCGTGAGATCGGCGAGTTAGTAATGAAACATCTTCATACTCTCGATGAAATCGCCTATGTCAGGTTTGCCTCTGTCTATCGTCAATTCCGCGATGTCGGGCAATTTGTGAAGGAGTTGAAACAATTTTTTAAATAAGGAGGGCGGGTATGAAGGAAGCTCTCTACTACGAATCGCTCGGTTCCTCGCGCGTTCACTGTCACCTATGTCCGTACGAATGTATGATATCCGATGGCAAGCGCGGGAATTGCGGCGTCAGGATAAATAACGGCGGTGTCCTGTACAGTGAAATCTATAACAAAACCACCGGCATATCGCTCGATCCCATAGAAAAGAAACCTTTATATCATTATCATCCAGGCGAGCAGATACTATCCCTCGGGACCAGAGGCTGTAATCTTCACTGCCTCTTTTGTCAGAACGCTCACATATCCCAGGAGCTCAATGCTCCGACTCAAGACATAACTTCCGCCCAGGTCATCGAAAAAGCAAGGTTATACAGATCTTTCGGCATAGCTTATACGTATAACGAGCCTTTCATGTGGTATGAGTTTGTCCTCGAGACTGCAAAACTTGCACGCCAAAACGGACTTAAGAACGTGCTCGTCACTAACGGTTATGTAAATATGAAGCCCCTGGAAGAGATACTGCCGTTTATAGACGCAATGAATATAGATCTGAAATCATTTGACGATGATTTTTACGTGAAGGTATGTGCGGGTAGATTAAAACCCATACTCAAAGTTATAAAACGCTCGGCTCTGGCCTGTCATGTGGAACTTACAAACCTTTTGATACCGACATTGAATGATTCGCTGGATTCGATAAAGAAGATGGTTGATTGGATATATGAGAATTTAGGGCCGGAGATGCCGCTTCACCTGTCCAGGTATTTTCCGTGCTACAAGATGTCCCTGCCTCCGACGCCCGTCGAAACGCTTAAGATGGCCGAGCGAATTGCGAAAGCAAAATTAAAGTACGTGTATCTGGGGAATATTTAACGGTAGTACTTTTCGTATTCGCCTAAGTCTATATTCAGCGTATTGGCCTGTTCTAATCTCCTGAGCCAGATCTCAAGCGACATGTTTTTCTTAAGTTCTAATACCTTTTTCGAATACTCCGGTTTTTCCTTGATGAATTTATCCTGGTCGAAGCCTTCCTCGTCCAGGAGTTTAAATATTATAACGCCTTTTCGGGTCATGACCGGAGCCGATATGCCGGCCTTCTGCATGCCCGCGGCTTCTGCTGCAACAGGCAATGCTTCGCCCAGACCTTCTATATAATCGGTTTTGGAGAAGAAAAGAGTCTCTTGTAATTTCAACCCGGCGTCGCTTACGGCCGATTCGAAATCCTTTTTATCTTTATTGATCGCATCGAATATCTTTTTATATATCACGTCCGCGCCTTTTATGGCTTCACCTTCCGCGAGGAGCGCATATGATACCTTAAATTTACAATTCTCGGCCTTATAGTATGCTCTGAGCTCATCGTCCGACACAGTTACGCCCTTAGTCAGAGATTCATTCAGCTTCTGCATTGCGATATTCTCGCGGACAATCTCCTCGAACGCGCGCGGGTCAAGGCCGAGATGATTTCGAAGTATGTAGACATAGAGCTCTTCGTCGAATTTACCGTTGCGCAGGAATAGGGGATGTGACCTTACATAGGTGATGACATCTTTATTGTCTGCTTTCATTTTGAGGCGTTTAGTTTCTCTTACCATTATGAGCCTGTCCCATGCGATCTTACCTATGAGCGACTGATTCTTCAGGAGTTCGTTCAATACCTTCGAGTCGTTGAAGTAGTTTAAGAATATCTGGCAGCGGACGCTGGAGACGGCCTCTGCGAACTTATCGAATGAGATCTTCTTACCTTCGATCGTTCCTACATATTTGGGGCCCTTCTCGGCGCTCTTACTCAGCGAACCGGCGCCCCACATGACGAACGAGGGCAGTACCAGGATAAGTATTCCCCATAGCATGATCTTCGATACGTTCTTGTGCCGCAGAATCTTTAACATGTCTATCTCCTTAGTATGGCCTTCGATTATAGTTTACCTCGTCTTTCCGCGCAAGTTAAATTTTCCGGGTCCTGCCATGGTTAATCCTAAGTGCTCGTTATGCTCGCACTGAAAATATTTCTCTCGCAGATGGCGGTAGTTTTGCGTTTCCGTTTTTCTATCAATATCTTTAGCAGGAATTAAAAGGCTTGACCCGGCCAGTGGGCTTCGCCTAATTTTGATCGGATGTGTGATTAGGTTTTACGTAGCTATAAGGTTTATATGTGCTCTTATGGTATGCGCCTGGTCTTAAATGTTTTATCTTGGCTATCACCTGATCAAAATTTACGGCTCAACCCACGTGGCCGGGTAGCCTTTTTACTCTGCAAAACATTCGCTCCAGGCGGATAACGCAAAACTACCGCCCTATCAGCTCGCTTCACTTGAAGGAAAAGCAGCTGAACGAAAAGTGAAGCTGCTTTTCCAAAGAAAGCGTCTAGAGAAACTTTTCGGGTGACGCGACCGAGCCTTTTAGGCGCACTAAGCAAAACATGGGATGGGGGTGCCCGCCGCTTAGGATTGCGGCTTTAAAAAGGGACACCGACACAAGGGGTCGGATGTGGCGGCAATCCTGGCGGGCATACAGATACCCGTCCCTATATACTACCTATTGTAAACCCCATGTTTTGTGCAGGAGCACTAAAAGGCGAGGAAGCGGCAGGCCCCGAAAAGTTTACTTAGAGTCGACTCGCCTTGACTTCCGCCTCTATATTATGTACAATACATTAACGTGAAGAAGACGGTGGTTTACGACAGGTAAAAAGGGAAGATATCATATGAAAGAGAAAATTCAAAAACTTAAGCTGGGGCTGCCTAAGGGTAGTCTTCAGGAAGCGACAGTAAGGATGTTCAAGAAGGCCGGGTTTAACCTGGGCATGAGCGAGAGGTCTTATTTCCCGTCGATAGACGATAGCGAGATAGAATGCATACTATTGCGGGCGCAGGAGATGTCGCGTTATGTCGAGGATGGCATACTTGACGTGGGCCTGACCGGAAACGACTGGATACGTGAAAACGGCTCGAACGTTGTGCGCGTCTCCGAGCTTATATACGCAAAGCAGAGTATGCGCCCCGTCAGATGGGTGCTGGCCGTTCCGCAAGATTCTAAGGTAAAGAGCGTTAAAGACTTAAAAGGAAAACGCATAGCCACGGAACTTGTAAGGGTCACCGAAGAGTACTTAAAGAAGAATAAGGTCAAAGCTAGCGTCGAATTCAGCTGGGGCGCCACCGAAGTGAAAGCCCTGATAGGGCTGGACGCGATAGTTGAAGTGACCGAGACGGGATCGAGCCTCCGCGCCAATAAACTCAGAGAAGTCGCTATAGTATGTGAATCCACGACGCAGTTAATAGCTAACCGCAAAAGCTGGATAAACCCTTGGAAGCGCGACAAGATAGAAAATCTGGCGATGCTCCTTAAGGGCGCGATAGCAGCCGAGGAAAAGGTGGGGCTAAAGATGAATGTTCCGAAGGCCGATCTTAAAGCCGTGCTTAGTATATTACCGGCAATGAAGAAGCCGACGATCTCGAACCTTTCGGACTCCAATTGGGTCGATGTGGATACAATAATAGACGAGAAGACGGTAAAGTACCTCATTCCTAAATTGAAGAGGGCGGGCGCCCAGGGTATCATAGAATACCCGCTTAATAAAGTCATAGACTAGGGGAGGTGATTCGAAAATGCCGTGCGGACGCAAGCGTAAAAGAGCGAAGATGGCGAAGCACAAGAGAAAGAAAAGGATGAGAAGAGATCGCCATAAAAAGAAATAACGACTAGATAATACGTCCGGCGGGGGAATACCCGCCGGACGATTCTAGCGTCAAAATTTTGCCCATACAAATGGGCTTTTATTTGCGAAAGAGACATGACTAGACCCGATATTTCAGAACTTAAGAAGAAGGCAGTTGAAATAAGAAAAGACATTTTGAAGATGCTTCTTACGGCCGGTTCCGGGCACACCGGCGGAAGCCTGTCGATGGTCGAGATACTGGTGTCATTATATTATTATAAACTCCGCTATAAGCCCGAAGACCCGAAATGGAAAGATCGCGATAGATTCCTGTTATCAAAAGGGCACGGAGCTCCGGCCCTCTACGCCGTCCTGGCCGATAGGGGCTACTTCCCCAAAGAGGATCTTTGGACATTACGAAAGTTCGGAAGTAAACTCCAGGGCCACCCGCAGATAGGACTTTCGGGTGTAGAGATATCGTCGGGCTCGCTCGGTCAGGGATTGTCGATAGCGAACGGTATAGCGATGGGACTTAAGATGGATAATATCGGCTCGCGCGTATACTGTCTGATGGGCGACGGTGAAACGAACGAAGGCCAGGTATGGGAAGCGGCAATGACGGCCTCTCATTATGAACTTGATAACGTGTGTGCGATAATAGACCATAACAAGCTGCAGATAGACGGTTTTTGCTGCGATATAAAAGATCTGGGGTCATTCTTGCATAAATGGAAAGATTTTGGCTGGCACTCTTTGGAAGCGGACGGACACGATATTGAAAGCATGATGGATGCACTTGATGAGGCCGAAAAGGTGAAAGGCAAGCCTACCATCATAATAGCTCACACCGTAAAAGGGAAAGGGGTGTCGTTCGTGGAGAATAAAGTCGAATGGCATGGAGTATCCCCGAAGAAAGAAGAATACGAAAAGGCTATAGCAGAGCTGGATCTGGCTCTTAAAAATATAAAGTAACCTAACACCCTAAAAAGGAGCTGTAAATGCTGCCCCAAAAATTAAAGATCTGGAAGATGCACCTGAAGCTTTACCGCACGCGTATCCTTATAATTCTGGCGGTGTTGCTGCTCATAGCCGCTTCGATATGGGGAATGATGTCACTGGAGTCATTCTACCGTAATCAGACGCTCGCAATGATGCCGCTGCAGCTCATAATGGTCGCGCTCAACGCCGTCATATTCGTCTACATGTATCTGCGGCTGTTTAATACGTCATGGGGCAGCGCAACAAAGAACATGCGCATGAAGAGCGACCTCGTCAACGTCAAATGGTCGGATGTCATCGGCATGGAGGCGGCCAAGATCGAGGCCTGGGAGGTAGTCCAGCTCATCAAAGACCGGGCTAAGGTAAAGCAGATAGGCGGTAAGATAGTGAAAGGCCTGCTCATGCTGGGGCCCCCAGGCTGCGGGAAGACATATCTTGCCAAGGCGATAGCTACTGAGGCAAGCGTGCCGTTCCTCTCGATGGCGGCGAGCGAATTCGTAGAGATGTTCGTCGGAGTCGGCGCCTCCAGAGTGAGACAGCTTTTTAAGAAGGCCAGAGAGCTTGCCTCCGGTTACGGCGGGTGTATCGTATTCATAGATGAACTCGATGCCATAGGCCGGAACAGAACCTTCAGCCAGTTCGGCGGGCAGGAGACTAACTCCACCCAGAACCAGCTCCTCGTTCAGATAGACGGGCTTCAGGCGAAAGAGGAGAATGTAATTATAATAGGCGCGACGAACGCACCTGAGAATTCTCTCGATCCGGCTCTTCTTAGGCCGGGCCGGTTCGACCGCAAGATATACATAGACAAGCCGAACCTCGAAGAGCGTGAGAAGATATTTGAGTACTATTTTGCTAAGGTAAAATACGAAAAGTCGCTCGATATAAAGAGACTCGCCAGGAAGGCGGTTTATAAGACTCCCGCCGATATCGAGAATATCGTAAAAGAGTCGGCGCTTATTGCGGCCAGGGATAATAAGGAAGAGGTTGAGTTCAAACACGTCTCCGAGGCGATCGAAAGGATCGAGATGGGCTTAAAGCACAGGCGGACCCTTGTGCCCAAAGAGAGAGAGCTGATCGCGTTCCATGAAGCCGGTCATGCCGTCGTGCTCTATCTTCTGCATCCGACGAAAGACGTATTCAAGGCCTCGATAATAGGAAGGCGGGAAGCGCTCGGTGTAGTGCACGAGAATCCCAGGGAGGAATGGTTCACCCAGTCCAAGGAAGCGCTCCTTGCCGATATAAAGACGTCGCTCGCCGGCTATGTTGCGGAAAAGATAAAATCAGGCACCACGTCCAGCGGCGTCAGCTCCGATTTCAAACAGGCGATGGCGATAGCTCACACGATGGTCTGGAGCCTGGGTATGTCGAACGTCGGTATCGTCGGTGATTATGAACTTTACGGCGGGCAGGCGCATATGTTTGAGCTCGCTGAAAGCATGAAAGAAAAACTTAATAAAGAGACTCAGGATATATTGCAGAAGTGTCTCAAGGACGTCGACGATCTTCTTAAAAAAGAGTGGAAGATAACCGAACATATAGCGAAAGAGCTCCTCGCCAAGGAAGAGCTCGAGTACGACGAGATAGACGCGATATTTAAAGATTACGGCAAGCTGCAGACACAGTCATGAGGATGGGCCGCTTTTCGCTTTTGCTTGTGTCTTGCACCCTTGGCCTGGTGCTATTCACAACCGGCTGCGGCCCGACATATCCCAAAGAAAAGTTCAAAGAGTCGATAATACGGCTCTGTAAGAAAGAGTACAAGATCGACGTAAAGGTCAAGGCCGTAGGCAAGACGGTAGCTATATACCTGCCGCTTACGAACCTCTTGGATTTTACCTTTGCCCTTACGCCGGAAGCCGGAGAGAAGATAAACCAGGTCATATTGAATGTGACCAGGGTAATCCTATCGACCGACGCCAAGTATGATTTTTACTGCGTGATGGCCCATGATGTGAGGATCCCCGAGATCCAGATCGTGATAATAAAGTCCGTAGAGGACGTAAGGCGATTTCTTTTAGGCGATATATCGCGCGGCGAGTACGGCAAAAGAATGCTGATAGATATGAGGATAGCTCCTCAGGCGCAGAAAGAGCGCGCCGTAAGGGATGTGTTCGATAGGATGAATATAGATAAAAAGTGGCAGGAGGGTGTGATGCAGGATTTTTTTATGTCCGATCCTACCACACTTGGGGATATGGGATATTGGGACGGGAAATTTTACATTAAAGATATAAATATCACCGAGTTCCTTGCCGAAGAGATAGCCAGCCGTATCAAGCTTTCGTTCAGAGACAGTATGGAATTAAACAGCTCTCTCATTCTTAAGTCGGCAAAAGGCGTTTACGTAACTTCGGATCCTGCAAATGCTGGCAGCAAATATTTCAGGATAGAGATATCTGCCGAACCCAGAACGGTCGAGGCCTTCACTTCAAAGAGTGTATCCGACGGGCTATTTGCTTATGCGCTGAAGACGTCTTACGATGTTATACATGGCTACCGTTTTGAAGATTTCGATTATGTGGAGATAAAGAGCCTTATCGACGGCAGATCCTCAAAAGTTTTAAGGAAAGACCTCGATAATTATAAACCTAAGAAGACCAAGATAGAAGACGTGATGATATTCGATGCGTTTTAACGAAAGGGTTAAGTGTCATGGGTACTAGCGCCGCTGAAAATAAACCGAAGATGATACCTACAAGGGACGGTTTTGGGGAAGGACTGGTAGAATTGGGCAAGACCGATAAGAACGTCGTAGTCCTTTCGGCCGACCTTACCGATTCCACCAGGGCCGCCTGGTTCAAGAAAGATTTTCCGGATCGTTTCTTCGGACTCGGAGTAGCCGAGCAGGATATGATCGGTTTCGCCGCGGGATTGGCCCTCGAAGGTAAGACGCCGTTTGCCTGCACATTCGGAGTATTTGCTTCCGGCAGGTGCTGGGACCAGGTAAGGATATCTGTCGCTTATATGAAACTTAATGTCAAGATAGTGGGAACCCACGGGGGGATATCCGTAGGGCCGGACGGAGCCACCCATCAGGCGCTGGAAGAGATAGCGCTCATGAGGATACTGCCTAACATGACCGTAATAGTGCCGTGCGATTCGATCGAAGCCAAGAAGGCCACGATAGCTGCGGCAAAAGCGAAAGGGCCGGTCTATTTGAGACTGGGACGTTCCGGAGTACCGATGATGACAAAATTAGAGGATTCATTCGTTATAGGCAAGTCGATGACTCTGCGCGAAGGTAAGGATGTTGCCATATTCGCCTGCGGCCAAATGGTCTCGGAAGGCGCAAAGGCCTGTGACATATTGGAAAAAGAAGGCATAAAGGCGCGGCTCGTCAATATGCATACGGTAAAGCCGATAGATCGGCTCGCCATAATAAAGGCCGCTAAGGAGACCGGCGCCATCGTTACGGCCGAAGAACACACCGTCATGGGCGGTTTCGGCAGCGCTATAGCGGAAGTTGTATCCGGAGAGTGGCCGGTGCCTGTAAGGATGGTAGGCGTCAAAGACAGGTTCGGACAGTCGGGAGAACCGGATGAACTTTTTAAATATTTTGGTTTAACGGCCGATGATATAGTCAAAGCGGCTAAAGAAGCGATCCTGTTGAAGAAGTAGTATTTATGACCCCCATTACACTCAAAGCCCCCGCTAAGGTAAATCTGTTCCTTAAGATCCTCGGAAAACGAAAAGACGGATACCACGACATATATACTATTTTCGAGAGGATATCGCTCGCCGATAAAATAACCATCGCTCCGAGACCCCGCGGCATAAAGATCCTTTCGGACAAGGTGATCACCCGTGATCCTGAAGATAATATCGCTTATAAGGCGGCCGAGCTTGTCATGAAAGAATTCAGGATAAGCTCAGGCGTAGATATACGCATAAAGAAGAAGATACCCATAGCGGCAGGTCTGGGAGGCGGGAGTTCCGATGCCGCAAGCGTCCTCATCGGCATGAACCGGTTATTTAACCTGCGCATGAGTAAGAAACGCATGCTTTGCCTTGCCGCAAAACTGGGGGCCGATGTTCCATTTTTCGTTTCGGGGGCCGATTTTGCCATAGGCAGAGGGGCCGGGGAGCAGCTAAAACCGTTAAATATAGATAAAAAACTATGGCATCTCGTCATATTTCCGGGTTTCGGATCCGCTACAAAAGGGATATACAGAGCGTTCGATAGACTGGATTTTGCCTTGACAGGCCATGCCGGCGATGTTAGAATACATCCCTTATTTCAGAGCTCCACCAGTTTTGGGATGATAGAGGCGATGCTCTACAACGACTTACAATGCGCGGCCATTTCCGAAAAAAAGGTTTTGGGAAGTATAATAGAGCGCTTGACCGCTTCTTTGGGGAAGAAGGTAATTCTTTCCGGCAGCGGGCCAAGCGTATTTTGTCTCTGCAGGACCGGAAAGGAGGCCGCAAAAGCTAAAGCCAGGATCTATCGGAGCATACCGGCCGAAGTGCGGAAGTTCTGGAGTATATTTGTCGTATAAACGGAAAATTTTAAGGAGTAACGATGGAGATCACCGACGTAAAAGTATTCTTAAAAGAGGGTCAGGACAAGAAGCTTAAAGCTTACGCGACCGTAACTTTTGATAACTGTTTTGTCGTCAGAAATGTAAAGGTGATAGAAGGCAATAAGGGCATGTTCGTTGCTATGCCTTCGAGAAAAATGAAGGATCCGTGCCCGAAATGCCATTTCAGGAATACCGTAAGATCTAAGTTCTGTAACCAGTGCGGGTCGACGCTTCCGCAATCCGAACCAAAGCCGGTAATGGGATCTGCCGAAGATATGACGCGCCAATCCGAACATAAAGATATAGCCCATCCCATCACCACAGAGTGCAGGGATTATATACAGAAGAAGGTGCTGGAAGCCTACGATGTAGAAAAAGCGGGAGGAACTTCCTCCGAATCAAAACCTGTGTCCGCGGCTTCAACGTACCGTAAAATTGAAGAAGAAAGCGATATAGAGCTTTAGTATATACACTGCCCGGTGGTGTAATGGTAGCACACCAGCCTTTGGAGCTGAGGGTCATGGTTCGAATCCATGCTGGGCAACCACTAAACGATTTTGCCTTCGGGCCCAAAAAGTTAAGAATTGCTTTTTGGCCCTTCGGCCGCCCAAAGGAAAGCGAAGGCGGGCTAATCGCCAAAATCGTTTTAAGGAAAACCTAAATCGGTTTTCCTTAATGTTCCTTTCCCTTATGTGGAAGGAGCAGTGAGAGGAAGCTTTACCTTTAATTTGCAACAGACGAGCGTTATGATATGAAAAGCATCACTGCGATAGTCTTGGCGGCCGGACGGGGGACGAGGATGAAGTCGGATACCCCGAAGGTAATGCACGGCCTTCTCGGCAAGCCGGTCATATCGTACATACTCGAATCATTAAGAAGTGCCGGGGTAAAAGATATAATAGTTGTGGCCGGTTATGGAAGTCAATTTTTGAAGAGCGCCATAGGCCCGGCCAGAATGGCGATACAGAAGAAGCTCTTAGGTTCCGGCGATGCGGTGATGTCGGCAAGAAGATATCTGAAGTCCGGCACCGGCGACGTCCTTATTACTTGCGGTGATGCGCCTCTTATAAGGCCGGAGACCTTCAGGCGTTTAATAGCCAAGCATAGATCTTCGGGTGCGAGCGCGACGGTATTGACGGCTAAAGTTAAAGATCCCTCGGATTACGGCAGGATAGTCAGGGATGCCGGCGGCAAGTTTTTGAATATCACCGAATATAAGGATGCTTCCGATCGCGAGAGATCGATAGACGAGATAAATGCAGGCACTTATTGTTTTAAATGCGCCGACCTATTTACGGCGCTTTCGAAAGTAAGGCCGGATAATAGTAAAAAAGAGTTTTACCTTACAGATACGCTGTCGATAATACGGTCCGGTGAGTCAAAACCGATCGAATCGGTTCTGGCCGAGGATGAATCTGAGGTCATAGGGATAAATACCCGCGCTGACCTGGCGGAGGCTTCGATGAAGTTAAAAAATACGGTACTTGAAGACCTGATGGCCGAAGGCGTGACGATCGAGGATCCCGCCACGACCATCATATATCCCGGTGTGAAGATAGGCCGGGACACGGTGATAAAGCCCAATACCATAATCGAGTCGGGTGTCACGATAGAAAAGAATTGCGTTATCGGTCCGTTCGCACGGATTCGCCCGGGAACCAGGATAGCGAGCGGTGCCGAAATCGGTAACTTTGTCGAGCTCGTAAGAACGACGGTAGGCAGGGGCACTAAGGTAAAACATCATACATATCTTGGTGATGCCGTTGTGGGTAGTAGCGTGAACATCGGCGCCGGAACGATAACGGCCAATTATGACGGGAAGAAGAAGTCTAAGACTGTAATAGGAGACGGCGCTTTCATAGGGGTCGGAGCTATTCTGATAGCGCCCGTTAAGATAGGCAGGCGGGCTATAGTGGGCGCCGGGTGTGTGGTGCCTAAAAAGCATAATGTTCCATCCGGGGCTACCGTGGTCGGTGTGCCGGCTAAGATATTAAAATAAAAAAGAGGAGTGATCTATGAAGAACAACCTTTTGGTTTTCAGCGGGAATTCTAACAGGAAGCTCGCATTGGATATCTGCAAGTCGCTGGGGATAAAATTAGGCAATGCTTCCATAGACACTTTTTCCGACGGTGAAATACGCGTAAAGATAAACGAGAACGTGCGCGGCCACGACGTATTCGTGGTACAGTCAACATGCCGCCCTTCTAATGACAGTCTGATGGAACTCCTTATAATGATAGATGCCCTTAAGAGGTCTTCGGCCGAACGGATAACCGCCGTGCTGCCGTATTTCGGATATGCAAGACAGGACCGGAAAGACCAGCCGCGGGTCCCCATAACGGCAAAGCTCGTCGCAAATATTCTTACCGTGGCCGGAGCCGATAGAATACTCACGATAGACCTGCATGCCGGACAGATTCAGGGGTTCTTTGACATACCGCTCGATCATCTCTTTGCGTCTACGATATTGACCGAATATATAAAGAGGCTGAAGCTTAATTCGAAACTCGTCGTGGTCTCCCCGGACGTCGGCGGCATAAAGACGGCACGCGCATATGCGAAATACCTCAAATGTTCCCTGGCCATAGTGGATAAACGCCGGGTTAACGATAAGGAAGCCGAGGTAATGCATATAATGGGCGATGTCGCGGGTAAACACGCGGTTATCGTAGACGATATGGTGGCTACGGCAGGATCTCTCGTAGAAGCGGTCGAGGCCATAAAGAGGAAAGGCGCTTTAGAGGTCTATGCAGCAGTGACGCACCCGGTACTTTGCGGTCCGGCCCTGGAGCGTATAAAGAAGTCATCCCTGAAGGAATTGATAGTTACCGATACTATACCGATACCGAAGGAGAAGATGCTGCCGAACATAAAGGTGCTCTCGGTGGCGTCTATACTGGGCGAGGCTATAAAACGCATACATTGCGCAGAATCTATTAGTGTGCTGTTCACCAAAGAAGGAGTGTAGAATATCATGGAAAAGGTAACACTGAAAGTAGAATTAAGAGAAGAGACCGGTAAAAGGGTAGCCAAAGACCTGCGCAATAAAGGCCTGGTCCCGGCTAATGTTTACAAGTCAGGTAAGGCTGCTACTAAT
>Ga0247841_10009310_pt1 | contig 13791 bp, 19 predicted proteins | sample LaCruzMarch2015__2_FD_192410 | JGI IMG/M metagenome (GOLD analysis project Ga0247841, IMG submission 192410) | Freshwater microbial communities from meromictic Lake La Cruz, Castile-La Mancha, Spain - LaCruzMarch2015_18m | ecosystem: Environmental > Aquatic > Freshwater > Lake | place: Spain...
TACAATGCTTTAGGATACAAACACTACCCCTTTGTCAAAAAATCTGTGTTACCCGAAACAGTCGATCGAAAAACCGAACCGCCCGGCACAGGCTAAGTTACAGAGTTTCTCGTGCAAGTCGGGTTAAGACAAATTGATAAGCCTGGTCGGGTTGCGTAAGAATACTACCGTTGAATGTCTTTTGGTCGATGAAATTTCCGGGAGATTCTCCCTTAAAGCGTGCACATTCGATTTTTGCATATGCAAATAAATGGTTCTTTAAATCATCATCTGATAGGAGAATCAGGGCGTTGGTCGGGTAGAGGGTGTTCTGAAATGATCTGACAAGTTCAAGCTTTTTTAAAATTGTCATGTCAAGCGATTCGCCAGTCTTTTCCTGAAAAACAGACCTGAAATTCTTGAATTCCAGAATATCAACCGCGTTGTCATAGGTTAATTCGCTGTCGTAAGATTTACCATGTTGCTGCCGCTTTAATTCGGCGATGATTTCCGGTGATGCCTGGCGATTGGAAGATCCGACACGAACATAGGTTCCTTCCTCGGCTCCTTTATGCTTCAGGTAATAAGGCGGGTTACTTCCCTTGAAAATTTGAAGTTTAATAAGATGTCTGCCATCGAAATTCAAAAAAGTAACTTCCGGAAGTATCACAGGGTAACATTGATCGTGAATAATATTGGTGATCTTTTCCTCCATGGAGATCAGATCAGCTTCATTAATCCCGATTATTTCCCGCGGATTATTTTTAATGCCAAGGTAAAATTCTCCGCCTGCATCATTTGCAAAAGCGAGTATGGTCTTTGCCAGATCAGCTTTTGTAGGAAGCATTTCTTTAAACTCCAACTTCCTGCCTTCGGGCTGCATGATAATCTCCGCGAGTGTCTTCATTATTCGTTATAAAGGACCAAATTTAGTAAAAGTTTATCTTTGGGTTTTATTATAATATTATCCCATGTTCTGTTCATCTCCAACTTTTTAAACTCTTCTGAGATTTTGACGTATTTGTTAAAAACGCTGTCTTTTTTATGCCCGGTGATATCCTTGATCGTTTTGGTATTCATCCCCAGAACGATGCTATTGTTGATGAACGTTTTCCTGGCGGTATGGTTGGTGATCAATTTCCATTTTGGCTCTGAATGCTCCCGTGCCTTGCCGCCGGAATAGTCAACATAGTGAACCCGGGTATTAATCTCGGCTTCTTCACAGCAATCTTTGATATGGTCATTTAATTTTTGCGAAGAAAGCTTTGGCAGTGGCATGAGATCGGAAACGCGCATGCCGGTGAAGCACATAAAACAAAAGAGGTCTCTTGCCCTTGCCCTCTTGGGGGATTCAAACTTAAAATTCAACAGTAACATCAGTTCATTCCAAGGTCAGATAAATAACATCTTTCTCACGCTCTCACGCTTTAAAATCCTTATAGGTTAAATCCTTGACATAGCATCGTTTCTGGCACCAGGTGAGGAATGCTTTCAGGTTGCTGATGATCTTGGCAAAGTAATTATCCATGGTTGTCCTTTTCACAAACGCATAGGTCCTGAGGTTGTCAAAGAACTTGAAATTGATAGCGTGAAGATCGACTTTGTATTTGGTGTCTTTTTCGAAATCCAGGAGAAAGTTTTTGAAAGTCCCGTAGCAAATGATGGTTCTGTTGTCCTGACGGCCTTACTACTCTCAATGTACTCATCCAGAACATCAAAGAAAGTCTGGTTGGTTTTTCTTTGCTTTCCGGCATGATTGATTATGGCATTTTTCAGATAAGCCTCAGTTATCACAATCTCGTCTCTTAAGGCATCGTTAATGGCTCTGTCGGCTTTTTCTTTTACCAGGCTGAGCCGTTTATTGATGGCGATATAATTGTTTTCCGGCTCATCCTCTCTTTGCTTTAGCACCTTTTCATTAGTCTGGCTCCAGTGATTTGGTTCTACGGGCGAAACCGATTCCCTTTTCATTGAATGCCGACCTGACGGCAATCAGGAATTGGCTTCTGACTGCAGATGTCTTCCCCAAATCAGTGATGAGAAGTTTAATGGTGAAAACGAACCCGGTTTCATTGATTTCAGAGAGTAAAACAATGCTTTTCGGGCGAACGATATGTGTAAGTTTGTCCATGCTGGCACCGATTGTGGCGAGCACCTCTTCTGGATTTGTTTCATGCCTTGTTATAAGGTGGAGTTCGACAAATCGCTGTTTGCTGCTGATGGTCCAGTTTTTCAGGTTTTGAGACAAAAGGGTGTTGTTGGGAATGAGAATATCTGCACCTTCGGCGGTGGAAACATTGGTTGCCCTTAGGTTGATCTCCTTAACCCTTCCCGTTTCACTGCCAAACTCGAGAAGGTCTCCCACCACAAATGGCTGCTCAAACGCGATGATCAGCCCTGAAATCAGATTGCTCACAATATTCTGTAGTCCGAAACCAATCCCAACCCCCAGGGCTCCCAGCAGAATGGTAAAATTAGTCAGCGGAAGCCCCGATAGAAGGATCCCTGCCATAAACCCCGAAATAATTACAAAAAGCCGCAGGAGCAGCAAAAAACTTCCCAGGTTGCTCCGCTTCTCTACCGTAGCCTCATGTTGTGGGATAAAAGTGTTGCGGAGGATGGAGGCCAGAACGAATGCGACATAAATCGACACGAAGAAAAGTAAAACGCTGAGCCAGGTGAAGGTTGCGGCACCAATCGCACGGGGATCGGTCATGAATTCGCTGATGCCTGAAATAATGAGTTCAAGGAGGTTCAAGTTGTAAAGATAAGCCACCATGACAAAAAGAAACGACCCGCTCATGAGCAGTGGTTTGGTCCTGCCTATCAGATATTTAACGTCAATGTTGACAACCGATATGCCCTTGTTAACGAAATAAGTAATGATTGACAAATAATCAAGCAGTGTAAACAGTGCAATCCTGAGGATCATCGTGATAATGAGTACACCGTACCCCGAAAGCATCACCGATCGACCCAGTGTATATATACCCAATACGGTCAGAATCCATCCGATGACCAGGTGAATTAGCAGGAACAGGAGAAGTCCGCGTACGCTTTTCGGGTTTTTTAGCTGGTACTCCGGCAATTTTCTGTAAATCAATACTATTGGAATAACCAACAAAATAGCCGAGGTATAAACAAGACGGCCGGTAAAGGTAGGGGTAACAAAGAAATTGATGAGCGAAAGCACAAAAAAGGCCAGGATCACAAGCAGTATCAACCTTTTATTGATGAGCGGGTAATGCTTAAGAACGATCAGGGTAACAAGGAAAGTGAGGCCGAGGAGGAGGAGTTCGAGAAATGCATGCGGAGGGTTGACGAAGATGAATGGCGAAAGGACCATGCCCATGACGACAGTAGCAGTCTTTGGGTACCTGTCGAGAAAGGTAAGGCTGGTATTTTTCATGATGTGGTTCTTCCTTTTCTGGTCGTTGAATATCTTGATCGGGATCAGGCAGAGGAGAAAGATGAGGGCCCTGAAAATGACGATCCTCCACAAGGACATCTTACTATAATAGGTCAGGGTTTTAAGGGTCTGTTGGAAACTCGATTCGACCACCTCCATGAAGGTAAATGGATAGACTGATGGAGAAGATTCCCATATGGGTGGAAGTTCTTGTTGTAAAAAGTTGGCTTCCCGTAACTGCAGGTATTTTGTGAGGTCGCTGAGGAACCGGTAAACGTTGATATTCAATTCGTTCATCTTGGTTTCGATGTGGGTGATCCGGTTCAGCCTCTCAGCGAGAAATTCGGCACTGTGCTGCTGACGATTTTTCAACTGATCCACACTGACAGCGAATGCCACCTTCATCAGGCTATCCTCCGACGTTCTGAAAACGGCAATCTGTTTGCCAATTTCCAATACCGCATGCAGGTTTTTAGTAACCAGCTCGTTTTCCTGATAGATCTTTTTCTGCGCATGCAGTATGCGTGTGTAAAGATCTGCTGTCTTCATCTTCAGCGCATGCACCGATCGGACGCTATAGGTTTGCTCGTTTCCATAAAAGCTCTTTTTGAGCAATGTCACCTCTAATTCACCCTCAAAAATCTTCTTGTGGAGTATCGTTGTGTCAAGGGTCTCGCCCACCCGGTTGATATATGAGCCGTTGAGGATGGAGTAACACTGGTTGATCCAAAAAGAGGGATTGGCCAGAATTAAATCATTGGTCGTTGAAATGGAATCGGGAACGGTATCGTTTGTACTTTCGGCCTGGATGAGAGAGAGGCTGCTGAAATGCAGTACAATGGTGAGAAAATATATTGTTTTTCGGATCATGGCGATGATAATACCCTTTTATGTAGATAAAAAGCCCCGGGCCGACAACGAAAACGATTGAAGTGGCCCGGGGACGATGATTTCAGAGTACCTATTTTTTCCCGAAGATCTTGAATCCGAGAGAAACGACAAACATCTGGTTCTTTGTATCGAACTGGTAGTTCTCAACATCCTTGATCAGCTGGTTTAGTCCGTACTTGTAACGAATATCCAGGCTCAGGAACAAAACATCAATGCCGGTACCTCCAAGGGCATACCAGCTCATTGAACTCAGACTGGACTCCTGGATCGGGCCGATCACAGAATTTTCATCAGACACTTTTTTGTTGATGTTAAATGAAGCCTCCGGACCAAGTTCCACCCTCCAGGTGATGACATCTGAATGGATGATTTTAAAGCCCAACATGACAGGAATATCAAGGCTACCGATTGTAATTTTCTGTTTCCAGTCGTTGGTGGAAAGATTACCTTCATTGGTAAACACAGCACCGCTCATGGAATAGAGGAGTTCTGGGGCTACATAGAATCGTTTTCCGAAATGGGCCCACACCCCCACATGAAATCCACTGTTGAACTGGGATTTCACCGAATCCAGGTTAGTACTTAATTTATTTGCATTGTAACCGAGTTTTACCCCCAATGCGAATTGTCCATAAGAAAGCCCTGATATCATCAGTGCCATAAAGAGTAAGGTAATTGTTTTTTTCATAGAATTTTAAAGTTTTAAGGTTAATATTGGTTATTTGGATTTGTAAAATACGGCAGCATTTGCTACCCGACCACCGGCTGGGAAATATTTTGCAAAGATACAATGAGGTGTCCTAATGCCGAATTGTTAAACCCATTGATAATGGCCATATCGCCTGGAATTGGGTATACAAATAGTATACAGTGATGCTATTAAACCATTTAATAATCTTATTCCCTTTGTATTAGGGTAAAAACTTAAGAAAGATGGATTTTCTTTTTTTAAAACGACTTAGGAACAGAGTCACCGGTATCAGACAAACAACGCATGTGTTGTTTGCAATGGCTATATTTATTGTATTTGCTTGTTTTGCTTCTGTGAAAGCCGATGGGTCAAACTCCGGCGATAGCCTGAAGGAGTTGATTCAGTGTGGTAGTTCGAATCAACGTCAGGTTGCTTTATGGTATTCGCAACTTGCCCGCTAATTTCGGAAGTATAAAAGCGACTCTTGCCTTTTGACCGGTCTGACTGGTATCAGGATCGCCGAAAAAGCAGGCTACAAGGAGGGTATGATAAAAAATCTCTTGCAACTGGGGCTTTATTTTATTGGCAACGACAGCCTGAGTACCGCCCGGGAGTATCTCATGCGGGCCATAGCGCTCGAATCCCCTGAGACCGATCCGGTTGACAAGATGACAGCCTTTATCGGACTTGGCTATATCTGCGACCTTCAGGCAGGTTCTGAACTGCCAAAGATATTGAAACAGGAAATTGGAGAGGTTATATGTAAGAATTTATATAATAAACCTTAAAAGACAGGTATTTGCCTGTCTTTTTTGCTTTAAAACGCTCATAATAAGCTGAATCAGGGGCAAAAAAAGTTTCATCATTAACTTCCCAAAGGAAATTGCCAGAAGAGTGTCTTGGTATATGCTCATGAGCCCAAAGTCTTGATGTCAGATAATATTTTCACTACCTTTGTACAAAGGTTCAATAGTGAATTGCAACAAAATCTTATTCAGTGATCATATTATTTCCCAGATGTTCAGGAGAAATATATCTTTGGCGGAGGTGAAGTTCATTTTGAATGAAGGCGTAGTTATCCGCGAGTATGCAGATGATGAACCATATCCAAGTTTCCTTCTGCTGGGATTTATTGATCGCCGCCCGTTGCATCTTCTCGTTGCCAAGGATTCTGACACGGGAAATTGTATCATGGTCACCGCTTATGAACCTGATAAAAACCTATGGTCATCAGATTTTAAAACCAAAAACTGATAATATGGAATGCGTCATTTGTAAAGCAGGAAATATGTACGAGGGAAAGGTAACGGTTACCCTTGAAAAGAATGGATCCATTATTCTGATCAAAGAAGTTCCAGCGCATATTTGTGATGTGTGTGAGCATTATTATCTGGATGAACAAACTACTGCTGAGGTCCTTAAAAGAGGATCGGAGGGTCTTTTAAAAGGTGCTGAACTTGAAGTGATGAAATTAAAGGTGGCATGATCCCGATTATAGTTCTTCCTCAATAAAATCAACCACTTTCAAGTAATCTGGAATAATTCTAAAGTTAGATAATTGGTCAGTTAAGTGTACATCCAGTCTTAATTATTTGGTTGACAATCAGCTGAGTACTTAAATTCAGAAAGTAAAATGTAGGAATTTATGTACAAATACACAAAAAAGACAGGCTTACCTGTCTTTTTTGTTTTCAATACTTCCCTTTGGGAAATGGATAAGCACGATCGTTATCAAATCAGGCAGAAATTTCAATCCCGGTGCGGAGGATTTCTTTGACAACAGGATTCAAAGAGGAGAAGTCGCTTGCATCAAACGGATGCGGCTCTACACGAGTGTCAAAATCCCAGGTCAGTTGCAGCAAATCAACTTGGGTCTGAAATGGGTCATGCATTTCATGTAAGATGATTGCAAGATCAATATCACTATCCGGATTGTTATTTCCCCGGGCATAGGACCCGTATAAGAACATCCTTGTTACCGGATAATTTCGTTGCAACAGCAATAAAAGATATTTCCTCCCTATTTCAAGAGCTGATTTCTGATCCATAATCTTTGATTTTTGATCTTTTCAATCCAAACTGCTGTAAATTCTTGTGTACATTTCTGATAAAATGACTGTTTATAGTCATCATATCTTGCATTGATGTTAAAACCAGTCAATGTCGAAAAGAAGATTTGTTGTTCCACATCCACATCCTATCCTGCTTTTTCAGCAATTCTCAAAAGATTGTGGATCATTGGATAACTTTCATCTTTTGTCCGGATGTAATATGCCTTAAGCAACTTCTCAATGACAAGATGCCCAATGAATAATGACCACATAAAGTCGCCAGATATGTAAAGATGGCCCATCGTTTGAAAGTCCTTATCCGAAGATTCCACCCAGAATTGTATGACTTCCTCTTTTGTCATTTTCCTATTGTTCAGACAAAAATACATCATTTTCAGATATTTTTATCCGGGATTGAGATAATTCAACTGATTCCTCAATAAAATCAACCACTTTGAGGTAATCTGGAATGATTCTAAAGTTAGATAATTGGTCAGTAAAGTGTGCAGCGACGGCAAATTAGGTAGCTCTTTATCAGCAGTTTACCTTTTTTGGATAGGATTTCACTCCCAACAATCTTTTTCAAACACTCTTTAGTTTACAAACACAATTGCTTTTTTTGGGAAACTATACAAGGATTATATTACCGGGTTTAGAAAAAGTTTAAAAAATTTTATGTGGGTTAGAATAGAAACCTGATCTCTGATAACTCTTTCCCAATTTGTTGAACTCCTTTAAGAATCCGCTGTGTTTGTAACGGCGAAGGTTTTTTAATTCCTTTTATGTATTGAGCAAGTAAACTTTGATTCATGCCAATGCGTTCTGAAAATGCTTTTGCATTGATCACTTTGTAAAATGCGAAGAACTGAGCAATATCCAGTGTCACTTTTAAATCATCTTCAGTTATACGCTGCCCTTTTTCTTCAAAATGGAGATTGAATGCTTCAATCATATTTGATTTAAGCTCGATTAAGTCTTTTCCTGTGGTGGCGACAGGATAAGTTTTGGCAAATGCCGAATATCCTGTATTTGTCCGTTCCACGATTATTTCAAATTTTTTCATAGATCTATTATTGCTTTAGTCCGGCATCTTTTAGAATTTTATTTTGAAGCCCAGTTCCAACTTCACTTGAACCATGATTTGGTACAACAATCTGACCATCTTTTTTCGGATGTCGCATGATCATGTGGCTCCCTGATTGTCTGAAAACAAACCAGCCATCCCGTAGTAAGAGTTTGATTAACTCCTTACATTTCATTTTACAAAAGTAATAAATATATTACCTGTACGAGGATCAAAAGAGAAATATTATCGTGATTCAAACCGAAAATATGGGATCAGTAAATCATACGACCGGCTGATTTCGTACTTTGTTCCCTTGCCTTTACCAAGTGTGGACAGGCCGGTCCCATTGACTCCCTTATGCCGATTTTGGCTGACCACTTCGGCCTTGTAATAATCAAATCATGAGCCTGCTCCGAAAAGGCACTTTAACGGAAAACCGGACACTGAGCGAAGTCGAAGTGTACTTATTATCAGGTGTTTGCATCCTTCGACTCCGCTCAGGATCCAGTTGATCGGACTTTTCGGAGCAGACTCAATCATGGATGTGGTCAATTTACAATGGCCTGTGATGGTCAAAACCACCGGCCTTTCCACCATGTCATCGAAATTAATTCCTACGTGATAACCTGTCAAAGATCCTAGCCCCAACAAACCATTTGTTTTCGTGCTATCCTTTAAAACGGAGGGTGGCAATGGAAACAGCGAAAGGTTTATGGAAACATTTCCATCGCCGGTTTTCAGATCTCGTTTTCCGAAATGGGCTATTTTCATCTCACCGCCGGCACCCTTGGCCGTGATGGTGGTATCGGGCTTCAGACCGAGTGCATCGATGGTCTCCTGATCGATCCCACTGCTACTGCCGCCGGTATCGAATATAAAGTTCAGGTTTAAACCATTTAATCCGAGTCCTTTTACCACGATACATTCGCCATTACCCAGCTTCGCGAACTCGATGGGAAGCCTGATGGTGGTTTGTGCGTTGAGTTTAAGGCTCGCCGCGATCATAATGAATAATGCCAATCCTTCCCTTTTTATTGTTTTTGAATGGTTAGTTGCTGATCGGTTGGAATGCTCAGGCAAAGAAACCCAAGGTTGGGATACAGCCCAAATTTTTTCGATCAGGTTCGGGAAGTAAACGATGACCGGAGATAGACGCGGAGATTGAAGAAAAGAGATGATTTATCGGAGAAAATGGAGGATTGGTTGAGATGCCGTGGCCGCAGGCTTACCGGAAAAGAAAGTCACTGCTCCTTTTCAAGGATTTCCACCTTCTTCCTGGTGTCATTGTTTTCCTGTATTGATAACGCCTTTCGATACATGCCGATGGCCCTCTGCTTATCACCCGTTGCCGAATAATAATCGCCCATTGAATCAAACGCATTGAAACTGTCGGGATAGTTCGTGATATTCAGTTCGAAAAAATATGCCGCCAATTTCAGATTATTAAGATACAGGGCATTATAACCCAAGGTGTTGATGGTACTTTCCGAAGGATTTATGTTGTATCCCATTTTATCGGTAATGTTTTTATAATGCTTCTCAATCCGATCAGCCAATGCCATCGTGGTGTCGGCATAATCCCTTTTAGTAAGTGGCAATTGATAAAAGTCAAAAATAAAATGAAGAGCATCGTACGTGGCAATCAGGGGAATTGAGCCATGGTTTTCGTTGCGGTAATAGTTTATCTGGTATTTCAGTTTGTTGCCTGAATGGGCGTGCAATGTGTCGGAAAATTCCAGCAGTGACCGGATGGGCAGCGTACCCCTTGTCCTGTCGTGTCTGACCTTTGCGGTATCCATACCGGCATCCATGCTGTTGGCAATGGCCAGAAACAGGCTGATGCTGTTGAACGTTTGGTTTCCCAACGCCTTTGCTGCCGCCTTCATGGTGACCTGGTGATCCCACCACATGCTTGGATCAATGGCAACATATCCATTGAAAAGATCCGGGTCTGTGATTAATGTATTGATCACCGCCAATCCACCCAATGAATGGCCGATAAACAGGTTATAGGGTGCAACGGGATATTTCGAGGCTATATGGGGCATCAATTCCTTTTTGATAAAAGAGATGAAGCGGCTGTACCCACCCGATGTTTCACTGAATGCACTGTCGCATGTGGGGGTCAGGTCCCGGTATCTCTCTTTTACCAGAATTCCGACAACAATCATCTCCGGACAAATCGTATTTCCATTGATGTAACTGAGCTGCTGCAACATCCCCACCACCGAAACAAAATGCCAGTTACCATCCAGCAAATAGACTACCGGGTATCTCTTTTGATGCTCACTTTTTCCTGTATCACTTTCCGGCCTATAGACCCATATTGATCTTTTTTCGCCCAGTATTGCTGAATAAACCGTATCCATTTCCCCAATGACAATGTCTTTCGACTGAGCATTTGCCATCATGGAAAATGCAACCATTGAAATTGCTGAAAAAATCAGTCTGACAAACATACTTTTCATAATTACCTTAATTTGTAATGATTCAGCAGGATTTGGCTTCCCATTTCATCGGACACTTTTTTAAGGGTATAATCCCGGTGGTCGGCACCCATTAAAAAGATCATGCTTTTACCCTCATTATTTTTAATGATCTCCAGGATGTTACGGGCTATATGCTCATCTCTCTGCTGATAGAAATCCGATAACGCCTCATAAGCTGTTGCATCTAACAACGCCTTTAATTGTGCATAATAAATACGATTGATCAGATCATACCTTCCATCATTTAATTCTGAAAGCGAGGCATTCAGCGCCAAATTGTCTTTTTCTTCCTGAATGATATCCAATATGGATATTTTATCAAGAATGGCGCTGTCCTTACCTATTTCCTGCTGGAGCTTTTTTATAACACTTATTTCCTTCCAGTATCGGTCGGGTATTGCTTTACCCTCTAAATCCGAACCCAACCAGTCAAATCCCGATATTCGTTTTAAGGGATATTTCCTGATACATTCATACATTTCAAACGGATAGTTCTTTTTCATATAGGCAAAAGAGCTATCAATGTCTTCTGCCCTGATTTCAACCCCAATGACATCCGGATCGAATTTTTCAATGAATTTAAAAAGAGTGTCATATGAATAATTTGGATTAATCCGGTGTGCTCCATGAATAGTGCTGATTATCAACACTTCACTCTTTTTCTCTTGTGTCATGCCTGAGATGGACAGGTAACTTAAAAGCGAAAGTATGAGTATGATCGTTTTGGCCATGGCTTTCTTTTTAACCTTACATTTCTATATTTTTTTGGGTGGATAACCTGTCAGACCGGCTTCCGGCCACAAACATCATGAAGGCAGCCTTGTAAGTCTCACTCAGGGGAATGATGTGGTTTCCGATGAATATCTGGTTCCGTTCCACCCGGTCAACCTTGCTGACTGCCACGATAAATGATTTGTGCACCCGGAAAAAATTTTCTTCTGGCAACGATTTCATGATCCCCGTAAAACTTTGCAGCACCATGATCCTTTGCGTCAGGGTCTGTATCCCCAGATACTCCCGCATACCTTCGATAAAGAGGATATCATCGAAGTCGACCCGCTGCATCCTGAATTCGGTACGGACAAAGAACCAGGTGCGCGGGGCAGGATAGACGGGCGCTCCGGCAGCAGGGTCAACGGTTTTGAACTGTTCATACACCTTTTCGATCGCCTGGATGAAGCGCTCAAAAGAGATGGGCTTGAGCAGGTAATCGGTCACATTCAGATTGAAGGCATCGAGGGCATAGGAATCGTAGGCGGTGGTCAGTACCACTTTTGGTTTTATCCGCAATGTTTTAAGCAGTTGCAACCCGGTAAACCGCTCCATCTCGATGTCGAGAAAAATCAGGTCGATCGGGTTCGCCTTCAGGTAGGGCACCGCATCGAGGGCATTGTCGAAAGTGGACATGCACTCCAGGAATTGCACTCTACCGATGTAGTCGACCATTTGCTCGATGGCGGGCAATTCATCATCAATGACGATGCACTTGATTTTCATTGGTTTGTATGGTTAGCGTTACTGCATAATGATCCGCTTTGTCATCGATCTCCAACCGGTGCATACCGGGATAGAGCAGTTCGAGCCGGCGCCTGATGTTTCCGATCCCGATCCCTTTGTCCATCCTTTGCTCGGTTTCGGTTAGCTCCCTCTTCGCATTCCGGCAGTAAAAACGGATGTTCGCACCGGTGATCGCAACCTCAATCACGATCTTGTCGCTGGCCGATTTTGATCCGTGTTTAAAGGCGTTTTCGATAAAAGGAATGAACAGCAACGGCGGGATCATGACCCCGGCGGCAACCGGCTCTGCCGAAAAATCCACGAATCCGGGATCTCTATATCGGAGCTTCTGAAGGTCGAGGTAACTCCTGATATAGCTGATCTCTTCCCCGGCGGGAACAAATTCGGCAGAGGCTTCATGCAGCATATACCGCATGATTTCGGCCAGTTTGATGATGGCAAAGGAGGTCTTTTCGGGATCGCGTGCCGAGAACGAATGGATGTTGTTGAGGATGTTGAAAAGGAAATGGGGATTGACCTGCGACCTGAGCAACGCCAGTTCTGTCCTGGCCTGCTGGCGTTCCAGCTCCTTCTGCCGCTCGCGCTCTTCAAACCAGTCGATGCCCATCCTGAACAGGATCCCGTAGAAAGCGTATAACAAGTTATGCCCCATGCTCGAGAAGTAAAAGGCCCGCAACTGGCTGGCATCATTCGTTCCAAGCAGATAATAATATGACACCCACAAGCCGCTGTTGAGCAAGAAAAACAACACTACAAGGAAGATATTCATACCGAGGCGTTTCCGCGAATAAAACCGGGGGGCAAAGAAGAAGTAAAACACGCAGAAGGTAAGGCAGTCGATCGGGAAGGTGTGCAGCATGATTTCGAAGACCCGGTCGGCTGATCCCTGCAGAAAAAGATAGATGTTCCTGAGCAGGAAGACCACCACCTGGAACACCCAAAAGGCCACAGGGGCAAACAAACGGATTCTTTTGATCTGCATCCTTACAAAAGTAGGGAAATGGCCGGAAACTAACCATAACTTTAAACATGAAGCCGATAATTTTCAACCAAATGGCCTTTCTGATCCCTGAACGGGATTTTGCCTGTAATCGTGAAGAATGCCGGGTAAGACGAAAAGATTTTTTTTCGGCCGGAAGGCATATTTCCTTTGTGGTCGGATCTTATGATCATTCATGACCAACCTGGCAGGAGAAGGGGGAAAGTGCAAAATGCAAAGTGCAAAGTCAAAGTGCAAAATGCAAAGTTAAAATGCAAAATGCAAAGTCAAAGTGCAAAATACAAAAGTCAAAATGCAAAATCAAAATGTAAAGTCAAAGTGAGGCATCAGATAGATTGAATTTTCACGGTGCGATTGGAGTGTCAGGCCCCGTAGGGGCCGAATTTTGCTAGCAAATCGTGTTCAGTTCAATTTGCGCTCCGTAGGTGCGCGAAGAAAGAAGTCATGATGGAAATTCAAATGTCAAAATTCAAATGTCAAATGTCAAAATGCAAAATATTAAAGTTCCAGGAGCAAATAGAAAAATTATGAAAACATACTGCTTCTTCATCACATGCGTGTTAACATTAGCGACGCTGGTTGCTTCTGCCCAGAAAGCGGCCATCCGCGGACAGGTGTTGTGCGGGCGAACCGGTAATCCAATAGAGTATGCGACGGTTGCAGTTGCCGATTCAGCGGGCAAACTGGTAAACGGTGC
>Ga0247841_10009316_pt1 | contig 13782 bp, 13 predicted proteins | sample LaCruzMarch2015__2_FD_192410 | JGI IMG/M metagenome (GOLD analysis project Ga0247841, IMG submission 192410) | Freshwater microbial communities from meromictic Lake La Cruz, Castile-La Mancha, Spain - LaCruzMarch2015_18m | ecosystem: Environmental > Aquatic > Freshwater > Lake | place: Spain...
GTCAACCATCGCTCCCGACTTCCTGACCGGAGACGCTAGTCTCGTCATGAACAACATCCAGGTTACCACGATGAACGGCTATGCACTGACGGACCCGAAGGCCTGGGTGAAACCTGCCGATGGCGTCATCAAAGTCCACGGTATCGTACGCACCGGGGCAGGTCTCGGGACCGCAATCGATATGAACGTACCGGCGAAGACGGTGGACGGACCTATCGGTGAGACTGACCTGGAAGAGTACCGTATGCTGCAGGACATGGTGACCTCCAACTCCACCATCTCCGACCAGATGAAACTCATGGGCAAGCCTGCCCGGTTCATGTCGGGTGGCTTGACGAGGGAAGTCATGCTCAAACTGGGAATGCTGACGCAGAAAGAGTACAACGCCCTGCAGGCAGCAGGCCCGGAAAAGAGGCCCATCTCCAAGACTGACCAGGTCGAGATTGTCAACTTCTCGACCTACTGCGGTCGTGATGCGGCCACCATCGCCTATCTCTTCAGTGGTAAGGTCCCACGAGAGACTGCCATCAAGATGCTGGAGAACCTGTCATCCTGTCACGGCGGCCTCTGCTACGTCAACTTCATGGGTCCTGCCGGTCACTGGGCTGTAACCACTGCCGTGAAGGCTGCACTCCTGAACGAGAACGAACGTGAAGAGGCTGCCAGCACGTTCATCACCTCTGCCAGGAAGATATTCGGCAAGCGCTTCACTAGGGAAGACCTGTTAGTCGACCTGGGGATGCGGAAGACGAAGTCCGGCGGCATCAAGAAGGCGACGCCGTTCGATGTCAAGACATCAAAGGCCTCCGAATGGCTGGGGGAAGTGTACAAGAACGCGTCGCTTGCGAACCAGATTAAGTTCTCCCAGAGTCTCGGCAAGTACATGAAGGAGTATGTTCCCCAGGAAGCCGGAGCATCCCGCTCTGTTTCACGCGAAGCAGCAAAGGGCTGGATTGAGAAGTACGGCGCACAATGGGGCAAGGTGACACAGGCTGCCGTCATCCCGACCGTGCGTATGGACCAGTCCGGGGACTTCCTTCTCGATATCATGGGTGGCGGTGTGCAGGAATGGCTGCAGTGGATTAAGGACGAGAAGGCGAAGGGCAACGATATCCTGCTCGGAGATAACGGCATCCGGAAGAAAATCATCGCCATCACGGACGGCTGGTACTGGGATGTGCCGCTGGCCGAGTTGAAGGAGGTCGCCAGGAAGTACGGCGACATGCTCATCGTCCACAGTTCCGGCGGCCTCGACTTCGCACCATGGGAGGTCCCTCTCCGCAACAGGGGCTTTGAGAAACTCGCAGAGGCAGGCTTCAATGTCTTCGAGCGTCATATCTCCGACCAGTGGGGGCAACTGCCAGCAGAGTATGACTCGGTCGAGGGCATTTCGTCCGTCTTCGAGCATGCTCTTCGCATGATGGCTGCTCACAAGAAATTGACGGCAGCCCACTTCATCGAGACGGCATTGCACCACGACCAGGACCAGGTGTCGAAACTGATGCAGAAGACGCCCGAGAACATCGCCCGCATCATCAAGTGGTATACCGAGCAGTACAATGCCACCCTTGAGGAAGCGGCTAACCATGTCGACGCCATCCTGAATGCCAACAACGCGAGAGCAAGAGGCGAGAAGGCGACGAAGGAAGGAGAGAAACCAAGCCTTACTCCTGAAGGAATCAACCGCAGCGGCCACGACCTTATGTCGCTCACCTACGAGAGACTGGCAAAGATTGGTATCAGCGAAGACCTCATGAAGCGCATGAAGGCTGCCGGATTCAACGGTGGCATCATCGACTACGGAGACGGCCAGACCGGTCACGCGGTGTTCCCGCTGCGATGCTGCCGTACAGGTTCGTGCGAGGACTGCGTCACTGGCTGCGGCTTCCACGCTGCGAACTACAAAACGGTCGAGGCTCGCGTCTCGGCGATGAAAGTGTCAGAAGCAGAGTACTACCTCTCCGATTATGAGGAGAAGAACGGACCCCCGAGCGTCGAGACTCTCAACGATGCCGCTACTTCCTACGAGGCCGATATCGACGGCAGCCGGGTCCTGCAGCAGAATCAGCAGTACGGTCTGACGTCGCGTATGCGTGAGTTCTGGAACGATTACGGCGTCCGGCAACTGGAAGCGGTGGCTCCTTCAACTCTGGTGGATTATGCCGGTCGTGGTTGGAAAACGACACCGACGAAAGAACTCGCCAAGTTTGCGAGGTGGCTGGAGAAGATTCCTGGCCAGCCCCCCACCCAGCAGGCACCGCCTACGGAGCGTGGCAATGCCATCAGCAGGGCAATCCGCGAACGTGGCTACACGGACCTTCGTGGAAGTGACGTTCCCGATATCGATGCCATGGCTGCTCTTGCCCAGGTCCTCCGGAGTCCCATGTTCGAGACCTTCACTTATCTGTTGGTTCACAAGGGGGTGTTGGTCGACCAGATAGCCATCACCTGCGGCCTTCCCGGCCAAGTGTTGTTCCCGGAAGGCCAGCAGTTGCAGTCCATCATCAAAAGGATAGCGGCGATACCGACCGAGTACGCCCCAGACACCTTGTACGTCATGCACAACCACCCGAACTTTGATGCTGCTCCTTCCATGGCTGACATGGTCTCGACGAACAACATCGTCTATCCGTTCGCCTACCAACTCGGACTTAAGTTTGGTGGCCACATCATCGTCGACCACAACGAGTATGGCATTCTCGCGCCATCGACGTATGACGCACAGACAAGGACTCCGTCCAGTGTTCCTGTCCCCGATATCACCCAGGAACTGGAAGCACGAAAGGCAGCATATGATGCGACCATGATACATCCTGCCGGTGTCGATATACAGAAGATTGCTACAGACTCCGCTGGGGTAAGCCGTGCTATCTGGGAGGTGCGCCAAATCAGCAACGAAGACTTGCTCGCTTCTCCCTCTGTCGCCCACCCCATCCTCGGCCAGAGATTTGGGATAACAAACGGCCATCTGGACTGGGATGCAATAGCCGCTCTCTGGAAGTCCTATCGCACGGACAATGAAGCGGTGACCATCTTCTATCAGGACTACCAGCCGAAACTCGGGCAGATGGCAATCAGAGGATATGACGACGTGGGCCTGGGTTGGATTATCCAGAATCCGGTTGAGTTCACGGAGTACCTCCGGGACCAGATGATGCATGTCAAGGGTGGCCAGGGAGTCAGTATAGTCATTCCCGAGGAAGCCATGGAACATCTGACTCTCGCCAAGCGCCAGAAACTGATGAAGTTCTTCGGCGAACTGCATGACTATGGCCTTATCAGAGAGGCAATCGTCGTTCATATCGACTACAACGGACTGGCCATCCCGATAGAGTTGGCTACGACCTACGGTAAGAGCAAGACCTATCGTGGCCTGGATGACTTCATGCTTGGCATGACCGAGGATGAGTTCAAACTCAGGATGGTCCAGGCCAACACGATGCCCTCGGAGACGGAAGTCTACAGGGAGACCGAGGTAGCGGCACTGAAAGCCGTCAACGTCGTCGGTAGCACCTTGCTCGGCAAGAAGGCCGACCAGATGCTGGACCAGCCCATAAAGACAGTTGGACGTACCATCAGCGATGAGATTCTCAGCCGGGGCTACGTCGACCTGCGAGGGCGGGCTGTGGCAAACGAGGACGACCTGGCCGAGATTGCCCAGGTGTTGAGAAGTCCCCTCATGGAGACCTTCACCATCTTCTTCATCAAGAATGGCGTCATCACTGAACAGCAGGCGCTGACCTCATTCCTGCATGACATGGTGGCATTCCCTTCAGGGTTCTTCGAAGACATGGAGATGTGGATTAAGAACAGCATCGCCGATGGGACCCTCGATGCCGATTCCTTCTACGTCATGCACAACCATCCTTCAGGCATCGCCACACCATCCCCTTCCGACTTCCGCAGCGAAGATTCGTTCATCGACCTGGCGAAGAAGGTTGGTCTCAAGTGGAATGGAGAAGTTATCCTCGACCATAATGAGTACGCGTTCATCCAGCAGGGGTCTGCTCTGGCCAACAAGGAGAGTGTCTCGAATCCAAAGAGACCAACAGTCTTCGAGAACCTTTCCTGGGAGAAGAGAATGACCAGCAACGAGGACTTCTGGTCGAACCCGGCCATGGCGCATCCGCTTATCGGCCAGCGGTGGCAGGGAGCCAGGGACGTCACACACATTGCCCATGTGGCTTTGACCGCCAGGGGTAACGAAGAGGTCATCCAGATTCTCTACGCGAACTACGACAGCAACACCAAGGAACGCATCGTCACATCTGTCGATACCGTCGGCCTGCGGTACATCCTCGACAGTCCCGACTACATGATGCAATACATCGGCGAGTCGATGTCCGGCAAGCATGCTGCACAGGTGGCTTACCTGGTGGTACCGATGGAGCAGATGGACCTCATGACGAAGAAGGAGCGGGCAATCTGGGAAGGATTCGTCATGCGGGCGGCAGACCGTGACGTCGTTTTCGGTTTGATATTCACCGAGAACGGATGGCTCGCATCCGGCACCAACAAACTGCAGAAGAAGGAAGCCTACCAGACGACGGAACTGCGCCCCCAGGATGAGTACTCGCAAGGCATGTACAAGGGAAGCATCATGTCCGAGAAGGTCATGGAGCAGCAGCCGACTGAAGGTCCCAAGTTGATACCGATGTCCGATGAACTGGCCAGACAGATGGCAGTCGGCATGGACACTATGATGCAGTTCATTATGAAGAAGCCGTATACCAAGACCATGGAGACCAACCTCCAAAAGGCTTTCAGGGATTGGCTCAAGGCCATCAATATCCCGAGGGATGCCCTCAACTGGTACTCGGTCCTGTCCTGGTACAAGAACGTGACCAATGCCAAGACCGCAGTAGAGAAGGTCGACCTCATCAAGAGGTCCATCGAGCGTTACAACAAGAAGAAGCAGCAGGAGTATGACGCGAGGCTGGCCAGGAAGCAGGCTGCCGCAGAGAGACTCGCAGAAGCCAGGGGCCAGACGGCTACTGCTGCCGGAGAGGCTGCGTTCGCGAAGAAGAAACTCGGGGAGATGACCACGACGGCCATATCGGAGATGCTGCAGTTGCGTCACGAGCAGGCAATGCACAACGCCGATGTCGAGCGCTACCAGTTGGAGAAAATCCGTCGGGAGCAACAGATTGCACTGAATCGCAAGGGAGAGGCCTGGCTCAAGACACGGCAGCGCCTGCTCCAGAGCCTCGACAGGTCGATAGGCGCGGTGGAGGCGAACGTCCGGAAGGCACATACCATCGACCTCGACTGGGTCAAAGTCATCCGGGATGCAACTGCAGGTATAGTGGCAGACGGAAAGATAAACAGGAACGCTGTTCGCTTCTTCAGTAACGAGGACCTGGCTGCACTGCGGGCCACCATCAAGGATGCCATCGCTATCGGTCGTATGTCATGGTTGCAGGAGAAGGCCAATCGCGACGACCTGGCGCGGCAGACGAAGCAGCGCATCGGTGGCAACCTGCATCCTATCGTCGGACGTGAGGAACTGGTACGCAAGGAGGGCGAACTCGAACCCTCGGTAAACCACATCTCCCGGGCGCTCAACGAAGGGAAGCGGTTAGGTATCGGCCTCACACCTATGGAGTCTGTGTTCCGTGGCATGGGCGACCGCGAACTGTACATCGAGATGCTCACCGGACTTAGTGACGCACGTCTGGCTGCCGACGCGTGGAGAAGGGGCCGTCTGGAGAAAGCCAAGGAACTCGGCGTGGACAGTGGCAAATCCCAGCAGCGTGTCGGCGTCTGGCTCATCAACCAGACGGCAGGCGGTCGGCGTCACCTCGTCGAGGGCAACAAACTCAGCGAGGCAGAGATAGATGCTATCGTCCTGACCGACAACGAGCAGCAGTATGCGGCATACGTCCGTCGGCACTTCGACGAGACGTACCCGCTGCTTGCCGACTACTTCCGGCAAATCTACAACGTCGAACTGGACCGCGAGGACATGTACATCTCCCTCTTCAACTCGGGCAAGTTCAACGATTCCTTCAGCGTGAACGCAATAGTGCAGCAGATGCCGATGCAGGCAGGCGGGCGGCGCAAGACTCCGGCGGTACCCATGGCCAAGCCGCGCCTCGGCGGTACCAACCCTGTCCTCATTAATGTGTTCGAGATTGGCGACCGGTATGACGAGACCGTGGCATACGCCTTGCACATGGGACCGCGGCTTATCAAGTGGTGGCACGTCGTCGAGGACCCGGACATCCAGGCAAGGTTGGGCAACCTCGGGACCGAGATTCACAAGGACTACCTCACGTCGCTCTCCCTGCGCGGTGGTCCTGGAGGCGGGCGCACACAATCCGGATTCGACATCGTCGCCGACGCTCTCCGGCGCAACTTCTCAAGGGCGCAGATTCTGTTTAGACCCACGTCGGCACTCCTCCAACTTACCCAGGTGGCCAACGTGGCTGCCTTCACCGGCCCCGGTCCCATCCTGAATGCGGCGGCGCTTCTCATGGATGCCAAGTACCGGGAATGGGTCACTGCGAACTTCCCTCTGCTCCGTGACGACATGAAGGGATACTTCGAGGTCCTCAACCTTACCGAGGACAAGATGTCAGAAATCGGCGGCTGGTTCTTCCGCAACTGCCACCAGGCTGCCAGGGTCACTGGAGCGCTGGCCAACTACACCTGGCTGATGCAGAAGGCTGGCAAGACGTTCGACATCACAGAGACACCGGACAAGGACCTGCTCATCGAGGCAATGGCCATGATTGAGATGGAGTTCGGTCCAGAGAACATCGCATCCCGCCCGGCAGTACTGGAATCCGGGTACGGCATGCTCAACGACCGGAGCCTCGGCAGACTGCTCCTGCAGTTCCAGACAGATACGTTGGCCAAGTGGAGCATGACCAAGGACCTCATCCGGGAACTGCCCGACGACCCCGAGCGCAGCCTCGCCGGTCTGTTCTGGCTCATCCTTGTTAGTACGATGCTTCTGATGCCTCTCGTCCGCAGGATGTGGAGGAAGATGACTGGCGGGACCAACCCGCCTCTCTACCAGGAAAGCCTGGAGGCCTTGCTCGAAGTGGTACCGTTCATGAACGGCGTCCAGGGTGTTCTCTCCTATGGCCAGATACCGATTCCTGCCATCTCTTCTATGGTCGACACGGTGAACAGTCTGAACCAGATGATTCAGTACCAGAGCATGCCTGCGAAGGTTCGCGCTGCGGGACGTGCGGCATCCGGAGTGGGCGCGATGTTCGGTGTGCCGGGTATCGGAACGGCGGGTGGCGTGTTCGATAACGTCATGAAGTTCTACTCGAAGAAGAGCAAGACAAGCAGCGGCGGCAGTTACGGACAGATGCCGACCATGCCAAAGATGCCAACGCTGCCTCATTAAACGAAGCGGCCCCAGTGACTAGGCTGGGGCCGCCCCAAGGAGGGCATGGACAGAATGGACGTTCCGTCCACTACTACGGTATCCTTTTCTCCTTTTCTGTCAACTCCAGTTCGTAGAAGGTCACGGTGATGCAAGCCTCTGGTCCCCAGTGCTTCGTGGTCCGGTGGTCCGCGATGAGGCAGTCATCTCTCCACACGATACCTTTCAATGCGTCGAACAGCGCCTTCTCGATGTTGTCGGCATCCGGCTTGATGAAGTGCCAGGTCCCCCAGCGCTCCTTCTTCTGAGTGGGAAAGACACATGCTATCTTCACACACAGCGGTCCGGTATAGGGGTCCAACTGGAACTGTTCCTTGGCCATCAGCCCCAGTTCGGTCATGTACTCGCGTGTCTTGGCAGGAGTGAAGGCGTGGCCAGCAAACTGGGCCACACCCTTGCCCATCGGCCGCATGTCGAAGACGAGCGTGTTCCATATCATAGCGGGAACAACTCCGGCTGGTCCTTCATCCTGGAGTCCTCCATCCACTTGATAGGCAGGAACCGCTGCTTCCCATTGCCAAGGTCATCGACGATGGCTTTAGGACCTGCCCAGTCTGCCAGGTCTGAACTGAGGATGTGGCCAAGCCAGTGATGGATGAGGACTCGGGTGACGCCCTTGTCCCGCAGGACATCGATTGCCTTGTACTGAAGGCCAAAGGCCTGGTGCTTGTTGCAGAAGTGTTCCGGCTTCACGCGATGATGGAACACGCCATCCTTCGCCCAGCCGATGGTGACCTGTATCTCTTTGCGCGGGTCGTAGACGCGAATGGTTTCTTTTGTCATGGCATCTCCTCAATCTCTCTTTCGACGTCATACTCACGCTTGCCAGCATTGCCACATTCATCCACCGCAATGTCCTGGTCGATTAACCTCCCATCTGACATTTTGACACGCACGATGAGCAGGTACTTCTTGTAGCCATCACCTACGATGTCATCATCAACGCAGCGGGCAACGCCTCTCTCGGTCTGGTACTTGTGACCAACCTGAATCTTCCCGGAGAAACCATTCATCACGTTCATGGAAGCCACCCTGGCTTAATCTTCAGCAGGGCCATGACGTAGAGACGCGAGTAGCCATCCAGGACGATGTCGTCCTTGTGCTTCTCGTACCAACCGACGACGTCTGGCCTGTTCTGCGCTCGCCCTGCACCCTTCCAGTCTGCAACCATCTCCTTGACGTACCGCTCCGGCATCCTCAGAATCTTCTCGTGGCCAGGGTCCGCTGGAAATATCCAGTACTGCCAGTGATGCGGGTTCCTCTTCTGATGCAGGAACCAGGCGAAGTCAAAGGCAGCGTCCCCAGTATCCGTCGGCTTGTAGTAGCCGGTCTTGTCACGCCAGATTCTGGTCAGGCCGTTGCCCGGGTAGAAGTGCCGGGCGTAAGGGAAGAACTCGGACGGACGGAACTTGGACAGGTCGTGGAGGAGGCCTTGCCAGGGGATGCCCAGGCGGCAGCACTCGATGAACACGAACCACTTATGACGCAGGACGTACCAGAGGTAGCGGTCGTAGCACGTCATGGCTTCATTGGGACCGCTTCATACGTTCCCTCGAAGATGTCCGGCTTGCAGGGATAAAACTCACCTTTGACACCCTTGATGATGTAGTCTCCTTCACTGACATGCATGCGGCCTTCAAGTGTGTTGATGAAGATGTCGTTGCCTGCCTCTATTACAACCGGTCCATTCACGAATGCCATTATCTCGATGAGATTGTGGCCGTCGTACTGAACAGCCTGGATGATGACCGGCAACTTCCGATAGTCACGAACGCTCATGGCTCTCTCCCACAAATCTCGATGGCTGCTTTGTCGGTCATCCCTCTGACCGCCAGTTCATACCGGTTCTTCCAGTAGACCCTCTTCTTGAGCATCTGCTGGTACATCTCACTCTTCTCAATCTGACCGGGGGTGGGTTCGATGGGGTGCATCGGGACGAGAACTCTTGCCTTCTGGTTCTCGTGAAGACGCACCTCGTGGACCAGGTTGCGGATGAGAGCCACGAACCGGTCGCGTTCCCCTGGCATGGCAATGCGCGCCCACTTCTCGTCGAACCACTCCCACAAGGCCTCTATCTTCACCTGCACCCAGTCGGTCGGTACAGGTGGATTCTTCTTGCGCCCTTCCTCGCGGATGACGGCTTTGCGGAGAGCGGACGTGAGTTCATCCCATTCCTCTCCTGTCATTCCATGGACGCTCATAAACAAGGCTATCAAGTGATGCAGTATTTCTCCAACACTCATCGTGTCATAGTTCATGTCCAGCGCTCCTTGCCCGGGATTCCACCGGGGTCCCCCACCAGAACTTGGTGGATTCGATATTGCGTTGCTGCTTGCTGACAGCCTCTTCCTTCGCCTTCGCTCGTTCGATAGCCTCTTTGACAACGCGCTTGTGTTCCTTCACTTTGACCTGGTTCTTGTCCCGCCACTTGGCCCGGCGCTCTAGAGACTTCTGATGATGCTTCCAGTAGTAGCGCTGATTCGCTTCCTTCTTCTGCTCTGGAGTCCTCACGGCAATTTCCTCCAGCGGTTCCCAAAGCAGAGATACTGCATCCAGCGCCAGAACCAGCACCAGAACCAGCACGGAGGCTTCACTACATTCCACACGATACCTTCGTCTTCGTTAGCGCCAAACATCCGGCATTCCCATGTCGGGGTCCATGGCACATCATGATACAGATTCATCGGCTTTCCTCTCGGCCCTCTGCGCGGGCGGCGGCGATGAGAGAGGCGGTAATGCCGCGAACGACCAGCCTGTCCATGTATTTCCCGGTTGCGATTGCAATCTCAAGTGCCGTCTCTAACTGCTGTTGCCGTTCCTCAACTGTTGCCATCTTCCGCTGCCTCCTCGGACTTCTTCTTCATGGATTCGATGATGTTCAGGATGCCCTGGGCATCATCGCGTATGCGCTCGACCTCTCGCGGGAACGGCACAGTCAGAGCCTCGTCCAAACCCTTGGCCACACCATTCCATGTCCGGACGTCATGCTTCTCGCAGATGTCCCTGATGGCCTTGAGTTCATCGATAGCATCCTTGGTGGCGTGGAGGGTGCCAACCTCGCGTTCCAGTTCTGCAATCCTCTGCGGCAGTTTGGTAGCAAGCGTCTGTCCCAGCAGGTGTGCATTCTGTCTATTCTTGAGATATTCCTCGACCCACACCTGTTTGCTTGAGAAGAAAGGTAGCCGGTCGGAGTCCAACTTCGACATGATGATGTACATGAGCATGTCGGCTGAAGGAGTGACATCGCGGTGTATTGCCCTCTTCTTCATCACTATCGTCTTCGATTCGGGCCGGTAGTACATCAACCCGCATTCGAGTGGTATCTCCGTGCGGTCGATGAGGTTCAGGGGGCAGACGAGGTAGAACTCATGGACGTAGGGGAAGTACTGGTACCACTTCGCATCGCGCAGGAAGTCGCCCCGGCTCACTTTGATTTCGTAGCCGACGAGACAGGGCTGGGTCCAGGACTTGGATATCGACAACGCATCCAGGACGAGCAGCCCGCCACCTTCCGGCACATACTGTGTCGGGCCGTTCTTCACGCCGGTCATATAGAAGGCTGGAGGGTAATACATAGCACACCTGTCGGCGAGCGCCTTCTCGATGTCCAGCGCCTTGACCGTGTTATCTTTAGGAGCAGCACCCGCCATCAGGATTCACTCTCTTCTGTTTCAGAGTAGTGCCTCTCCGGATGGGCGTTGTCTTCCAGGACCTTGACCACCAGTTCGCCTACGGCGTTGATAAGCCTCTCCTCTTTGGCATCCAGGTCGTGGCTCGTCTTCTCGTTCCAGCAGGAGACGGCTATCTCAGGGTCCCCGGATTCACCCGCGATGTCGATGGAGAGCGGGTAGCATCCGTGTTCGAGTAGCCACATTTCCAGAGTTTCCAGGGTCCAGGCCCGCCATCCTGGGTGAAACTTGTCGGCGCTGTTCAGGACCCGGCCTTCGTCGTCCTCGATATCCTCGCCGAACCCGGCCTCTTCCAGTGCCTTGCTCGTCGCTTCTCCAGTGAACTCAGGTTCCTTCATCGCTACTCCTATCCATGTTTGCCTCCTCAGGCTGATGATGCTGGAAACATCGCCTTCAGCACGTCGAGTGCTGCAAGTGTCGGGTTGAACATGTTGCAATACTCGCATATGACCATCTGCATGTCGCATTGGCGCGAGCAGGCCATGCAGATGGACTCTTTGGCCATCTTGCCCTGGAACTGGAGCGCCTGCTGCTCGGTCAACTTCATGCGAGGACTTTCCGCTTCGGACGCCATTCACACAGTCTCCTACACAGTCTCCTTGCCATTGAGCGCCTTGCGCCGGTCATCGCCCACGAACGTCACGAAATTGCAGCGCTTCAGCAACCGGGACTCGATGCGTTCGAAGCCTTTGCGTGTCCGGAAGGCTTCCTTCGGGATGTTCGTCGTCACGATGGTGATGAGATGCCTGGCATACCGGCGCTCGATGAGTAACTCGAACTGGGAGAGTGCGAACGGCTCGACGTACTCTGCGCCATAGTCGTCTATGCCCATGATTGCCGCGTTCTCTGCCACGTCGAGGCCCTTGTGCAGGTTGTTGAACAGTTGGCCCGACGGCCAGACGGCCAGCAGGTCCTCGATACGGTCGAAGTCATGCTCGATAGCGGCTTCTAGGGCCAGCGTCTGACATCTCCAGGCCATCGCCATAGTCTTTCCAGTTCCGATGCCACCACTGATGATGAGAGACTTGACGCCGTTCGGCGGGTTGACGATTTCGTTGCGCTTCTGGACCTGGCTCACCTGGTACGCGAGATACCCGCTGCCCAATTGCAGTTCCAGCACGGCGTTAATCATGGGCGCTGCCCACTTCAGCCGGGAATCACGGATGAACGCCATGTCCTTGGCTCTCAGGTGGTCGGTGATTTCGTCGTACTCCTTGCCATGCTCGGACCACTCCTTGTCCCAGATAGCCTGGAGGGCGTCGTGGTCGAGGCCCTTTGTGTCAAGCAGCGGCAGGTGCATCGTCTTCCGCAGCGTACGCAGACCGAGACGAATCGACCCTTCCCACATGCCGTCGAACACCCGGGTGACACCGGGTATCCCCAACAGTTCCAGACTTACGTTCCTATCGTCCATGTAGCCTCCTTGGCTAGATGTTGCCTGCTGCTCGTTCGGTCGCTTCGTCCAATTCCTGTATTCTCTTCAGGTCCTCTAATTCGGTGGCAGTCGGTGTGCCATAGGCCGATGCTGGCCAGGATGCGGAGACATGCCTGCTGTGTGCCGGTATCTTCACTGGAGCCTGGCCTAGATATTCGTTGAAGTGCTTCTTGCAGAACAGGGTGGATGGTCTCAGGAAGACTGCCTGTTCTGTGCCGTTCCACTCATCAAACTTTTTGTCGACGACCGTCTTGATTTGCTCCAGGGTAGCACCCCCGGCGATACGTTTCTCCAGGTCCGGGGATACCGAAAACTTGCTCCCGATTTTGGCGTTCAGATACGAAAGGCCGAGCCGGAAGTCGGACTGCTGCCTTCTCATTCTCAGATGCGAAGCATCCTCTTCTCTTCCATCTTTTCCATCTTTTTCCTTATCTGTAGTACTTTCACTAAAAAGACTATCTCCAGAAATAGGGATGACCTTCTTGCGCGGAGGTGTATCGGAAAGTGTATCGGCATGTGTCTCTACCGTCAATGCTGGTGTGCTACGCCGTGTATCGGAAAGTGTATCGGGTGTGACCGCCAGGCTTCTGTTCTCGTTCTTCTGCAGCAGTGGTATGGACACGATGCTACACGACACATCTGACACGACGCTCACGTTGCACCGCATGCGAAGGATAGCAAAGAACCGTTGGACTGCGGCGCGTGACCAGCCACAGATGAAGGCGAACTGACTAAGGGTGATGAGCGCCTGGCCGCGCTGGAGGGTATAGTTATGGCCGCCACGATGGATGGTTCGCTTGTCGTGAGCGGCCAGTGCAAGAAGGTAGACCCAGGCAGCGTACCGACACCAGGGTGCCTTGTCCGTGCCATGGAAAGTTGGGTCGGCTGCTTGCTCGATGAGTGTGTCCCAGTTGTCTGTGTCCATACTCCCCTTCCTTTCGGATTGAGTTCGCTCGCCTGAAAAAACGGAGGCGGCCCCCAGAGGCGAGGAGGGGACATCCAAGGCTCTCGATTCCTTGGTACTGCGCCGCCTTCATGATTATACCACTACTCGTCCTGCTGTGTCAAGAGCAGGTCCCGGAACCGACTGCCAGGGTGGGTCAGGATATGCCGAGCGATGGTGAGACCGATGCTGATGCCGAGGTACAGGATGATGACGAAGAAGAAGAACGCCATCCAGATGCTCATGGTGAACATGTCAGTCGCGAGGGTCTTGACCGGCTGGATAGTTCTGCGCCCGGCGTTCATTCGAAACC
>Ga0247841_10009317_pt1 | contig 13782 bp, 5 predicted proteins | sample LaCruzMarch2015__2_FD_192410 | JGI IMG/M metagenome (GOLD analysis project Ga0247841, IMG submission 192410) | Freshwater microbial communities from meromictic Lake La Cruz, Castile-La Mancha, Spain - LaCruzMarch2015_18m | ecosystem: Environmental > Aquatic > Freshwater > Lake | place: Spain...
CAAGCATTTTTTGAATGCATCCCTTTCAATCACAAGTTTCTGATCGTCTTCCAGTTCCTTTTTAAATGGGGCAGGCAACACACATCGGTTTTTTTCATCAAGAAGTACTGTATATTTGTTGGTGAATATTGTCATGATATTTTGAAAATTTGAGTGTAAAAATATAAACTTTTACATTACATTCCAAAACATTCCAAAATATTACACCTGACAGTCATGTTTTTTGTTGACAACTTTGTAATAATTGTTGATAACTTTGTTAATATATGTTTACACATGTTGAAATGTTTTGTATTAGCATTGATATACAGCAAGATAAATGGTTGATATTTTTTATCATTAACAAGTGAATGATGTTAATTAGTTTTCATTTTTTGAGGTAGTTATTATAGTAATATTTTACATATTGTTACACAACAAAAACTTTCATCATCCGGTAATTTGAATATGGAAGAATTTCAACTAATAGATATTGAGAAGGTTATTATGAATAAAAATCCGGAGTTATTAAAACTTCTTCCCGGGTTTATTCTCAGATTGATCAAGAAGATCATTCATCAGGATGAAATCAATTTTGCTCTGAGTGAATTCAGAGATTACCAGGGAGTTGATTTTGTCAATAAGGTACTGGATCATTTCAGTGTGAATTACACAGTTTATGGAGAAGAGAATTTTGAACCGGGGAAAAAATATGTTTTTGCTTCGAATCATCCTCTTGGCGGACTTGAGGGCATGATACTTGCAAGAATTATTGGTAATAGATTTCAAAAAGTAATGTTGCCGGTCAATGATATTTTATTTAATCTCAGAAACCTGAAACCAATATTTATTCCTGTTAATAAACATGGAATGAATAGCAGAGAAGCAATATTGCAGTATAACCGGGTTTACGGATCGGATTGCCAGATAATAATGTTTCCATCGGGTTTGGTGTCGAGAAAAAACCATGGTGTTATCAAGGACCTGCACTGGGAAAAAAGTTTTATGAAAAAAGCCATAGAATATAAGCGTGATATTGTACCAGTTTATGTGAAAGCAAGGAATTCATGGTTTTTTTATTTTTTGGCGAATTTCAGGAAGTTTCTGGGGATAAAGTCAAATATTGAAATGTTTCTTCTTCCTCATGAAATGTACTCACGCCGGAATATTCCATTTGAGATATATTTTGGAAAACCTTTACCCTGCGGAAGTTTTGGTACTTTAAAAAATCTGAATGTCTGGGTCGATAAACTCAGGGAATATGTTTATCTGCTTGATAATGTAAATACATGTACATTTGAGGAATTTGCAGGTATTCCTCACAATATTAAACCTGTTGATAACGTATAATTAGCCTAATTCACAGAATAGTAATGAAGCCAATTGTTCCAGAGGTAAAAAGAGAACTTATTGAGTCTGAACTGACTGAAGAAAAATTTCTTCGTCTGACAAATAATATCTCCAATCATATTTTTATTATTAACGGTAATGAATCTCCCAATACTATGAGAGAAATAGGACGCCTCAGGGAGCTAACATTCAGGAGTGCAGGCGGTGGTTCAGGTAATGAGCTCGATCTTGACCAGTATGATTTCGGGCCAAATGCTTATAAGCAATTGATTGTCTGGGATCCAGGTGAGCGGGAGATTGTCGGCGGGTACCGTTATATTTTGTGTAATGAAGCGGAAAAAGATAAGAATGGGAAAATACTTCTGGCAACTTCCGGGTTGTTCGATTTTTCAGAAGTTTTTAATAATGAGTACCTGCCACATGCAATTGAATTGGGACGATCTTTCGTCCATCCATTGTATCAGTCGGCCAGGACAGGACGTAAGGGTATTTTTGCCATGGATAACCTGTGGGATGGAATTGGCGCCCTGGTTGTTGGCAATCCTGAAATTAAATACCTTTTTGGAAAGGTGACCATGTATCCGCATTTTAATCTTCTTGCACGCGACCAGATTTTATTTTTTATGAGAAAGTATTTTTCGGATAATGAAAAACTTGCATGGCCAAAAGTCCCGGTCGAACTTCATCATGATATTGCAGAACTGTTAATATCGCTGCACGGCAAAACTTACAAGGAAGACTACAGGTTATTATCGAAAAAAGTCAGATCGCTTGGTGAAAATATTCCACCCCTGATAAACTCATACATGAACCTCTCGCCAAGCATGAAGTTCTTTGGTACTTCGATAAATGCACATTTTGGTAATGTCGAAGAAACAGCCATCCTGATAACTCTGAAAGATATCTATTTCGACAAGATCATCAGACATGTTAAGGACTACAGGAAAGCAAAAACTATTAACAATTGACGAATTACGATTAGCATTTAATAATAAACAGGTGGCAATCATCAATTGCGATAAAGTGGTTACGATTTTAAATTATTCATAATGAAGATTATACGGAAATATAACATTCCGTGTGGAGCTGACAAAAGAAATAATAAATGGGAATATTTTATCTTATAACTGGTATTTTAATCGGTGTAGTTGCTGCCTGGATCATTGTCTCCCTAAAATTAAAATCAGGAACCGTTTCCAGGGCCGATTATGACTTGCTTAATGAAAGAATTTTCAACCTTAGCAATGAACTCAGTGTTGAAAAAGAAAAAGTAAATAGCTTGTCAGGTGCTCTTATCTTAAAAGATTCTGATCTGAAAAAACAAACCGAAGAATATGTTATTAATAATGCTTCATTGGCTTCAAAAGCTACGGAAATAAGCACGTTGAAAATCCAGTTTGAAGAATTTAAATCAGAAATAGCTAATAACAGGATAGCTATCATAGAACAGCAAAAAGAAATGCAAAGGCTTGAAAAGAACCTTTCGTCAGCAAATGCAAATCTTGAAACTTCAGGTTCAACAATAAAAACGCAGTTAGAAAACACTAATCAATTGAAGGCAGAACTTAAAGCAAAAACTGAAGAATATAATGATTCGAACAGGAAGCTGGCAGAATTTTCGGCAAACAATAAAGCATTGGTTGAAAAACTGGAAACACAAAAAGCAGAAATTGAGGGTTTGCGCAAACAATTTAATACGGAATTCGAAAATATTGCAGCCAGAATCCTTGATGAGAAAACTGAAAAGTTCACAAAACTGAACCAGGACAATATGACTACAATATTGAAACCATTAGGTGAAAATATTGAGTTATTTAAAAAGAAAGTCGAGGAGGTATATGACAAGGAATCGAAGGAACGATTTTCGCTTGGAAAGGAAGTCTCGAAGCTGGTTGAATTAAATCAGAAAATAAGCGAGGAAGCTAATAATCTGACAAATGCATTAAAGGGCAACTCAAAGACCCAGGGTGACTGGGGGCAGATGATACTGGAAAATATCCTTGAAAAATCAGGTCTTGTAAAAGGCCGTGAATACTATGTTCAGGAATATCTTAAAGACGATGATGGCAACTTTCTGAAAAATGAAGAAGGGACTAAAATGCAACCGGATGTTACTGTTGCCTATCCCGATAACAGAAAAGTAATAATTGATTCGAAGGTTTCACTTACAGCATATTCCAGATATGTGGCAACCGATGTAAAAGAGGAACAGCAGAAGGCTATTGACGAACATTTACGTTCCATAAGAAAACATATTGACGAGTTGAGCAGGAAAAATTATCAGGACTTTGCACCAACCCTTGATTTTGTAATGATGTTTGTACCTAACGAACCTGCTTATTTACTGGCATTACAGCACGACTCAGAATTATGGCATTATGCATACAATAAAAGAATTCTGCTTATCAGCCCGACAAATCTTATCGCTGCGTTAAAACTTATAGTTGATTTGTGGAAGCGGGAATATCAAAACAGGAATGCCCAGGAAATTGCAGAAAGGGGGGCTGCATTATACGATAAATTTGTTGGTTTTGTTGACAATTTAACCGACATAGGGTCCAATATAGAAAAGACACAAAAAAGTTACAATGCAGCGTTCGGGCAATTAAAAGATGGCAAAGGAAATCTTATTGGACAGGCTGAAAAACTTAAAGAACTCGGGGTCAAACCAAAAAAGAACATACAATCGGGTTTATTAACAGAAGCATTGACCGATGAAGAAAATGAAAAATGAATAATTATAAATAATCCATAAATAGTTTATTACTAATCACCAATCACCAATCACTAATTCAATATGATCTGCCACTCTTCTTTTCAATATAATTAATAAATGATGTATTTACTACTTTATTTCCTCCGGGTGTGGGGTAGTCACCTGTAAAATACCAGTCGCCGGTATGACCCGGGCAGGCTTTATGAAGGTTATCAACGGTCTGATAAACGATTTTTACATCTGCATTTATCCCTTCGGGCTTAAGAATATCTGCAATTTTATCTGATATCTGTTCATAAGTAAACGGTTGATAGATTTGCTTCACATAATTGACGATTTGTTCCTTGGGCAGATTCTGCTGACTTTTTGATTTTTTGTAAACCTCGCTGATGATCCCGTTCTGGTGTGATTCTTTTAGCAGTTCAACAGCAGCATTGAAAGCAACGAAATCACCAAGCCTTGCCATATCTATTCCATAACAATCAGGGTATCGTATCTGAGGAGCCGATGAAACTACAACGATTCTTTTTGGTTCAAGCCGGTCGAGAATCTTTAGAATGCTCTGTCTGAGTGTGGTCCCCCGTACTATGGAATCATCTATAATTACCAGGTTATCACTACCTTTCCTGATAGTGTCGTAAGTAATATCATAAACATGTTCCACCAGGTCGTTTCTGCCTTTATCCTGGGCGATGAAGGTTCGCAGTTTAACATCTTTGATTGCAATTTTCTCTACCCTTGGGCGCTTAAGGATAATTTCCTGCAATATTTCATCGCTGAATTCATTACCAATTTCCAGTATTTTTTTCTTTTTTGATTTCAGCATGTTGTATTCCACGCCTTTAATCATGCCGTAAAATGCAATTTCTGCAGTATTAGGAATATATGAAAAAACAGTATTATCAACATCATTATCAATTGCATCAAGAATTGAAGGAACCAATAGCTCTCCCAGTAGTTTTCTTTCTTTATAAATATCCTTATCGCTGCCCCGTGAAAAATATATCCTTTCGAATGAACATGATTTCCTCTCTTTAGGTGATCTGACATTGGTCTCGAATACTCTGCCGTCTTTTTTTATTATCAAGGCGTTACCGGGTTGTATTTCCTGAACCTGCTCGCAGCTTACATTGAAAGCAGTTTGTATTACCGGTCGTTCTGATGTCACAACTGCAACCTCATCATCGTGATAATAAAATGCCGGTCTGATCCCCCACGGATCGCGTACCACGAAAGCATCCCCATTACCAATAAGACCGGCAATTGTATATCCTCCGTCAAAATCCCTGGTCGATTCCCGCAGTAACTTCCCGATATCAAGATCATATTTGTCTGTCCCTGCCGAAATCCTTTTATCCTCATGAAGATTCTGGTTCTCAATATCAAGATAATGGCCAATTTTTTCAAGGATAGTAACAGTATCAGAATAGTCACGGGGGTGTTGTCCTAATTGAACCAAAACCTCAAACAGTTCGTCAACATTGGTAAGATTGAAATTGCCTGCCAGCACAAGGCTTCTTGAGCTCCAGTTGTTTGTGCGCAAAACAGGATGAACATTATCAATACCATACTTGCCGAATGTTCCGTAACGGACATGACCAAGATACAATTCGCTTGCAAATGGAAGGTGTTCTTTTGCCCAGTGAGGATCGGCCACAAGGTTCTGATTCTTATAATCCGCTATTTGAAAATGTGAGAATATTTTGGAAAAAACATCACGTATCGGTTCATTCTGGTTCGACCTTTCACGGTGAATATAATTTACACCCGGCGGTAAGTCAAATTTTATACTTACAACTCCTGCACCATCCTGACCTCTGTTGTGTTGTTTTTCCATAAGCAGGTAAAGCTTATGTAATCCGTACATCCAGGTATTGTAATTCAGATGATAATACTCTAATGGTTTAAGCAACCTGATCAGGGCAATGCCGCATTCATGTTTTATCGGGTCAGTCATTATGTTTATTAGTTTTCTTCCTGTAAATTACCTTTTTAACTGCTGAAATGATATGCCAGGATTTCATATGATATTTCATTAATAATTCATCAGGTTTGCCTGATTCACCAAAGCAATCGGGCATTCCAATGAATTCAACAGGTACAGGGAAATTTCCGGCTAAAACTTCAGCTACTGCACTTCCCATGCCACCTGTTACCTGGTGTTCTTCAGCTGTGACAACTGCACCTGTTTCACGGGCAGCCTTTATAATAAGTTCTTTATCAATAGGTTTAATAGTATGGAGGTTGATCACCCTGACGTTGATATGTTCTTTAATTAGCTCTTCAGCAGCCTCCAGGGCTTCCCATGTGAGATGACCTGTAGAAATGATAGTTGCATCGGTACCCTCACGAAAAACCTGGCCTTTACCAATTGTAAACCCAAGGTCGGCAGATGTGAAATCGGGTACTGCCTCACGACCGAAGCGGATGAAAACAGGGCCATTTACCTGTTCAACAGAAGCTATGGTAGCAAGGCGGGCTTGAGTTGCGTCGCAGGGTGATAAAACGGTCATATTTGGAAGTACTCTCATAATAGCAATATCTTCAAGTGACTGATGTGTGGCACCATCAGCACCAACTGAAATACCGGCATGAGCACCCCCGATCTTTACAGGCAAATTGTTATAACATACCGAAACCCTTAAATGATCTGTTGTGCGAAGGGCTGCAAAAGCAGCATAAGTAGAAAAGAAAGGTGTTTTTCCACCAAGTGCAAGTCCGGCTGCCACACCTACTGCATTCTGTTCTGCAATCCCTAATGAAAAAAAACGTTCAGGGAATTCATTCCTGAATAAATCCACGCAAACAGAATTAGTAATATCTGCGCCTAAAGCAACCACATTATGGTACTTTTTCCCAAGGTCCAATAAGCCTTCGCCAAAACCAAAACGCGTAGCTTTCAGTTGTTTAAGTACAAACATCGGGTTTTGATGATTAATTGCCAAAATTACATTAATTATAGGAAATGTACCTAAGATAATGATAAATATTTGGTTATTAATTTCTTTATTTTTATCTTTCGCAAAAAATTTTTTAACTATTCGAAATCATGTCATTTAGCAATTTATAATACAGGAAATCATTATATAATAAGGTTTTCAAGAGGTAAAGGATTGTTCTTTAAGTACATTATGTTGAGTATTATACAGATATAATTGTCATATGAAAATAAAATACACTATCTTTTTAATTTTGCTTTTTTCAGGATACAGGGTATTTTCAATTAATCCGCAACCTCAGGTTCCCAACGGCATTAATTGCATATTACCCACAGATATTCATACTGTTACATATTGGATACCCCTTGTAAGCGGGGCCGACAGCTATATCTGGACTGCTCCGTCGCAGTCATATAACACAAAAATACAGAATCTGGCCGGTGATTCTGTAACAATTGAATGGAAACAGACCTACCAGGGAGTGGTTCAATTAACTGTCACTGCTCACTTTCCTACGGGCAATCCAACCAATACTTCAAATCAGAAATCAGTATCCCTTAATATTCAATTAGGTAATCCCGGAAATATTACAGCAGACAATTCTGTTTGCCAGGATGAACAGGCTGTTTATTCAGTATTAATTTTAAATGCGACTTCCTACATCTGGACACCCCTGCCTTCACCAAATATGTCGATTAATGGTTCGACAAATACAAACACTGTTAATATTTATTTTTCTCAGACAATTATTCCTGGTGATTATACTATTACTGTTACCGGAACAAACGGGGGTTGTGAATCTCAGTCGCAAACAATTACCGTGACAGTTAATCCTCTTCCGGTTGCCAGCTTTAGCGTGCTTAATGCGGGAAGCAATCACTGTGCCAACGAACCGGTAAATTTTGCGAACACTTCATCAACAACAGAAGGAACGTTAACATCCTGCACATGGAATTTTGGAGATATATACTCAGGAACTGATAATATAGTTGTATCATGTGACACTGTCGTAAGCCATATTTTCAGTGCAGTGGGAAATCTGACACATTCCTATTCTGTACAACTGACTGTGATCAATTCGTTCGGTTGTTCAAAAAGTAATGCTCAGTCAGGGATCATTGTAAAAGATAAACCAAGTACAAGGTTAATTGATCCTTCAACATTTTATGCTGACTCTGCTCATTATTGGACACTATGTCAATATGTTACTCCTTCTCATTTGTTTACCATTAAAAATTTTTCGAGTACTGACCTGACAAATACACATTATACCATTAATTGGCAGGATAGTACACCCAATTTTGATACTTCCGGAACCTGGGTAAAGAATTCAACCGTAACACATCTTTATACCGGCGAAGGAAATCATTGCTTTACCATTACTGTTACGGGAGCAAACGGATGTACAAATTCCAGAACTTATTGTGCTTTTATAGGTACAAATCCTGCAGTGGCTTTTGGTTGTCCTCAAAATACAACAAATTTCGTAACAGGAGACACTTACGAAATTACACTTTCACTAACCGATATACATTTAAATTCACCGGGAACAGAATATTCATATACTTTTTCTGATGATCCTGATAATCCGATATTATTTTCCCAGACTTATATTACAAATATGTGGGAATCAGGACAAACCCAGATAATTATTTCACATCAGTTTAATGAGTCATCCATAAATCAAACCAATCACCAGTTTTTTTATACTGCACGATCAATTAATCAATGTTCTCCTTACCCTACTACTGCTGTTGGATGTACTTTTATTGTCTCGAGCAGACCAACGGCTGATTTTGGCTTTGGCAGCGGATCTTCCAGTTCGGGTGGTGGCGGAGGCCCATGGAATCCTCCGGGAGCTGATTCTACCATTACAGATTGTAATACTGTGGACTTCCACAATTCAACCATTCCTGGATTTTATGTTTACGGAACACAATTAAATCAATGGGATTCCACCTCCACCTACCTTTGGAATTTTGGAGATACTATTTCGGGTTCTTCAAATACCTCCACTTTAGCTTCACCAACTCATTATTATTCGAACCCAGGCTGGTACCAGGTATTACTGATTGCTACGACGAGCGGTAATCCCCTGTTGGTTGATTCGGTCTACAAATGGGTGTATGTTCAGACTCCTCCGGTTTCACAGTTTACAATAGATACGATAAATGGTTGTGCACCGGGTTATGTAGTTACTGTAAATAATAATACTACAGTTCCTGAATATGGCATTACAACTTCTTCATGGTCAGTAAGTCCTGCTGAAGGATGCACAATTAGTAATCCGGATTCTGTTCAACCGACTTTTATCATTGACGTACCCGGTACGTATATTATCACCCTGACTTCAGAAAATAGTTGCTGTACAAATATTTACACTGACTCTGTTTATATCCCGGGTTTTCCTGGTATTATATTTCCGCAAACACAATTTTATAATTGCGGTACTCTTTGTACAACCTTCACACCCAGCTATACCGAAAATGGAAGTCCCATTTCTTATCATTGGGATATACCCGCAGGTGCATACTTTGCTCCCCCGTCAACAGACAGTATCCCGGACCCGGAAATATGCTTTCCTGCTGTGATCTCTGATCCTGTAACTTATACTGTTACGATAACCGCAACTAACGATTGCGGATCAACGATAAATACAATTGATGTTACTATTAATCCGGTTCCTGTGATCAGCCTCGGTGCAGGTTCGTTATCTGTCACAGATACAGTATGTTCAGGAGAGGCATTCGCTTATTATTTTTCTTTAAGTGTTACCGGTGCACCACCTCCTTCATGGAGTGCTGCAAATATTATTAACACTACCGGACTTGAATCAACCGGAACAGGGAACATTATCACTTCTATTCAAAATAATACATCTTCTCCCATTACGATTATTATAACTGTTAATCCTTTGGCTAATGGATGTTCCGGACCACCTTTTATAATTACGCTTACTGTTAATCCTGCTCCGGGTTTTGCATTACAGAATATGGAAGTCTGTTCAGGTGAAAGTTTCAGTTTTAATCCTGCGTCATTGATACAACCAACAGGGGCAAGCTATATCTGGAATGTAAATTATTCACCATGTACTTCAGTGTATTCTGCCACGGATACTTTACAGATATCAAACTGCATAGTTTACAATAATACACCCAGTCAGAAAACATTGAATTTCATTTTTACACTTACCTCTTTGGGTGGAGGATGTCCTGGTACATCGCAATTAAGTGTGATAGTAGATCCATTGCCGGTAGCTACACTGTCTCCTCCTTCCCAGAGCCTGTGTTCCGGCAATTCCACAAGTATTAGTGTTTACCTGAATATTTCGAATTATGCCGGGTTTATATGGAACAGGAATGCCCTGGGAGATATAAATTCCGGTTTACCAGGGTCAGGTTCTGCCAGTCCTGTAAACGAAACTTTATTCAGCATATCTTCAAATCCGGTACTGGTATTATATCAGATCACCCCTAATTTTCAATCACCTACAACATCTTCAAAAGTATGTTATGGTGATAATATAACAGCAAGTGTGACAGTAAATCCAACCCCCATAGTTGTTTTTACATGTGTTTCAAATCCTGTCATTTACGGGTCTATCCATTTGTTAAATGCCTGTGCATCGTACGGAGGAGTGGGCACGTTAAATTATATCTGGTCTTCCGGAGTTGATAATAATTTAATTTGCAGCCCTAATACTTTGCCTGTTACATCAAATACAACCTATACCGTTACAGTTACCGACACAAATTACTGTATGGAAACGGCAAGTTGTACGCTCAGTCCGGGTTCTCCTCCCGGTTGTACAGTAGAAGTTAATCCGGGAATTATTTGTGAAGGAGATTCTTCATATTTATCCGTTACTGTCACAGGAGGTGGATCAAATCCATCATTTCTCTGGAGCCCGGGAACATTTGGAAATGTGCCGGCCATCACTGTTGCTCCGGGTATTGCTACAAACTATTCTGTTACAGTTAATGACGGATATACCCAGACATCATGTAGCGGAAGTGTTAATGTGAATTATCATCCGGAGATAAACTCCGGTTCAAACATTACCATTTGTTCGGGAACGGTATTAAATTATAACATCACGTCTGATATCCCGGGTACTACTTTCACATGGACAGCGCCCGGCTATGGTACAGGACAGATTTCAATGATAGCTGATCCACCAGGTATGAATGGATCAAATATAAATGACGTTCTTACAAACATTACTAATTCACCGGTTAATGTAAGTTACATAATTACACCTACAGGACCATCACCAACTTATTGTCAGGGGAATCCATTTGTCCTCACTGTTACAGTGAATCCAGATCCTGATTTTAGTTTTAATCCATCCGGTCTTCAGACAATTATATCCGGAACAACATTGAGCCAGGTAAACTTCATTTCACCGGTAGCCGGAGTTAATTATGACTGGTCTTGTCCTTCATCGCCGGATTATATAGTTGATCAATACAGCGGGACATCTTCTTTTCTCCCGGCTATTAATATAACCAATAATACATTGAATTCAGTACCTGTGACTTTTACTATTAATTCATATTTCAACGGCTGTTCAGGGGCAACTCACACATATACCGTTACGATCAATGTTTTACCGGCAGTATTTTGTTTGACAGCCAGTGGTAATGGACAGTTTTGTGAAGGCGGACAGGGAGTAGAGATTGGATTAAACGGTTCGGAAATAGGGATCAACTATTATTTATACAGGGATAATATCCTCGTACCTTTTTTCCCGGTTATCACAGGAACAAACTTACCTATATATTTCGGATATGTAAATATCCCCGGCACATATATGATAAAAGCTGTTAATAATCTGAACACGGCATTGTTTGAATGGATGGATTGTGAAACAGTTGTTTATGTTGATTCACTTCCTTTATTTTTCAGTGTTTATCCTCCTTCTGACTGTGTAGGTTCAGAAATTATGATAAATGGCTCACAGACTAATGTTCAATATGAATTATTGATAGAGGGAAATTCTTTTCCTACCCCGGTCATAGTCGATGGTACAGGACTGCCATGGCAGTACTTAAGTTTTGGAAATTATTATACACCCGGCGAATATTCTGTTATTGCAATTGATACAATAACAAATTGTTCAGCAATGATGCCGGGAACAACTGTTTTAAATCCTTTACCTGTTATATTTGATCTTGTACCTTATGGTGTTCAATGTATAGGAACGGATTTACAATTATCCGGTTCAGAATTTGGGGTAACTTACCACCTTATCAGAACTTTTGCCGGAATATCAGCAATTATTGATACAATAACAGGAACAGGACTACCTGAAAGTTTTGGTCCTCAGTATTTAGAAGGCACATATACTGCTGAAGCATCTAATCAATTTAATTGTTCATCTGATATGAACAATCAGGTATTTTTGAATCTGTTACCTGATCCTTATAACGTTATTTCTTCTGACAATTGTGCCCCGGTACAAATCGGACTTAATAATTCAACCCCCGGAATAATCTATGAGTTATACAGGGATGGTTCCTTTCTGGAATCGACATTTATTGGAACAGGCGGTGCATTTACATTTGATGATTATTTTTTAAGTGGCAGCTATTCAGTGATAGCAAAGGATACAATAACCATGTGTGAGTCAGAAATGCTGAACGAAATAATTGTTTTGCCTGCACCTTTTATTTACGATATTCAACCAAACGGACCTCAATGTATTCAGACAGGCGATTCAGTTGAGATCACTCTGCCATTTTCTGAACCTGATGTAAATTATCAATTATATCGTAATAATGCAGTTTTTGGCAGTACCGTTACAGGTAATTCCAGCGGAGGATCAATAAGTTTTGGTATTCAGGGTCAGTCAGGATTATACACTATTCGTGCATTAAACACTGCATCAGGCTGTACATCATGGATGAATGGTAATGTTAATATTATTCATAACCCTGATATCTTTTCCATTACTTCAACCGGCATATGTTCCGGTTCAGGTATCGGCCTGAGTGGTTCGCAATACGGATATATTTATCACTTATTACTTGATGGGGAACAACCTGAGGTTATGTCATTTACAGGAACAGGAAATTCATTCAGTTTTGGAGCACAGTTAACAGAAGGTGTTTATACAATTATTGCCTTAAATCCAGGTTTCCCTTTTTGCCAGACTTCAATGCTGGGAAGTGTTACTATACATCCAAAACCAGATGTATTCAATTTATATCCGCAGGGCATTTTATGTGAATATGACAGTACTGCGAATATTTTCCTCGACGGCTCAGAAGACAGCATAAATTATCAGCTTATTTTTAACTCTTCAACGATAATAACAACAATTACCGGTACAGGAGATCAGATAAATTTTGGTAATCCCGGATTTGAAGGTTCATACAGCATTATTGCTTTCAATCCTGTAACCGGATGTTATTCAAACATGAATTACTCAGCAATATTGACACCTGGTCCTTTGACTTATTCAATTATGAATAATGGTAATGCCTGTGCCGGATCTTCAGTGAAGTTAAGCTGGTCACAGACAGGAATAAATTACGAGCTTTGGAGAGATTCGACAATTCTTGAACAAATGCTTCCGGGAGTTAATGGGATTCTAGATTTCGGCCCGCAAAATATGGCCGGGGAATATACCATTCTTGCACATGATACAACTTCAAATTGTCAATCAGAAATGTATGGCAGTATTGTAATTTTTCCGAACCCGGTGTCGTATAACCTTTATGAGCAAGGTATTAACTGTGGTGATGCAGATATTTACCTGTCAGATTCTCAAAACGGTGTAAATTACCAGCTCTA
>Ga0247841_10009319_pt1 | contig 13780 bp, 11 predicted proteins | sample LaCruzMarch2015__2_FD_192410 | JGI IMG/M metagenome (GOLD analysis project Ga0247841, IMG submission 192410) | Freshwater microbial communities from meromictic Lake La Cruz, Castile-La Mancha, Spain - LaCruzMarch2015_18m | ecosystem: Environmental > Aquatic > Freshwater > Lake | place: Spain...
TTGTGTCGAGATCAAGTCTCAGTGCACAGATCAGCCTTCACTGCCCATATCAGCCTTGCCTATGGCTCTATGGGTTTTTCATGCTTTGGGCATGATCCCTGCCTGAGGATCATGGGCTCTTTGTGGTTGAAACGTCGTTAGCCGCTGGGTTATTGCAAACGGCTACGAACTACCACCACAGAGACACAGAGCACACGGAGGACTCACAGAGGACGCGATTATTCTATTACCCACTCGAAACAGCGAGGAACCGAAAAAACTATTGGAGGATGAAGGCCTTCTTGCTGCGTTGATGATGTCCGACATTTCGTTTGATCCGATTGTGACACTTGCCCGGCTGCCAAGCCAGGCTAGTCCGCTCCCGCTCGCCCTGCTTTCCGGGGCACACAGACGCGCCCAGGCGGGCCTCCGCACAACCGCACGAGGCCGTCGCCCACACACGCGCGCGGGGGGGCACAGGCATCCACGAGAAGGAATAAATAATTTGCAGTGCATCTTTTGAGATCAGCGATTGGACCTTCAGGAGCTTCTCGGCTGCCGGGTTGATGTCGTGACCGAAAAGGGGCTGCGAGGACGTATCCGGGAGCGAGTCCTCAAAGAGGCTACGGCGTTATGAGAGACGACTGAGAATGATGACAAGCCATCTTTTTGAAATCTGAGCCTCACGCCTTCTCAGGGGAGTGAGTAGCATGGCTGAGGTTTATGGTCAACTCGCCTATGTTCATTATGTAGTCCAGCATCCTTTCCAGACTGCCCGCCAGTACCAGCCGCACCACCATCTCCGATTTGTCTTTGCTGCCGGATGATTTGGCTATCCCCCCCGTATGCCTCTGAATCTCCCTGATCCTGTCGATAAGCTCATTGGCCTTGTTGGAGTTGGTCTGCAGCAAATAGGATATAGAGTCGTCAAGCAGGCCGCACAGCAATGAATCCATGCGGGACAGCTCCGCTTTCAAATCATCGGGCAGGCTGTAGCTTCTCTGGCTGGCGATCTCGGCAATGCGATGGGCGTGGTCCGCTATGCGCTCCAGGTTGGACGCCGCCTGCATATAATTGAAAGCTGTAATGGGATTAAGGGTCTCTTGCCGGACAGAGCCCGATCTCAGGATCTCGGTGAACTGGCGGGAGATAAGAAGGTTGAGCCGGTCCACGTCATTGTCCCTCTGGATCACATCCAGGGCCAGCTCCTCGTTATTATTTAAAAGGCTGGAGAGCGAATCGGTGATCATGGATTTCACCACGGTTCGGATCCTTTTCAGCGCCCTCTCCGACTGAAGCTCCTCGGAGCTTAACAGATCCTGAATGACAACCTTGTTAATAGTCTCTTCCAATATCTCGGGGCCGATGAGCTTGTTGACGATCTGGTGCAGATCCTTCTTCTGAATGGAGGACATGTGCCCGGATGTCACCTCAATGGTTCTATAGCCACCCACGTAACATCCGATGATATCCCTAACCAGATGCTCTCCCATTTTGTCGCCAATATCCAGGCGCACTCGCAAGTCGCGTTCAGAGCGATCCGTGGATAATGTGAGAGATCCATTATCTCCCTGATTGATGTAAATAATCGAGCCGGCAGAAATGCCGTTCTTTGTCGCCCAGCTTTTGGGAAGGGAGACGATAAAGGTCGACTTGCCGGTTCTCTGTACCTTTCTTGTGTCCATAAGCAATCCTAATTGAGATGTTCTCTCTTAGCTTCTACCATATAGACGATGGTCTCACAAATATTGCAGATATGATCACCGGTCCTTTCCAGATGCCGGTTCACCATGAGCAAAGCCGTTCCTTCGTTGATCACAACAGGTTTTTCAATAATTATTTTCAGGAGCTTGGTCCTGGCTTTGACGTACAGCCCATCGATCTCGTAATCCCATTTGGTGACCTGCCTGGCCAAATTTGCGTCGCTATTCATGAGGGCCTCCATGGACTGTTCCAGCATCTTTTTGCTGATCTCAGCCATGCGAGGAATATACTCGAGCTTTGTTATCTGAATCTTGTTTTGCGACTGTGTGGTAACTCTGGCCACATCTACCGCCAGGTCGCCTATCCTCTCCAGATCGATGCAAATCTTCAAGATACCGATGATGCGTCTCAGATCCTTGGCCATCGGCTGTTGCAAAGCCAGGAGCTCCATGCATAAATTTTCTATCTTCAGGCTCAGATCATCCATTTCCTGGTCCTGTTTGATGATCTCTCTGGCCAGATCCATATTTGAATCACTTAAGGCTACAACAGATTTATCTATGGCACCTCCAACCCGATCTGCCAGATCTTTTGTAAGATTTTTCAGCTCCTTCAGATCTCTGTGATACCGCTCTCGATACGGACTCATCTTATCTCCCCTCAAAACCTATTGCTGACCTTCCCTCGACAAATTCCTTAGCCAAATCTTCCGGTGATATAATCTTCCGTACTCTTTATCTTGGGCATCTCAAAAATGTGTCTTGTCTTTCCCACCTCGATCAGCTCGCCGAGCAAGAAGAAGGCGGTGCAGTCGGATATCCTGGCCGCTTGCTGCATGTTATGGGTCACGATCACCTGGGTATAGTTGTCCTTGAGGATCTCCATGAGGCTCTCGATCTTGCCGGTGGAGATGGGATCGAGAGCGCTGCATGGTTCATCAAATAAGATAACATCGGGCTTCATGGCCAGGGTTCTGGCAATGCATAGCCTCTGCTGCTGGCCGCCGGATAGGCCCAGAGCAGGCTGGTCCAGCCTCTCGCTGACCTCTCCCCAGAGAGCGGCATCCAACAGACTGCGCTCTACAATTTTATCAACATTTTTCTGCCCATGAATTCGGGGGCCGTAGGCAATGTTGTCGTAAATGGACATGGGGAAGGGGTTAGGCTTTTGAAATACCATGCCGATCCTCTTACGCAGTTCCACGACATCAACATCTTTTCCATAAATATCGATATCATCGTAGAGGACCTGTCCCTCAATGCGAATCTTGGTCACCAGATCGTTCATCCGGTTCAGACAGCGGATAAAAGTGGACTTGCCGCAGCCTGAAGGGCCGATGAGCGCAGTAATTTTTTTCTCAGGAATTTCCAGGCTAATGTTCTTGAGAGCTTGTTTTTCTCCATACCAGAGATTTAGATTATTTGAGATGATCTTCGATGTCAAAGCATATCCCTTTTAATGTCGTTCGCCAAACTGGCATTTGCTCTAATTGGCTTGATCGAGAGATGACTATATAGAACTTCCTATATAGACTATATATCTGCTGGGCTACATACAAATACCGTCCAAAATCATGCGAATCTTTTATATAGAACTTCAAACTGGTAGTATGAAAAAAGTCGGGGAGGACTACAGGTTTGGCAGGTTTGAGCGGCGTACCGATAATTATATTGAAAGAAGGAAGCAAACGAGAGACAGGTAAAGAAGCGCAGCGCAGGAACATCTTGGCTGCAAAGGCGGTCGCAGAGGCTGTCCGGACCACCCTGGGACCCAAAGGGATGGACAAGATGCTCATCGCCGGCGAAGAGGCAACCATCACCAATGACGGCGCCACCATCCTCAGAGAGATGGATATCGAGCACCCGGTGGCCAAGATGATTGTTGAGGTGGCAAAAGCCCAGGATGATGAGATTGGAGACGGCACCACCACTGCGGTGATAATCGCCGGCAAGCTGTTGGAAAAGGCGGAAGCGCTACTGGATCAGGATGTCCACCCCACCGTCATTGTGCAGGGATATAAGCAAGCAGCCGCCAGGGCGCAAAAAGTGCTTTCCGAGATGGCCATAGACGTCTCAGGCGACGACAGCATGCTTATGAAGATTGCCCAGACAGCCATGCGAGGAAAGGGGATAGAGATCGCCATGGATACGCTGGCAAAAATATCCGTGGATGCAGCACGAGCCGTGGTCGGTTTTGAGGGCAAGGACATTGAAGAGAATGTCAAGATAGTCCTGATCCCGGGCGGCAGAATCGAGGACTCGAGTATTAACTACGGCATAGTAATCGAGAAAGAGAGAACATCCCTGGAGATGCCTAAGCGTATAGTTATGGCCAAGATCATGCTTCTGGAAGGCACTCTCGAGCTGAAGAAGCTGGATACGGATGCCAAGGTCACCATCACCCAGGCCAAGAATCTCGCCAGCTTCAAAGAGGGCGAAGAGTTGGTTATAAGATCACAGGTTGATGCCATTGTAGCAGCCGGAGCCAATGTTGTCTTCTGCGAGAAGGGCATCGGCGTTTTTGCCCAAAACTATCTGGGAAGGCTGGGAATTTTGGCTGTACGCCGGGTCAAGAGAGAGGATCTGAAGATGCTGGCATTGGCCACGGGGGCAAGGCTGGTGGGCGACGTGATGGTCGTCACTTCCAAGGATCTGGGATCGGCGGCTCTTGTGGAAGAGCGCAAGATCGGCAAAGACAAGCACATGATCTTCGTGGAGGGTTGCGAGAAGGCCAAGGCCGTATCCATCATCCTGCACGGCGTCTCGGAACAGTTCTTGGAGGAGATGGAGCGCGCCCTGGATGATGCCCTCAATGTGGTAATGGACGTTATTCGCTCCGGAAAGATTGTTCCTGGCGGAGGCGCTCCTGAGATCTTTGTGGCTGAGAATCTGAGACAGTATGCTTCCACTCTGGAAGGACGAGAGCAATTGGCAGTTCGGGCCTTCGCCGATGCTGTGGAGGCCATTCCCCTGACCCTGGCTGAGAACGCTGGCTTCGATCCCGTGGACAGCTTGGCGGCTCTGAGAGCCAAGAGCGGCCAGGGCATGAAGAACTTCGGGCTGAACATAATTACCGGCCAGCCCTCTGATATGCTGGACGAGGGGGTTGTCGAGCCGTTAAAGGTAAAAACTCAGGCCATCAAATCCGCAACTGAAGCAGCCACTATGGTTTTACGGGTGGATGATGTCATCGCTGCCAGGAGAGAAGAGATGGCACCCAAGCCCGGCCAAAGCCCGCATGACTACACCATGCCTCACTGCTAAAGGAACAGGGGACAAAAAGGTGCCGGCAAAGCCGGCCCCCTTCCTCCCTGTGATTTCTATGAGAACAAACTTTGGGTGGAGCTTATGGCGGATGCGGAAGTGAAATTGGAAGCAAACCCGGATACCCCTGGCGCGAATGTCGAGGAGCTATGCTTGCAACTCACCTCAGCTCAGAGTCTGGCAGAGGAGCGGCTCGACCTCTTGATGCGCTGTCGGGCGGATTTGGACAACGTCATGAAAAGATCGGTCCGCGAGAAGGAAGATAATGTAAAGTATGCCTCAGAGAAGCTCGTCTTAAAACTTCTTCCCGTGCTCGACAGCCTGGAAGCGGCGGCAAAACACGACGAAGGCAGTAAGGTTCTCTACAGGCAGTTGCTCGATATACTGTCGGGGGAGGGGCTCATGCCCATCGAGGCCAAAGGAACGAAGTTTGATCCCTATAGGCATGAGGCTCTCTTTCAGGTAGAGACGAAAGAGTTGGAAGAAGGCATCGTGGCAGAAGAGATACAAAAGGGCTATATATTCAATTCCCATGTCATTCGCTTCTCGAAAGTCGCAGTTACGAAAAGATAAAATATTTCAAATAACTTTCAAATTCAGGAGATGAGATCTTGTCAAAAATTATCGGCATTGACCTTGGAACCAGCAACTCGGCGGCTGCAGTTCTGATCGGCGGCCGACCCACCATAATTCCCAGCGCAGAAGGGACAAGCATCGGCGGCAAGGCATTTCCGTCCTACGTGGCCTTCACCAAAGAGGGCCAGGTTCTGGTAGGAGAGCCGGCCAAGAGACAGTCAGTCACCAATCCGGACGGCACCATCACGGGCATCAAACGCAAGATGGGCACGGACTACAAAGTCAAGGTTCATGGAAAGGAGTACAGCCCAGAGGATGTATCCGCCCAGATCCTGCGCAAGATCAAGACGGATGCAGAGACCTACCTGGCTGACAGCGTGGATAAAGCAGTAATAACCGTTCCCGCCTACTTCAATGACAACCAGAGGCAGGCGACAAAGGATGCCGGAACCATTGCCGGCCTGGAGGTCGTTCGCATCATCAATGAGCCCACGGCTGCGGCTCTGGCCTTTGGTCTGGATAAGGTGGGCGAGCACAAGATCATGGTCTTTGATCTGGGGGGCGGCACACTTGATGTTACCATCATGGAGATAGGCGAGGGCGTCTTCGAGGTCAGGTCCACCTCCGGTGATACCCAACTGGGCGGCAGGGACATGGACGAAAGGCTGACCAACTTTGTCCTGGGCAAGTTCAAGCAGGAGTCGGGCATCGACCTGCGGGGCGACTCCATGGCCATGCAGCGCCTGCGGGAAGCGGTAGAGGTGGCCAAGATAGAGCTATCCAGCGTGATGCAGACCAATCTCAATCTGCCTTACATCACTGCGGACGCCAGCGGCCCCAAACACCTCTCCATGACGCTGGACCGCTCCAAGCTCGATGAACTCATCCAGGATGTCATCGAGCGCTGCCGTGGTCCCATAACTCAGGCCATGAGAGACTCCAAGCTGGAGAAATCGGACATCGGCAAGATCATATTGGTGGGCGGTCCCACCAGGATGCCGCTGGTGCAGGAGTTCGTAAAGGGCTTCATGGGCAAGGAAATTGAGCGGGGCGTAGACCCCATGGAATGCGTGGCAATGGGTGCAGCCATTCAGGCGGGCGTTTTGGGCGGCGAGGTCAAGGACCTGCTGCTATTGGACGTAACACCTCTTTCTCTGGGCATTGAAACCCTGGGCGCTGTCACCACCAAGCTGATTGAGAGGAATACCACCATTCCCACGCGAAAGAGCCAGATATTCACCACCGCTGCCGACAACCAGACCAGCGTGGAAGTCAATGTGCTGCAGGGCGAAAGACCTCTGGCCAAAGACAACGTATCTTTGGGAAGGTTTACATTAGTGGGAATTCCGCCCTCTTTGCGCGGCATTCCCCAGGTTGAGGTCACCTTTGACATTGATGCCAACGGCATCATTCATGTCTCGGCCAAGGATCTGGCCACTAAAAAGGAGCAGAATATGACCATTACTGCGCCTCACAAGCTGAGCAAGAATGAGATAGATGCCAAGATCAAAGACGCAGAGCGTTTCGCTGCCGACGACCTGAAGAGAAAGGAAGAGATCGAGGTTAAAAATGCGGCTGACTCTCTGGTCTACGCCTCTGAGAAGATGCTCAAAGAGGCAGGCGATGTGGCCACGGCCGAGCAGAAGGAGAAGATCGAGAAGGCCATTGCCGATCTGAAGAATGCTCAGACGGGTGGGGAGATCTCCGAGATCAAGGCCAAGACGGAAGGGCTGCAAAATTCCATCTACGAGCTGTCGGCGGCCATGTACCAGAAGGCAGCCCAAGATCAGCAGGCAAAGCAGCAGGCATCGCAGGGCTCAGGCCAAGAGCAAGCTTCAGGTCAGGGGCAGTCGGATCAGACCGTGGATGCCGACTATGAAGTGGTAAACGACAAGAAGTGAATGGAACTGAATAAAACATGCCGGAGAAGAAGGACTACTACGAGGTCTTGGGAGTACCCAAGGATTCGAGCGAGAAGGACCTCAAGGGAGCTTACCGCAAGCTCGCCATGAAGTACCATCCCGACACGTCGGATGAGCCCGAGGCTGAGGAGAAGTTCAAGGAGCTGTCCGAGGCCTATGCCGTCCTCTCAGATCCGGAGAAGCGGCAGAAGTACGACCAGTTCGGCCATGCCGGAATCAACAGCCAGTACTCGCAAGAGGACCTTTTCCGCGGGGTGAACTTCGAGGATCTGCTGCGTGGATTCGGGGGCGGCGGAAGAGGCGGCGGCGAGAGCATCTTTGACATGTTCTTCGGGGGCGGTGGCCGCAGCCGCGGGCCCGCCAGAGGCCGGGATCTGCGCTACGACGTCCAAATTACTCTGGAGCGGGCAGCCACAGGTCTGGAGTCAACCATTGAGGTGCCGCGTACTGAGAGCTGCCCCACCTGCCACGGCAGCGGGGCCAAGCCCGGCACCAGCCCCACCACCTGCGGCAACTGCCGGGGTACGGGCCAGATCACCCGCGCCCAGAACACTCCCTTCGGACAGATGGTCACCTCTTCGGCCTGCCCCAAGTGCGGAGGCCGGGGACAGATCATCGTTGCACCCTGCGGGGACTGCACCGGCTCGGGAAGGGTGCGAAAGAACCGCAAGATCAACATCAAGATCCCGCCGGGCGTGGAGGACGGCCAGCACCTCAAGCTGCGCGGCCAGGGAGATGCGGCCGGGCCGGGAGGGGAGAGCGGAGACCTTTACGTGGGCATAAACGTTCTGCCTCATGCTATGTTCCAGCGCGTGGACAGCGATCTGCTTTTGGAGACGCCCATCAGCTTCACCCAGGCCGCTCTCGGCGCAGAGCTGGAGGTCCCCACCCTGGGAGGAAGAGCCAAGATAAAGGTGCCGGCAGGAACGCAGACGGGAACCGTCTTCCGGCTGAGGGGAAAGGGCATGCCCAGGATGCAAGGCATTGGCTCGGGCGATCTGCATGTAAAGGTTAAGATCAAGACCCCCTCGGCGCTGACTGAGCGGCAAAAGCAGCTCCTGGAGGCGCTGGCAATGGAGTTTGGCGAGAAGAAAAAGAAGCAGACGGAGAAGGAGAAGAGCTTCATCGACAAGATCGTGGATGAGGTGAAGAGCGCTGTGCAGTAGTGCGCTCTTTTTTCGCTCTTTTTCTATGGACTTTTTTACTGGCCATATTCTCTTGACGTTTTCAGCGATGACTTGCTCCCTATTTAAAGTCAATAATTTCGGGACTACACACTCCATCCCGTTTGCCGAAAGATATATTTCTTTGCAATCCTTACAAGATATTCATGCTTGCAACTAAGCGCGTTGCTGTGACCGAGCCCGTTTGGGCTGAGCTATCTGATCTTCGCAGACCGGGAGAGACCTTCAGCCAGCTCCTGGCAGAAATGATTGCAAGAGAGAGGAAGGCTCGCTTGATTGAACACCTTAAGCAGATTGCCGATGAAGGTGACTTTGTGGAGCTGCCCTCTTGAGCTTCAAGGTGGTGATCGACAAAACAGCTCTGGCGTACCTATCCCAGCTTCCAGAGAAGAGCCATCGGCTCATTATGGAGAGGTGTCATGCCCTTGCAGAGAACCCTTTCCCCGGACAGGGAGGCGATAGGGAGCTGCTCCATCTTGAGTTTAAATTCTATCGAATGCATGTGGGGCGATCATTCACCGTGTTTTATCAAATCTGCGAGAGGGATATGCTGGTCAAGATCCTGGAGATAACAACCATCGACAAAGCGCATAAGCTATACAAGCATTTCCAATTGTAATGGTGGCTCACAACCAGGATAAAGCGTGCGATCTTGGCTGGACGCTGAAATAATTTCGAAGCAGGGCACTGCATCAGGGAGTAGCGACAACTGTTACAACGGAACGAAAGCGAAGTCCATTGCCCTGATCACTTTCGCTTTGCACAGATCAACTATTTATTTCTATCATGCCATTCTACACTACCAAGATGTGATCCCCTGTCGTCTGAAAGTGCTGCCTGGATGATCTCTTTGCGTGAGGCTCGGATGCCATGAAGAAAGATTTGGGAGTGAGTGAAGATCTGCCCGCTGCGGGCAAGAAGGAGCACAGCCACCTGCCAGAACACCTGGATTCCGAAAGGCTTCTCCGAGATGTTTGCACCCTGGTTGAAAAGTCGCGCTATTGCTTAGCTCAAGCCGTGAACTCCGAGCTGGTCCTTCTCTACTGGCAAATTGGGAGGCGAATCTGGGAAGAGATCTTAACCGAGGACCGTGCCGATTATGGGAAGAGGGTTGTTGAGGCTCTCCGCGATTCTCTCAAATCCGAGTACGGAAGCGGATTTAGCCGCCGCAACTTGTTCAACATGATCCGCTTCGCTGAGGCTTACCAGGACTCCGAAATAGTGCAGACGCTGTCTGCACAATTGTCCTGGTCTCACTTCATTGAGATCATCTACCTCAAGGATCCTCTGCAGCAGCAGTTCTACGCTGAGATGGCCAGGATGGAGCGCTGGAGCGTGCGAACGCTGCGCAGAAAGATGCAGGGCATGCTTTTTGAGCGCACTGCCATCTCCCGCAAGCCTGAGGAACTGGCCAGACAGGAACTGGAGGCTCTGTCTGCGGAGGACCGCATGACGCCCGATCTGGTCTTCCGAGATCCTTATCTGCTGGACTTCCTGGGGCTTGAGGACACCTACAGCGAGCATGATTTGGAGGCCGCCATTCTACGGGAACTGGAGAGGTTCCTGCTGGAGATTGGCACCGATTTCTCCTTCATAGCCCGCCAGAAGCGCATGACCGTTGGGGGCAAAGACTTCTACCTCGATCTGTTCTTCTATCATCGCAGCTTGCACCGTCTGGTGGCCATAGAGCTGAAGCTGGGCGGCTTTGATCCCGCCCACAAGGGCCAGATGGAGCTCTACTTGCGCTGGCTGGACAGGTACGAGCGCAGAAAGGGTGAGGAGCCGCCCATCGGCCTTATCCTGTGCAGCGAGAAGAACCGAGAGCAGATAGAGCTGCTGCAGCTCGATCAGGGAGAAATACGGGTGGCTGAGTATCTGGTGGAGCTGCCGCCAAAGGGATTGCTGGAGGCCAAGCTGCACGAGGCCATACGTCTGGCAAGGGGGCAGGTGGAGGCGAGAGAAGAATAGTCATGAAGACCGTCTGCGATCATTTGTGGCAAGAATTGTCTTCCTCTTCTCGATACTTCGCGGCTTCGCGCCTTCGCGTGAATCGGTATCTCGCATGAAGCTGCGAAGCTATGATCGCCGATCTATAAATATATGGTCCGATAAAACCCAGTGATAAGCTAAACCGGCCCTTCCGCCGGCTCTGCAAAATAGCATGGAGATCCGCAAAAATGCCCGCCCCCGCCTGGCAGTACCACGAGCCCGACCACCCCGGCGCCGACTTTGACGCCCTGGCCGAGATCTACGACCGCAATATGCAAAGGTTTCGAGATGTGCAGGGCGAAATCGTTGAGATCCTGGACTTTCTTGCCCTCAAGCCCGACCAATCCGTTCTGGAAATCGGCACGGGCACAGGCGAGTTCGCCCTGGCCGCTGCCCGCCGCTGTGCCCGGGTTTACGCTGTGGACCTCTCGGAGGGCATGCTGCGCTATGCCGAAAAGAAGGCCCAGGCGCGAGGCGTCGCCAACGTCGAATTTTTGCAGGGCGGCTTTCTCACCTACCTGCATGAGGGCGCGCCGCTGCACGCCATCGTCAGCCAGATCGCTATGCAATGGACTGGATCATGCGGGGCATGATCGAGAAGGCGGGCTTTGAGATGGAAAGGGCGAAGCATAGCCATGGATTCTTTGCTCTCTACCTGTGCACCAGGATTTGAATCAATGGTGCGTGCAGGCCTTTGGCGAAGGTCCAGGTAATGTCTATTTATTAACATGATGTCCAATAGTGCATCATCAGAAGGGACCTCTAATGATTGACTTGGATGAGGATGATCTCAGGCAAATGTGCACCGAGTCCTCTTTCGACCGGGGGGAGCGATATTTCGAAGAGGGAAGGGTGCGCATCAAGGAGGCAACGCCCTCCAGGGTAAGAGCCGTTGTGAGCGGGACAGATGACTATAATGTGGAAATTGAGCTGGGTGACGAACTCTCTGGCGAGTGCGACTGTCCTTACGATTTGGATGGGCTATGCAAGCACATAGTCGCTACCTTTCTGGCAGTCATACGCAATGATGGGGAGATCGAGCCTCTAATGAATAAAAGCAGCACCGAATTGGAGGATACCGAGCAACTCCTGAAGCGGGCCGATGCGGATGCTTTGCGAAGCTTCTTGCTCTCCGAGATGGAACAGCGAGCAGATCTCAGGAATCGGTTTAAAGCCGTCTTCGGCAAAAAAGGCGAGGGAAGAAGCCTGAATGATTATAAGGCTGAGGCGGAATCGCTCTACGATGATGTCGAGGATCACGGTTATGTTCCTTACGGAGAGGACGTAGATTTCTCTTCGCTCAGCGATCTGGCTGAGATTTATATTCAGAAAGACGATCTCCTGGAGGCAGCCAAGATCTACCAGGCCATTTCCGAGGTCATAGCTGAGAAAATGGATGATGTGGACGACTCAGACGGCAACTATGGAGAAGAGTTCACGGACAGCCTGGATGCATTCACTGACTGCATATCCACGGCCGGACTGGATTCTAATGACAGGAGACCTTACATCAAGTATCTCTTCGACAGGTACCTGCTAGGTGATCCCGACTATTTCCAGGACGACTACAGCGAAGCCCTGGATAAGCTCTGCAGCGAAGAGGCGGACCGGCGATACTGGAAAGAATTGCTGGAGCCGCATATGCCTGGTGAGATTCCAAGTGAAAAGGATTGGGGGCACCATCATGATGCGATTGAGCTGGTCTCGATGATGCTTGACCTTCTCCTAAAGCTCGGTGAGAAGGACGAATTTTATGGGCTCATAGAAAAATATTACCGTGCCAGCCATGATCTCTGTCTCAGGTATGCAGAAAAGCTCCTGGCGGATGGAGAGAAAGCGAAAGCGCTGAAGGTGGCTGAGGAGGGTGTGGCCGTCTTTGAAGATCATCTTACAAAGGAGCTACGAGATTTCCTGAGTGGGATCTACAAAGATTCTGATCCGAAAAAGTACCGGGATACGCTGCAGTCGCTATTTCTCCAGAGCGGTGATTGGCAGTATTACGGACCGCTAAAGAAGGCCTCTAAGCCGGAGGAGTGGCAAGAGCGGCTGGGCAAGTTACTGGCTCACTTTGCAGAGAACAGATCGGACTGGTCCGGCAGGAGCAAGCTAATTGATATCTATCTTAAAGAGAAGATGTACGATCAGGCCCTGACAGAGGTACTGGCCAAGAGAAGCCTCTCCACCTTAAGACAGTATCAAAATGATCTGGCATTCCGTTACCCGGAGCAGTACTTCAACGTCTACCGGGAGTTGATAATCCCATTTGCCGATAAGGATACGGGAAGGAAACACTACCAAGAAGTCGTCTCCTATCTGAATAGGATGAAAGGAATTGAGGGATACGAAGGGGCGGTTTTGGAGATTGTAGGACGGTTGAGGATGGAGCACAGGAGAAAGCCTGCTTTCATAGACGAGATGAAGGAGTTGTGAGATTGCTTCGAGGAGGCGGCGCAAAAGCAGGAGATGCGTATCGCCCTCGATGCAACCATGGAAAAGAACAGGCATAATCCGCATGCTTTGGCCGCGGGACGCGAAGATAGTAGCCGTTGCTGTCTATGACCTGCAATGGGATAGATAGGGGTGTCTTGAGGCTGGCATGGACGGCTACATCAGCTAGCTCGTGAGGATAAGAGTTCGTCTTCGCAATCGGTTATCTTGGCTCCAAGGATCTCCCTGAATCCAATATCGCGAACACCAACAACTATGAGTAATGGCCTTGTATTCCTCCTTTGTTTTGCTCAAACAAGAGGATACATGGCCTATTATTTTAAATTTTTTATGCCAGGATGTAGCTGGGTACCCAGCTACATCCTGGCATTTTACCTTTGCGGCTACTCCTATCTTGAATTTACATTGATATCGTTACACTACCGTCACGGCGGCGCGCGCGGCGCGGGCGCACATCGGAACGAAATGTATAAAAGACATCAAGACTCTGTCCAATACCATTAACGAGTTGGACATTGAAGGAAAGGTTTTGATCCTCGACCGTGGTTTCTTCTCCGAGGATGTGATAAAGAACCCGATCTTAAATACATTTTACAGGCGTGGGGTGTAGGGGTAGAGAACGCCCCGGTCTTTAGGCCGGGGATGAATCGTACCCCACCCGTTACGCCAATATCCTTAAATACAATCAACTGCTTAACATAGTTCTATGCTTAAG
>Ga0247841_10009320_pt1 | contig 13780 bp, 11 predicted proteins | sample LaCruzMarch2015__2_FD_192410 | JGI IMG/M metagenome (GOLD analysis project Ga0247841, IMG submission 192410) | Freshwater microbial communities from meromictic Lake La Cruz, Castile-La Mancha, Spain - LaCruzMarch2015_18m | ecosystem: Environmental > Aquatic > Freshwater > Lake | place: Spain...
GGAGCGCCTCCAGGGCGCGGAGTCGGCCCTGATTCCGGACCGTACGGGCCTTGACGCCGCGCCGCCGCCAGGCTTCTTCCTTTTGCAGGCGCTTGTCCAGGCGACCCCACTCCAGCGCTTCGGCATTGAGGGCTTCCTCCTTGCGGACGAGGAATGTGTCGTAATCGCAATTCCAGTCACTGAGGTGGCCCCGGTCCAGTTCCACCACCCGCGAGGCGATGCGGCGGAGAAAGGACCGGTCATGGGAAATGAATAGGAATGTTTTACAGTGACGCAGGAGGAACGCCTCGAGCCAGGCGATGGAATCCAGATCAAGATGGTTGGTGGGTTCATCCAGCAGAACGACATCGGGTGAGCCGGCCAGGGTTTCGGCAAGAAGCACGCGCCGGCGTGTTCCGCCGGAGAGTGTCGCGAAATCGGCGTCCGGATCCAGATCCAGTCGGCTGAGGATTTGAGTCGCCTCCAGCGCTTCGCGGGCATGGTCGGGGTTCTCATGGTCCGGACAGACGATATCCATGATGCGGCCAGTCAGATGGGTGGGAACCTGCTGCGGGAGCCGTGCGACGCGAATCCCGGATGACCGGATGACCTGCCCCTCATCGGGCCTGGTGTCTCCGGAGAGCACCCTGAGCATGGTGCTTTTTCCGGTCCCGTTGACGCCGAGCAGGCAGATGCGGTCACCCCGCTCGATGTGGAATTCCACATTATCGAGCAGGGGGTTCCCGCCGTAGCTCAAGCTCACATTTTTCAGACTCAATAAGGCCATGGCAAACTCCAGAAACCAGAATTCAGAATTCAGAATTCAGAATGGTGCAACGGATCCTATTCTGACTTCTGGCTTCTGTCTCCAGTCTTCTGCCTTTCAAGGGGCGACACTATGGGGATTGCGGTCGTAGTTTTCAAGTGCAGTTCTTGAAGAGGAGGGGACAGGGTTCGGGGTTCAGGCTTCAGGGTTTTGACGGTATGATGTGCAAAAGCGCTTTTGCTGGCCTTTCCTCGATGTGAGAGGCGTGATGGTTCATTTCGGTTTCCCTTCAGGCGTTGGCTCGGGCACTGGCTCGACCACTGCCGTCTCCGCAGGAATTTCTTCTGGAGTGCTAACCTCTGGTGATTCGGGTACCTGTTGAGCAACTGGCTCTACCGTCACAGGCGCTTCCACCGCGACCGGTTCAGGTTCCGGTTCGGGCGTTGGCTCCGGCTCTGGTTCGACCACGGCCGTCTCCGCAGGTGTTTCTTCTGGAGTGCTGACCTCTGGTGAGTCGGGTACCTGTTGAGCAACTGGCTCCACCGTCACAGGCGTTTCCACCGCGACCGGTTCAGCTTCCGGTTCAGGCGTTGGCCCGGGCTCTGGTTCGACCACTGCCGTCACCAAGACTTCGGAGGACAAGTCCGGGGATCTGGGATATATGGTAGGGTGCGGACCGTAGACGGCCCCGGGCGAGCCGGCAGCGGAGCGGATGAATCTTAACAGGAGTAACAATTATGCCTGAAGTTTACTGCGTTAGGCCTTGTCAATGGGCGGCAATTGGTGGATCTGCTGGTGGAGCATTGGGTTGATATGCCTGAAGAGTTCAAAAACAAACTTGGCCTGAAATCCGGTTTAGTGCGTGCATGAGCCTTGTTGCAAGCGGCCATCCTCTGGCATTCATGCTGATAATTTGATTTTATGTACCAACCCGAAGCCAAACTCAATTTTGTCCAGCGTCATTGCCCGCCTGCAGAGGGCTGGCGGGTGTATGTGGACATTGACGCCTCTGAAGAGGGGCGTACGGGTGGCGTGCGAGCGATTCCTGAAGCACAGGCAACCCAACTGAGGATGCAGACGGAGGGGGAGTTGGCGCGTAAGTCTTTAGCGCAACTGGGTGCGCAGGTGGGCGGGTCTCGTGCGGACTGGTTCAAGAGGCAGCACCTCCCGCCCATTGTTGGGGACCGGGATATTGTGGCGTTTCACCAGGCGTCTAAACGGTGCCTGATTGCCGAAGTGGAGGGGGCCTCCACCGGACAGCCGGAACAGAAGTTATACAAGGCCATCGGCCAACTCGTTATGGCTACTAGTGAAACCCTGCTACCGCCGGAATGGACGGTGGGGTTCGTTCTTGTTGTGGTCGGAGATAAGATTGCCAGGCACCTGGCACGGGCGACCTCGCTAAAGAAGCTCGGCATCTCGGCCCTATCGATCGACGCGGATCCCAAGAAGGATCGGTGGCTGTTTTAGGGAAAATGGGGCTTCATATTCCAGTCCGATGGTGTTATTAATTCCGTAGTTCATTTAGATGAGGTGTGCTGCGAATGTGACGCCGTTATCTGTTCATAATCAAGGTCTTGCCGATGGTGCGTCGTGCTTTGGCGTGGCGTCGGCGATTGGGGCCTTGGACAACACGCTTGAGGCGAATCAAATGACTGCGCCCTTTGAACCGTTGGAGATGGCCTCCAAGAATAGGGTTGATGTCGCCAGTCTCTGGGGAAAATGGCCGGGAGACGAGAGTATTGATGAGTTGTTGGCTATGTTGTGAGTGAAGGCTATTATGGTTATGAAACCAAATACAACCAAACTTAATCCACGCAAGATGATGGAAAAAGCCGTCGAGGTGATGAAGTCTTCTATCCATGAGCCGCGTGACGATGGCAAGGCCATCCCGATGGTAGGCGCTGTACTCGTGAAGCCGGATGGGAGTGTGGATGTGGCGTCGCGTGGCGAACTCAGGCATGGTGATCACGCGGAATATACTTTAATCGAGCGGAAGAATAGATCGAGTAATTTGGCGGGAGCATTACTCTTTTCCACGTTAGAACCTTGTGCGCCGGGCTCAAGAAGTCATCCAAAACTTGGTTGCGCTGAGCGCATTGTCAATGCCCGGATCAAGGCGGTTTGGGTGGGGATAGAAGATCCTGATCCAATGGTCGATCGAAAGGGCATCAAATTTCTTCAGAAGCATAAGATCACCGTTCACATGTTCGATCGAGATCTTCAGGAAGCGATTTTGGATGCGAATAAACTTTTTATTTCGCAGGCGCTTGAGCGCAAGGCTGCAGCTGACGAGGTTGAAGAGAATAGTGTCGTGTTGTCGAAGCTTGAGATCCCGCTGAGGGCCGTCGACTTTACGGACTTCTCATCTGATGTGTTGGAACGCTATCGTGATCTTGCAAAAATCGCGGATCATATTGATTCGGAAGCCTTTCTCCGTCGCTTGACGCAACAGGGCTTGCTGTCGGTGGACGACAATGGGAAATCAAAACCTTCTGGATTCGGGATGTTATTGTTTGGCAAGACGCCCAGGGATGTGATTCCGCAGGCCGGGCTGCTTGGAACCATCCACTATCCTGAAGGGAAAGAGGAAGTCCGCGACTTTGCCGGCCCGTTGGTTCAAGTGCCAGGGGATGCGATTCAGTGGCTGAAGGATAAATTGCCTAATCCTATTGGTCGAACTGATGCACAACGAACGGAAGCTTATGGGGCATTTTACGAGATGGTGCGAGAAGGGGTTGTTAATGCGCTCGTTCATCGTGACTATGATATCACTGGAGCGAAGTGTCATCTGATCGTCACGCCGGATGCGGTTATCATCAAAAGCCCGGGGGCGCCTGTTGATCCAATAACTTTGGAACAGCTTCAATCCTTCAATGCTCCATTGCTAAGCCGTAATCCGATGCTTCATTATATTTTCGCTAAAATGGCATTGGCTGAGGAGCGCGGGCTTGGCCTCAAGTCAATGAAGGCTCGTGCGACAGAGAACGGCCTGCCTTTGCCGAAATATGGGTGGGAGGAGCCGTATCTGGTCTTGACGTTATATCGAAATGTGGAGGGGGCCACGAGAGGTTTAGGCCAAGTTGTCGTTAACCAGTTGTCTGCTGAGGAGCGGGAGGGGTGGGCTTTCCTATCGCAGCGAGCCGGTACAACTCAAAGTGAATATGCATATAAAATGGGTGTTACCGCTCGGACAGCCCAGCGGCATTTGACGCATTTTGTGAATCTTGGACTGTTGCGCCGTATCGGGCGCGGACCGGCTACAGAATACGCAAAAAATTGATCGCGACATAGGTCGCGACGAGATGTCGCGATTTGCGCGTGGGTATGGCCGAGATTGAGAATCGCGACATGAATCGCGACATGGTGTCGCGATTCATGGGTCATTGAACCACGAATAATAGAATTTCGGCTGAAATCGCGACGAAGATCCCGATTTTGAAACGTTCAGATGAACGCAGCCTTAACAACGGTTTGAATTCATGAGCCTCAACGAATCCATCGTCGAAGATGCCGCCCTAACCTGGTTTGGGGAACTGGGGTATGGGGTGGGGCATGGGCCGCACCTAGCGCCCGGGGAACCGGCGGCGGAACGGGTTGCCTTTAGCGATGTGGTTCTGGTGGGGCGTCTGCGTGATGCCATCCGCCGCCTGAATCCAGCCATTCCCGAGGAAGCCCGGGAGGATGCGTTGCGTAAGGTGCTCCACGTGGGGACGCCCTCGCTTGTCCAAACCAACCGGGCCTTTCATCGCATGCTTCGCAATGGGGTCGAAGTGGAATATGCCCGGCCGGATGGCTCGCTCGCCGGGGACGATGCCAAGCTGGTGGATTTCGAGAATGTGGACGCAAATGACTGGTTTGTCGTAAATCAGTTCACAGTGATTGAGGGGCAGCATAACCGTCGACCCGATTTAGTGGTCTTCGTGAATGGTCTCCCGCTGGGGGTAATCGAGCTGAAGAATGCTGCCGACGAGGAGGCGACGGTCTGGAGCGCCTATAAGCAGATTCAGACCTATAAGGCGGAGATCGCCTCGCTGTTGCATTACAACGCTGTCCTGGTGGTAAGCGATGGGCTGCAGGCACGCATCGGTTCGCTGACTGCCAATCAGGAGTGGTTCAAGGTCTGGCGCACGATTGACGGGGAGGGGGATGCGCCCAAGACCTCACTGGAACTCGATGTGCTGGTTCGCGGGGTTTTCGACCGCCAGCGTTTCCTTGACCTGCTTCAGCATTTCATCGTGTTTGAGGAAGATCCCGACACGGGGGCGATCCAGAAGATCATTGCCGGGTATCATCAGTTCCATGCCGTCAACGCCGCGGTGCAGGAAACGGTGCGGGCGAGCAGTCTGAGCTCATGGCCCATGGTCACGGGCGAAGGGCCGGGCGGGTATTGGGCCGGGCGGATGCACAGCGGTAAGCCGGGGGACCGGCGGGCGGGTGTCGTCTGGCATACGCAGGGGAGCGGGAAAAGTTTTTCGATGCTGTTCTATGCCGCCCGCGTGGTGCGGCATACGAAGATGCAGAATCCAACGCTTGTGGTGTTGACCGATCGCAATGACCTGGATGACCAGTTGTTCGGGCAATTTCAGCGCCGCCACGACATCCTGGGCCAGATGCCTGTCCAAGCGGACAGCCGGGAGCAATTGCGGGAACTGCTCGCCGTGGCGAGTGGCGGGGTAGTCTTTACCACCATCCAGAAGTTTGTTCCCGAAAAGAAGGGCGAGCGGTTCGAAGAGTTATCGGATCGCCGGAATATCGTGGTTATCGCCGATGAGGCCCACCGCAGCCAGTACGAGTTCGGCTCGCATGTGGTGAAACGGAAGGACGGGTCGTGCTACATCGCCCACGGGCTCGCCGTAAATATTCGGGATGCCCTTCCCAACGCCTCGTTCATCGGGTTTACCGGCACCCCAATAGAGAAGACCGACGCAAATACCCGCGCGATTTTTGGCGACTATATCAGTATCTATGACATCCAGCGCGCGGTGTACGACAAGGCCACGGTGCCGATCTACTATGAGAGCCGGATCGCCAAGCTGGGGCTGAACGCCGCCGAACTTCCCAAGCTGGACAAGGAGTTCGACGAGATCACCGAGGGCGAGGAGCTGACCCACCGCGAGAAGCTGAAGACCAAGTGGGCCGCGCTTGAGGCCTTGGTCGGTGACCCCAAGCGCATCGCCCTGCTCGCGGCAGACATGGTACAGCATTTCGAGAAGCGCCTGGAGGCACTGGATGGCAAGGCGATGATCGTATGCATGAGCCGCCGCATCTGCGTGGACCTCTATAATGCGATCATTGCGCTTCGTCCCGATTGGGCCGGCGCCAAGGATGATGATGCCGCGGGCGAGGCGGGCCGGGATTGCGTGGTTAAGGTGGTGATGACGGGCGGTGCCGATGACGGCCCCGAGTGGCAGCCGCATATCCGGAACAAGGAGAAGCGCAAGAGTCTGGCGCTCCGGTTCAAGGACAGTAAGGATCCGTTCCGTATCGTGATCGTGCGCGATATGTGGCTGACCGGCTTCGATGCCCCCTGTCTGCACACGATGTATGCCGACAAGCCCATGCGCGGCCATGGCCTTATGCAGGCTATCGCCCGTGTGAATCGTGTTTTCCGGGACAAGCCCGGTGGTTTGGTGGTGGATTACCTCGGTCTGGCCGATCAGCTGAAGCAGGCCCTGGCCATCTACACCGAGAGCGGTGGTAAGGGTGATCCGACCTATGATACCCGTCAGGCCATTGCTGTGATGATGGAAAAGCATGGGGTCGCCTGCGCCCTGCAACATGGCTTCAGCTGGGCCAAGTGGACCACCGGCAAACCGGCGGAACGGCTTGGGCTTATTCCCGCCGGGCAGGAACATATTCTCAAGCTGGAGGACGGAAAAAAGCGTTTCATTCAGGTGGTTGCCGAGCTTTCCCGGGCTTTCGCGCTTTGTGCCGCGAGTGATGAGGCCACGGGGATCCGTGACGACCTCTCCTTCTTCCAGGCGATTCAGGCTGCGCTGAACAAGCAGACGACCGGAGGAGCGAAGACGCCCGACCAACTCGATGCAGCGGTGCGGCAGCTGGTATCGAAGGCGATTGTGACCGAGGGACAGGTGTTAGACGTATTCACCGCCGCCGGGCTTCCCAAGCCGGATATCTCCATTCTCTCCGAGCAGTTCCTGGCCGAGGTGCGCGGGCTGAAACACAAGAACGTCGCCGCCGAACTGCTGGAGAAGTTGCTCAAGGACGAACTCAAGGTCCGCGCCAAGCGCAACCTCGTCCAGTCACAGCTCTTTTCCGACAAGCTTAAGAAGACTCTGAACGCCTACCATAACCGCGCGATCTCCACGATGGAGGTCATCGAGGAGCTGATCAAGCTGGCGAAGGAACTGGACGCCGCCACGAAGCGGGGGAGCGATCTTGGTCTGACGGAAGATGAGGTTGCCTTCTATGATGCCCTCGCCGCCAACGAATCTGCTGTGAAAGCCATGGGCGATGACAAGCTCAAGGTCATTGCCGCCGAGCTCATCACCCAGGTTCGCAAGAGTGTGACCATCGACTGGACGCTACGCGAAAGTGCCCGCGCCAAGATCCGGATTATGGTAAAGCGCATCCTGAACAAGTACGGCTACCCGCCCGATTTACAAGAGGAGGCCGTGAAGACAGTTCTCATGCAGGCGGAGTTGCTCTGCGCCGATTGGGTTGCTGAATGATGTGCAAAAGCGCTTTTGCATGGGTTTCTCGGAGGTTTTATGATGGGTGATCCAAGATGGATCTGTTGTACACCTGAGTTTCTAATCGTTTCGGGAGGGGCTTTCTTATGATGCGACAAGTGTGCTGGATTGAAAAACTGGAAGATGGAATCAAGCGCGATGTGAGGTGGACGGTCGGTCGCGGCCAGGTGAAATGGCAGACCAAACGGGCGGACCAGGAGCGGTTTGATTACGACACGCCCCCGACCCGGGAGGATTGGGATAACTTCCTGGAGCGCATGGAAAACCGCTACAACCGTCGCAACGCTTCCTTCGATGATTTGCAGCTTGTCCGCCTGGCCCGGGCCAAGGCGTTGGGGGAAAAGAAGTGAGACGTGAAGAGTGAGGCGTGAAGAGTGAGATGTGAGATGTGAAGAAGACAGGCAAGCAGGTGGAGCCATTCTGGCGGCGCAAGACGCTGGAGGAGATGACGCGGCGGGAGTGGGAGTCGCTTTGTGCCGGGTGCGGGCGTTGCTGTGTCCTGAAATACGAGGATCCGGACACCCTGAAGGTTCATTACACCAAATGGGCGTGTCGTTATCTCGATCTTGAAACCTGCCGTTGCACCTGTTATCGCTCGCGGAAGCGGCGCATGCCTGAATGCGTGAACTTGTTCCGTTGTGCCCCCGAGGTTCTGAAATGGTTGCCCGCTTCATGTGCCTACAGGCTGATTGCCAGTGGACACGACCTGCCCTCCTGGCATTCCCTGCGGAGCGGGGATCCCGAATCCACCCGCAAGGCTGGAATGTCCGTTCGCGGGCATGTGATTCCGGAACTTGGCGAGTAGTGGTGCCCCGAGCCAGGGATGACTCACCACCCTGAATAGACTTGCTCTAATATAAGCCGTTTTGTACATTATGGACAAGAAGGGCGGGGCAGGCACGATGACCACTTTAACCATAGCAGAGGCGCGCAACAACTTGGCGGAGGCAATAAACCGTGTTTCATACGGGGGGGAGCGTGTCGTATTTTCGCGACGCGGGAAGGCTGTTGCCGCCTTGGTGTCCTTTGAAGACTTGATGTTGTTGCAGAAGATCGAGGACGAAGAAGACGTCCGGGCGTCCCGGAAGGCGTTACGGGAGTATGAACGCGATCCGTCCACCGCCGTCAGTCTTGCCGAGTATGTCCGCACACGGAGCGTGCGTAAATGAGTTACGCGGTTACCCTCTTGCGTGACGCGCAAAAGGCCCTGGATAAAATGGACGAGGGGCTGTACGGCCGACTGATCCGTGCCATGCGGCTTCTTGAAGCCGATCCAAGGCACTCCGGGGTAGTGAAGATGAGCGGCGGGGATGACCTCTACCGTGTCCGCGTGGGTGACTGGCGGATTGTGTACGCGATCCGGGACAACGAGCTGATCGTTATCGTGATACGCATCGGCCACCGCAGGGAGGTGTATCGCTAAAATCACTCGGAAATATGTGGTTTCTGAATGGTACCCCGAGCCAGGATCGAACTGGCGACCTACGGTTTAGGAAACCGTTGCTCTGTCCAACTGAGCTACCGGGGCATGATGGAATCGGGGGTGATGATAGGGCAGGGGGGAACACGGGTTCAAGCCCAAAGACAGGAGTCTTTTATACGGCGCTGTAGTCCGGCCGTGGAATCACAAAAAAAGAGGCCGCAACCCGAGGGTGCGGCCTCTTCAATTCCCTGAAGGGAATTTACTTGCTGCCGAGGATCGCGTCCTTGGCGGCCTTGGCGACGCGGAACTTCAGCACGCGCTTCGCCGCGATCTTGATCGTTTCGCCGGTGGCGGGATTGCGGCCCATGCGCGCCTTGCGGTTCACCAGCACCAGCTTGCCCAAGCCGGGAAGCGTGAAGCTGTTTTTCGCCTGCTTGTACGCCAGACCAACCAGCGCCGCGATGACCGCCTCCGCCTGCTTCTTGCTCATCTCGGTCGCTTCCGCCACGCTCGTCACGATCTGACTCTTCGTCATTGCCTTTGCCATACTGATATCTCCTGATTGATCGACCCGCCATTATGGTGAGTCGTCAGGGGAATATAGGCGGAATAAGCGGGAGATGCAATGCCTCACTGACGGAAATAATCTGCCGGGGTTAGAGCCGAATGGCGCTAAGACAAGGGCTCTGTACCCACAACCCACCCCTGACCCCTCCAAGGAGGGGAGCAAGATAAGAGCGTTCGCCACAACGAGTTCCCCTCCTTGGAGGGGTTAGGGGTGGGTTCCTTCAGGAGGGTAGAACAACCTTAACTTAGCGCCATTCGGGTTAGAGCCCGTCAAGGGGGTTGGCCTCGGGGGTGGCTTTGCGGGCCTGGTCGATTTCGGCCTGGCGATCAAAGGCTTTCATATACGTGTCGGTGAAAATGGTCAGAACTGAATCGCTACTGGCGGCATAGGCGTGACGCGTCTTCCAGTGTGCATTTCCGGACATGGTGATCTTGCCGATCTTGGTTCGTAAATCCGAAATCTCCCTGTTTTTCGCGTCTATGGAATCGAGCAACGCTTTTCTTTCCTTGGCTTCCTTCTCCTCCTGTCGTTTGGCGGAGTCGGCGATTTCCCCCATGGTGATGACGCGCGTTCGAGAGGTTCTTCCAAAAGAGGGTTTGGCTGGGTCTGGTGCGGGCTTGGGCGGAGCCGGGGGTGGTGGCGTGAGCTCGGTGAGCTTGATCCAATTCGTGGACACATTATTCACCAGCAGGGCTTTGATTTTGGCGTATGTAAAACGGTTTGTGACCAGGTCGGTCGGCCGGTATTCAATGTATTCAGCTACCAGGTCCTTATTCTCGAGCAGGAAGCGGATGGTAATTTCAAATCCGTTCTTCTCGTATTTCCGTTCAACGGCCCAGAATCCCTGCCCTTCTGTTTCCGCGCACTGAACCCTGTAGCGCAGGCTGCACTCACCTGAGGTTTCGCCCAGCCTGGCCAGTGCGGGCGGGACGGGCAACAGGGATAACAACGCGAGGGTGGCGACGAGACCTTTCATGGCATTTCTCCTGGATTAAAGCTCGAAAACCTTGACTCCGCACGATTCGAGAACCATTTCGAATTCCGGGGAAAGGATCTGGATGGTCTCCCCTGTGGAGACTTCCCGAAGGGTCAGGGGATATGACAGCTGGCAGTTGGCCAGATTGATCATCACGGCTTGCCGGTTGTCGATATCGAGGTTTGACAGAAGCAGGACGTGGCGCCCTTTTCCAGTCAGGTCACGTCGGAAAGCGCCCAGGATCGCCTCGTGGCCGCCATCGACGAAAGTCAGGTTGCCGCCCTGGGCGAAAACCGGACGGGACACGAGGATCGCATTGATCCGGCTGATAAAGTCGCAGTATTCAGGATGGGGAGGGAGGTCGAGTTTCCGGGCTTGGCCAATGAAGGGAATGCGCTCGGTCACGCCGGCTTCAACCCCCTGGACCAAACCGGTTTGTCCCATGGTGTAGAGCGCGCAAATCGCGTAGCGAGGCATGACAGACCGGCTGGAGCCGAAGAGCTGTGCTGGCACACCGGTATCATGCGTGGTGATGGCGCAGAGGTGACGGAGCCGGCCGGCGACGTTGTGAAGATACCCGATGTAATGGCGGAACTGGGGGCCGAAGGGGTATTCCCAGCTGTTGGCGAGCAGGAGGTTGATGCCCCACTCAGGAACAGTCCGCTCCAGGGTGAGCTCATCGGTGAAATATTCCCCGAATATCACCAGATCCGGAAAGCTTTCCCGGAGTGAGGCGCTGAGATCGGCCACGAACTCGGCGTTGCTGCTGTGCAGGTTGTCGAAACGCACCATTCCCCCGGTGTAGGCGGCATAGTTGGACCAGAAGGCGGCATACTGCTTCATGTAGTCCCAGATGTCATTTCGCACGAAATTATTAGGGTGGTCGTAATGAATGGGGGCGAGATCCTCCCACCGGATCCAGCTGTGCATATGCCAGCAGCCGGCCCGCTTGAACCCATCGGGTTCGGCGTCGTCGGGCACGATCCAATCGGGCCTGGCGTGGGTCATCTGGCTGTCGATGGCGACATGGTTGAGTACGAGGTCGAGGCAGAGCCGGATGTTGTGCTTGCGGCACTCTTCAACAAAATCCTCAAACTGGTCCAGGGTGCTACGCGGGTCGTCGGGATCCCGGTAACGGGCCTCCACATCAAAAAGGTTCGTGGCGGCATAGGGACTCTCCGAGTAGCCCATTTGGGAGATCGGGAGCAGGTGGATGGCGTCGAATCCCATCCCGGCGATATGAGGGAGGAGGCGTTTCCAGTCGGAAATGGTACCGGATGCGCTGGGAATCAGGGTGTAGAGGCGGACCGAGCGCATGGAGGGGGGGTCCACCATAAGGTAGGAATGGGGGGCGCGGTCCCAGAACCACTGGTCGCCCCCGTCGAGGGAATATTTGATCCGGAACCGGTAGAGTCCGCAACGGGGGATAGTCAGGGTCAGTCGAAAAACCTTTTCATCGGTGGAGGAGAAGGGGATGTCGCGCCACTCCCCGGGGCCGGTCTCCCCGATGTCGGTGTGAAGCATCACCAGGGGGGGGTGACCGTTGTGCGCATTCAGGGTGACGGTGAGATCCAGAGGGTCATCGCGGAAGAGCCTGGAGAAATTCTTTTTCCCGAAAGTGAATGAGCGCTGGATAATTCCGGCTTCCCCTTTCAGGAGGGAGCGGGGGGTAAGCAGGGGGATGGGCTTCCTGTGAAGCGTGGCTAAGTTATCCTTTGGATTGCCGAGCATGTTTTCAAGTATGGCGGGGAGAGTGTTCAGTGTCGAGTATTCAGTGTTCAGTTACAGGGGGGGCGTCCCCGTGGACTTGTGCCACGGGTCGCGAAAATGTTCGGTTCCCGCCACGCAAGGAGGCGGGGCACCCCCTATAACTGACCCATTACACTGAACACTCGATTACCAGGTGAGGAGCTGGTAATAGTGGGTCCAATGAAGGAGACGCTATGACAACTCGCGCAGACATGGACCGATACCGGGAGAATTTGAAGGAAGAGCGGAATGCGGTGATGCTCTATGAGAAGCTTGCCGGCCTTGAAAATGCGGCGGGATTGTCTGAATTGTACCGCAAGCTCGCGGAGACGGAGCGCAAGCATGCCGCCGTGTGGGAGCGACGGCTTTCCGAGGCCGGGGCGCCGATCCCTGCGTGGCGGACGGATTGGCGGACCCGGACGCTGGGTTGGCTGGCCGACCGGTTCGGGGTCAGTTTCGTGCTTCCGACCCTTGCCGGGATCGAGCAAGGCGCGAGTGGCCGCTATGATTCCCAACCGGAAGCCGAGGGCACCGGAATGGCCAGGGAGGAGCGGTCGCATGCCCGGCTGTTCAGGGTATTATCAGGCCAGGGATCGGGACTGGCGGGGAGTGCCGTCGCGCGGGTGGAGGGGCGGCACCGGTCTACCGGCGGCAATGCCCTGAGGGCGGGCGTGCTGGGTGCGAACGACGGATTGGTGTCGGTGTTGAGTCTGGTGATGGGCGTGGCGGGGGCGGCGCTGGAATCGCACGCCATCCTGATCACGGGGCTTGCCGGCCTGCTGGCGGGGGCCATTTCCATGGCCATGGGTGAATGGTTGTCGGTTCAAAGTTCCCGCGAACTGCATTCCCGCCAGATAGATATTGAGCGGCAGGAACTGGAGGAATCCCCCGAGGAGGAAAAAGCGGAACTGGCCCTGATCTATGAGTCCAAGGGGCTTCCGCCCGAACAAGCCAGGGCTTTTGCCGATCGCCTGCTTTCCGATCCGGTCCACGCGCTCGACACCCTGAGCCGGGAGGAACTGGGCGTTGATCCTGATGAACTGGGTGGCTCCGCCTGGGTGGCGGCGGGCGTCTCGTTCCTGTTGTTCGCGGCGGGAGCGATCATTCCGATCATCCCGTTTTTCTTCGTGGCGGGAATGACGGCGGTGATATGGAGTTGCGCGGTCAGCGCGGTGGGGTTGTTTGCGATCGGGGCGGGCATCACCCTGGTCACGGGACGGAGCGTATGGGCATCCGGTTTCCGGCAGATTGTGTTCGGCCTGGGGGCGGCCGCCGTTACCTATGGTATCGGGAGACTGGTTGGCGTCCAACTTGGCGGGTAATAAGGGGGCAGTTACAGGGGGTGCCCCGCCACCTTGCGTGGCGGGAACCGAACATTTTCGCGACCCGTGGCACAAGGCCACGGGGACGCCCCTCCCGTAACTGCCCCATTACGGCCATTACGGCGGGTAAGACTTGATCCTTGTGTGGCCTGAAATGATGTGATACAAAGCCCGCCCTTTTATAAGGACACTGAACATGGAAGCATTAGCGCATATCCCGATGGGTGAGGATCAGTTCGAGGAATGGTTCCTCGCCAAGGTAGAGAGCCGGAACATGCCGG
>Ga0247841_10009321_pt1 | contig 13777 bp, 10 predicted proteins | sample LaCruzMarch2015__2_FD_192410 | JGI IMG/M metagenome (GOLD analysis project Ga0247841, IMG submission 192410) | Freshwater microbial communities from meromictic Lake La Cruz, Castile-La Mancha, Spain - LaCruzMarch2015_18m | ecosystem: Environmental > Aquatic > Freshwater > Lake | place: Spain...
TTTGTCATATAATATGTATGAATATTTGTCAATCAACAAGAACAACCGCCGTTATATTTCATCCGGTGCCTGTATATGATCAAAACAAGGAAGGAGAGTTGAAAGATAAGGCTTATGGGCGCCCAAATTGTAGCAGAATGAAAATAAATTATATTGAATCGTTCCAGAATATTCCTTGCACAAAAGTCGCTTTATGTCTTCTTGATTAATTCCCACTACAGCAAAGCCTGGACTGATGAGGCATTTAAACGGAAACACCACAGATTATTAAATAGACTTCTCCCACCCCTGACCGAAATCTGCCAAGGGTCTGACGCTGACAACGGAAAACGTTACTGCCGCATAAATAGTCTTGCTGGCAGCAACTCCTGCCTTTTCGCTTATCGCTTTTTTCATCATATCAACGTTGTCTCCCGATGTTTCGCACTTGGTCATCTTCAGATAGATTCGAACACCTTTCCATTCAAATATACTTTTACCGGGCTCCATAATCATATAGCAGGCATTGGGATTTTCCTGAAGGTTGGCTAAAGTTTTATTCTTGCCCAGGGCCACCATTATCGTTGATTCGTCAATCATGCGCGGCGATCCGAAATAGGCAGAATCGACCTCTCCTGCTTTATTGCTTGTACTGAGAACCCCGAGACGGGGTTGTTTATTGAAATATTCTATTAAAGCTTTAGACATAATCCTTTCCTCCCTTAGAGATTGTTGTTGCGCATTTATTGGCGTTCGTTTTAACGGTTCAGTTTTTGTTTTCTTACAATCTTTAAATAGAACCGTCCCCGATCACATTTAAAAATAGTTAGACATTGAGTATTATGTCAATTAAAAGAATCGTTCCCGTTTATTTCCTTCAGCTTTCATTTCTGGTTCTTCTTGAAATTCTCTGCCTGTTCAAATATTTCAACATATACTTCATCTCTCTCAACTGGCGGATACCCAAATTCATCTAACAGTAGAATTAAGCCCACTTTCAACGCTGATTTAATGTCGTCTCGTTTGTTCCAGTCGGGGAATTTTGCTTGCCCTTCTACCAATTCTTTTACGGCTTTTGCTAATTCAATCAATTTATCTTCGGGATAGGTGAAATCGTATTTGATGCAAAGTTCTTTCAGAATGTCGTAAAACGCTTTTTCTTCAAAGTCGATACCTAATGCGTCACCGGCAGAAAACTCTTTGTGCACTTCCCAAATTAGATCAGTCAATTGCTCTGCCATTTCATCATATACTTCGCTTCTTAAAATGTCGTTTTCGTCCCGTTCATTGTAGCGCCCTACAAGGGCTTGCATCTTTTTTGTGAAATCAATTCCTTTAACTCTATTGACCTTTTTTATTTCTCCAATGACTTTTGCCAGTAACTGTTGGAGCAATTTTATTTTAGTATTTGGCAATTTAATTTTATCAATTTTAGCCAGGTAATCTTCATTAAACAGGTCATGTTCAGTTTCTTGTTCATCACCTAATTTGAAGATTTCTTGAACGCCATCACTTTGCAAAGCATCTTTTATCATTTCCCGGACGCGAGCACTCATCTGGGCCGTATCAGGTGCATTGCCTTTAGTGAGCTTGAAGACGATTGAACGGACTGCCAAATAATAATGGGTGTAATCTCTTTCTGTTTGTGTCAATTTCTCGCTACCTGCACATATATCATAAGCGGCTTTGAGTCGTTTTACCAAACCCATAAATCGGGTTTCAAAATCTTTTGTTTGTTGTGCAAACTCAGCCGCCAAATTCAAGGCGTTCAACTGCTCTAAAGTTGTGCCTTTGAAGTATTTGGGGTTGTCGAAGGTATGAAACAGTTTTATCAAAAGGTCTAAATGATTTCTTACAATGATTAATGATTCTGCAATGTCTTCAAAATTGTCTTCATCGCCTTTGTTGTATTTGGCTAGCGCCAGGTTCATTTGCTTTTTGATGCCGATATAATCAACCACCAAGCCTTTGTTCTTGCCTTCATACTTGCGGTTTACCCGGGAGATGGTTTGAATCAGGTTATGTTGTTTTATCGGTTTATCGATATACATCGTATCCAGGAATGGCACATCAAAACCGGTGAGCCACATATCAACCAAGATGGCAATTTTGAAATTGGATTTATCGCTCTTGAATTCTGCGTCCAAAGTTTTACGGTACTCTTTTGTACCTAACAAATTATAGAGCGTTTCATCATCGTCTTTGCCTCTGGTCATAATCATTTTGATTCGTTCCAGTGGCTTGATTTTCTTTTGGTCTTCTTCCGTTAATGTCTCATTATCAGCGGCTACTTTTATTTCGTTCCATTCAGGGCGCAAGGCAATGATGTTTTTATACAATGCGTAGGCAATTTCTCGACTGCTGCACACAAACATTGCTTTGCCTTTTATAGTAGCACATTCCAAAACTCTGTTTTCGTAGTGAGTTACAAAATCTTCTGCAACGGCTTTTAACCGTTTAGGATCGCCTAAAATGGCGTCCATCTTGGCGGTTTCTTCTTTGCTTTGTTCTATCTGATATTCGTTGGCTCCAGCTTCGGCAGCCTCTTCGTAGTATTGTTCAATCTTTTCCAATTCGCTGTTATTCAATGCAACTTTGGCAGCCCTACCTTCATAAACAATGCGGACGGTGATTTCATCTTTTACCGATTCGGTCATCGTGTAGGCATCGACTACTTTCCCGAAAACATCGAGCGTGGCATCTATAGGCGTACCTGTAAAACCAACAAAAGTGGCATTGGGTAAAGAGTCGTGTAAGTATTTGGCAAAGCCGAATGTTTTGGTAACACCTTTCTCAGTTACTTTTATTTTTTGGTCAAGGTTTACCTGACTGCGGTGAGCTTCGTCCGAAATACAAATGACATTGGTTCTGTTGCTCAGCAGTTCGGTGTCTTCGGTAAATTTGTGAATGGTTGTCAGGAAAACGCCGCCGCTTTGACGGCCTTGAAGCAGTTCCCGCAAGTGAGCACGGCTTTCGACGCTTATTACCGTATTGTCGCCAATGAATTTTTTGGCGTTGGTAAACTGCCCCGATAATTGGTCGTCCAAATCGGTGCGGTCGGTAATCATTACAATGGTGGGGCTTTCAAAGTGTTCGCTTTTCATCAGCAAGCGGGCGAGGTACAGCATGGTGAAACTTTTTCCGCATCCTGTTGCGCCAAAGTAGGTTCCACCTTTTCCATCGCCTTTGGGTTTTTGCGCAATCTTAATAGTGTCGTACAAGCGTTTGGCGGCATAGTATTGCGGATAGCGGCAGACAATTTTTTCGTTCTTTTTTGAGCTGTCCGGGATATAAACAAAGTTGCGGATAATATCACGCAGGCGGTTTTTATTGAAAATCCCCTGCACCAAAGTAAACATGCTATCAATACCATCTACATCTTTTGCCAGTCCTGCCACTCTGCGCCAGGCATAGAAAAACTCGTAAGGGGCAAAGAAAGATCCGGCCTTGTTGTTTACGCCATCGCTGATGACGCAAAAAGCATTGTACTTAAACAGTTCAGGAATATCTCGACGGTAGCGTACGGTTAATTGATTGAAGGCATCAAAAACAGTGGCTTCTTCACGTATAGCACTTTTAAACTCAAATACCACCAAAGGCAAGCCGTTGATATACACAATGCCATCGGGGATACGTTTTTCGGAACCGACAATTTCAAGCTGATTGACAAACTTGTAGATATTGTAATCTTTCGGATATTGGGCCTGTATTTCAGCGACTACAGTATCTAAATCGGGTGCGGCAAGCTGTGCCTCTAATCCGTTGTAGTCTATTAATTCAATATGAATATCTTTTTGATTGCGATCATCCCGTTTCAAGATAAAGCCATCGGAAAGCCATCGCATAATGGTTTTATTGCTTTCGTACAAGTCGCTGGCGGGTAGGGTTTTTAATTGAAGAATGATAGATTTTGCTTCTGTTACGGTGAGTTGTTTGCTCTCGTATTTGCCAAGCAGGTAGCTGAGCAAATCGTCTTCTATCAACACTTCATCGACTGGCCGTGCAATGGCAATACCCAATTGATGGGGAAAACCTTCTTGCCCTAACAGCTCAATAAAAGCCTTTTCTAATTTTTCTTCGGTAAATTTCATTATTCCGACTTCCTCAATCTATTTTGAAATCGAGGTTGTAGTAGTCAATCTTTCGCTCTACATTCCTGCTGCCTTCCTGACTAACTTGTCGGAATTTCCGACAAGTTCGGTTTTGCTCTAATTCACCTTCTTCGTAAACATTGGATATATATTCGGTTACGGTGCTTCTGCCTTTGCCAAACAGCATAGCCATTTGCTCTTGGGTAAGCCAGACCGTTTCTTCTTCCAAGCGGACATCAATTTTAATGGTACCGTCTGGGTTTTGGTATATGAGGAGTTGGGAGTTATTCATAATACTTCCTCCTTCAAGATTTCAACACCAATGCTCTTCAATAAAGATTCAAATTGATGCTCGTCACTTTTTAGTTTTGAGATTATAAGTTGGGCAGATTTTTTCATTTCAGGCACTTCTATGGGTGCAGCCCCTCTTTCAAAAACACCACACATATGAGAATACTCATTGTTGATTCGATCTGTTAATATGGCAGGGATGGTGTCTGTACCAAAGAATTTTGTAAGCTTTTCAAAATTTTTTGAAGAATCAGGATATTTGTAATAGAGATATATTTCTAGGAACTTTCTTGCGTTGTTTCCAAAATTATAGAAGATTGTATAATTGGTGTCATCTATTGTCTCAATGGTTGAACATTGGTAAATCTGTTGAAATAAGTAATTAAACTCTGTTACATAATCGCGCAAATAATCAGGCATAATTTTAATGAAAGCATCTTTATCTACCCTCTGAACGACGAAAAACTGATACTTTTTCTTGTTATCGTTCTTTTTAATGTCGCTGTCAGCCCCTGGCAGTCTTTTTAAGTATTTCAAAAAATCAAGATTATGGGTTGAAACAAAAAACTGCTCAAATATTGCTTTTTCTACAATCTCCGTATTTATTAGACTGTAAACGAAGAAAATATGATTACTATCTAGGCTTGAAATCGGGTCGTCAATCCAGATAATTGGTTTTGAACCTTTAGTTTCAACATCATCTAATTTTGCCATAAAGTAACAGAAAGCTATTAAGCTGCATTCACCGCCGCTTAAATGGTATGCTTTCTTTTTATCTCTTATTACATCAAAACGAAATTTCTTTATCGGTATTGTATCAGTACTTTCAAATTCTACTGCCTGTAATGAAAGAAAGCCGTGTCCAAAAAAATTGTTCAGGTATTCATTAACCTTATCCGCCCCTTTGGATTCATCTTTTAATTCACGCTTTTTACTTTCAATCAATTCGTTCTTTTCAAAAATGTCATTGGCAACTTTATCTCTTTTCCTTTTCGCTTCTTCTTCCTTGTCTTTGAGTTCTTGTATTGCAATTACTTCTGCTGAATAATTTATTGTGGGAATAAAATCAAAAACTTCTCTCAATCTTAATGATGCCTTTGCTTTTGTTTGGTCTGCTGCCAATGAACTTGAATAGCTGTTTGATGCTACTCTGAAATTTTCATAGATGTCAAAAAGCCATTCAACCCGTTTTGAAAAATTGGTAACCTCTTTGAAAGTCTTTGGATTTATCAAATCATCTTTTCTTGCCTGTAATTGTTCCTTCAGATTATTTAGCTGCTCATTGTATTTTTCAGAAACCAAATCGTAAACTGTAATTATTTTTTCAATCTTTGAATGAAATTTTGTGTAGAACAAAGTTATGTTTGGTTTGAATCCATTTGCTACCGAAATAATTTCAAGGTCAATTTCTTTAATTAATTTATCAATATCCTTTTCAAGTTTTTCAGATTCTTCGTCAAAATGTTTTTCAAGTTCAGCCCATCTACCTTCTTTAATATCGTTATCGCAAAAGGCACACTTTGTTCTTTTATGTTTGTGTAGTTGCCTACCTTCCTTCACCCATTTATTTAGAACTGCATCTTTTACCAACTCTTGAATCTTGTCTAATTCTCCAATTTTCTTTTGTATGAGTGTTTTTGTATCTGAACTAAAACGGCTAATGTTTAAAACTACGTTGGTTAATGGCGGAATAGGATTGTTAGTAGTTTCAGTAATGAGTTTTTCTAAAGCGGTTTGTTCTTCGTTTGCTATTGCCGTGAATGCTGTATCAAGAACAGTTCTAATATCAGTGTCGATTTTTGGTCTTGAATAATTGTGGTCACCGAATTTTTCAGCTTTATATTTTATGCCAATGTTTCTGTCTGTTGCTTTGGAATTTAATTGCGCATCTAATTGGCTTTTTCTTGTTTGATGGTTGCTTTGTGCCAAATATAAATTCTCATTTTCAGTTTTCAGTTGTGCATTTAAACCTGTTTCCTTTCCTTCTTCTTTTGAACCAACTTCGGTTTCAATTACCTGTATTTCTCCTTCTATTCTTAGGTTATCAATACCAAGTATTGCAAATGGCTCAATGCTTTCATCAGGATTAATAATAAACTTCAAATTATCCCGAACAAAATCATCATTGAACACCCGAACTTTTTTCCCGTGTCCTGTTAAAGCATCTTGTTTGATTTCTGTATTGTCAGCAAAGGCAACACAAAAGGTAGGGTTCTCAAACTTATCAGATATTTTCCCATTTTCAATTGCTTTTAAAATTCTTGAAAGGGTTGTCTTGCCTGAATAGTTTCTGCCGTAAATAATATTGATTTGCTTAAACTCTAAAATATTCCCGTCTTTATCCAAAACAGATTTGTCCCATTCAAAATCTCGGAACACAGCTAAATTTTTAATATTTTGGAATTTACTAATCATGCAAGGCTTACCCGTTTTGGACATTTAAGGTTATCCACAAGATCCTTCATCAAAACAGGACAAAGTGGTTTTATTGTGTTTTTTAACTGCTCATTAATTCGCTTGCGGGTTTCAAGAGTATGATAAATGGTTACAATGGCTTCTTGAACTTTTATTTCAGGAATTGGTAATTCAACATCTTCCATTAAGGAATAATCAAATGTATCCCTAACAGAACCAAATGCATAAAACCACACATAATGACAAAATGCTTCTCGGCTAAACCATAGGTTTAAATATTCCGGCATCAATTCATTTTGCTTTACTATTTCAAATACCACATACATTGGTGAAACAATGCATGTGCCGCCAATTCGCAAAGCAATTGAACCAATATTTAATCTTGAAGGATTATATGCAAAGTTTGCATCTCTCACAATCTTATAATTACTAAAATCTAAACTTGTTGTATTCGCTTTTGTCTCAATGAATCCTCTTGAATTGCTAACACCTTTAACTGGTAAATTTTTTTTACTCTCATTGCGTACCGAAACTTGATTTATATATGGGCCAAGTCTCTTTACAATTGATGTCTCTTTTTTTAGTTTTTCTATGTATATATCGCATATAAGATACAAGTCTGCCAAACTGTTTTCATAAGTCTTTTGATTAGCAAGCAAACCATTGTATAAGGATACATATTTTCGTTGTTCATCAATATCAGGAATAGGGAGTTTCATTTCACAGAAGCGATCCCATTCTAATCCGCCCCTAATGCTTGAATCACAATAATACCAAGCGAGTCTGTCAAATTCTGGTTTCTGAAACTCCATCATTAAAAACTCAGGTAATAATGCATCATCATCAATAACTTCAAAGGTCATATAGGCCGGTGAAACAATAGCCGGTTCGTCAAATTCGTATAATCCTACAGGTAATCTTTCATCTCTACCAACATGCATTATATTTATAGCGAATTGACTTTTTTTTATTATTTTATACCTCGACAAATCAACACCAGAAGTATTAGCAACCGAAGGCATAAAGTTTTTGGTAATGTTAATTCCTAGAAGATTATTGACTGATAAATCTTTATTCCGATTATCCACCAATTGGATGTAATCACCTAAACGCTTATAATGTTTTTGGCTTTCTTTAAAGTTCATAGCCCAAAACCTTGAATGCACTTATCAATTGCTCCTGCGATTCTTTTTCTTCTTTTAAAAGAAGTTTAAAATCCTTCTGAATTCGCTTCATTTCAGTATCAAAATCAATTTCACTGTCACGGTCAATGAACTCAATGTACTTGCTTGGCACGAGCGAAAAATCATTGGCTTGAATCTCTTTAAAAGGGGCAGCGTAACAATATTCTGGTACATCTTTATATGTGGCTTTGTAATGCGTTTGTTGCCAATTATGATAGTTCTTCGTGATTTTTGTTATGTCATCTGGAACAAGTTCGATAAACATTTTTTCGAACTCTGTACCCCATCGCCGTAAATCAACAAAAAGAACCTCTTTTTCACGGTTCCGATATTGGCGCGTTTCATCACCAATATTCACTTGTCTTTCTTTTTTGTTTTTATTCAATATCCAAAGAGTAACGCTGATATCAGTAGTGTAAAACATATCTCTTGGTAAAACAATGATAGCTTCCACCAGATCATTTTCAATTAGTTTTCTGCGGATTTTATATTCTTCGCCACCGCCGCTTAATGCACCATTTGCCAGTAGAAAACCAGCAACACCATTTTCGGATAGCTTGGAAACCATATTGAGAATCCAGCCATAGTTGGCATTGCTTTTTGGAGGTACTTCATACCCGCGCCAACGGGGATCGGTTAGTAGTTCGTTTTCACCGCGCCAGTCTTTTTGGTTAAAAGGCGGGTTTGCCATGATGAAATCGGCTTTGAGGTCTTTGTGTTGGTCATCGCCGAAAGTATCGGCAGCCTTTTCCCCAAAGTTGCCCGAAATACCACGAATGGCAAGGTTCATCTTTGCCAGTTTGTAGGTAGTGTTTGTGTATTCCTGTCCGTAAATTGAAACTTCTTTTTTGTTTCCATGGTGGTTTTCGATAAACTTAATTGATTGAACAAACATTCCGCCTGAACCACAAGCTGGATCGTAAATAATACCTCTATAGGGCTCAATCATTTCTGCAATGAGGTTAACGACTCCTTTGGGAGTATAAAACTCTCCTTTTCCTTTACCTTCTTGTATTGCAAACTTTTTCAGAAAATATTCATATACACGGCCAACAATATCCTGAGATTTATCTTTGAGGGTATCAATGTCGTTAATAGTATCTAGCAAGGAAGAGAGTTTTGTAATATCCAGCCCTAAACGGGAAAAGTAATTATCAGGCAATGCGCCTTTGAGTGACTTGTTGTTTTTTTCGATATTGTGCAGCGCGGTATCAATCTTCAAAGCAATGTCATTTTGCTTCGCGTTTTTAATGATATAACTCCAGCGAGATATTTCATCGAGATAAAACACATTTGCCTGGCCATAGAAGTCGGGCATTTCGATGTATTTTCCCTGCCCTTTGGCGATCATCGCCTTGCGGTGTTCTTCAAATTTGTCGCTGGCAAATTTTAAGAATATCAGGCCTAACACGACATGCTTGTATTCAGCAGGTTCAACACTTCCTCTTAATTTATTTGCAGAATCCCAAAGGGTCTCTTCAATTGCTTTTTGCTTTACTTCTTTTTTCTGTTTCTTTTCAGCCAATGCATAACTCCTTGAAGAATATTGGTGACGGTCCTATTTAATTGACACCTACCGCTAACTCTTACCAATCGTGGCTTTCCTGTCATATTGGGAACAACAGTAACCTTTTTAAAAATAGGAACAGAGGTTCAAGTCTTGAAATATAAGTTTTTCTGTCGCCAGCGGACATTTATTTTTTTATGATACGCGTTTAAGATGTGTCATTAATTCCCCTACCCTTCGCTTCGGGGATAATTTCCAATAGCCAAATGCTATTGGATACCACTGTATGCTTTGCATACAGGATAATTCCATTTACGCTTCCTATAGTCAGCGAATGTCATTAATTCGACTAAAAAACTTCAATGCGTTTTGCTTTTGAAGTTTTAGTCACATTACAACTTACAAGTTTCAGTTCACTGCGTTTCTAAAACTATAGTTTCATTAACAACTTCTAAAATACAATGCAACTATTAAATACTTAATTACAAATTCACAAAAAGCGGACGATTTCTGCTTTCAGGAAAAGCTACTCTGAACATATTTTTATCCTCTAAAAAAATACAGCAAGCCAGATGGTCTCCTGCTCCGGATTTGTCGACTCTACCCGATGACGAACATGTTTTTCAATATGAAGGTAATCACCGGAATTCATCTTGATTAACTGAGATTGATTTTCAAAACGAAGAGTAGCGCTACCCTTTAAAAGCATTACCAGTTCATTATCACTTTGATCGTACCAAAAGCCATCCGATGAAGAATGCCCTTGGGAAACAATTCTTTCGATACGAAAATTGGAGGTCTGGAGAATGGTTTCAACAAGCTCGTCCTTCAGCTCATCCGGTATATCGGCAAAGAGATTTTTTTTAGTTATAGACATGATGTTTCATCACTTCTTCTTTTCATTCAGAAGGTTCAAAATAACTTTGATCATTATATCTTTTTCAGATGGTTTGCTCGCGGCTATCATCAGCGTCAGAGCGACCAGCGCGTTATCATCAATGCGTTTGCTTCCGTCTTTGCCCAACAAAATGCCGCTTTTTTGAAGAAAGCAAATAAATAGTGCCGCGGCAATGCGCTTATTACCATCAACAAAACTGTGGTTCTTTGTGACAAAATACAGCAGGTGTGCCGATTTCTCTTCAACCGTCGGATAAACGTCTTTACCATCGAATGTCTGGTAAATTGCGCCGATAGAACCTTCAAAGCTCTTATCTTTTTCCTGTCCCACAAGAGCAGAGTCTTTAAACTTGAATTTCATCTGATCGATTATATTTCTGGCTTCATCATAAGTTAGTTTGTATTTTGTCTGTTTTGTGCCTTTTGGCGTGGCAAGACGCTGGTGATCGAAATCGTCAAGAATATTCAACGCGCGTGAGTATTCAGCAATGATTTGAACAATGCCCTTTGCTTCATCCGACACGCTCTCAAGAAGAACCAAATTGTCTAGCAGGCGAACCGTTTCCTGCAATTCCCTGATTTTGCTTTGCTGTGCCTTAAGCCTCTTTTCATTGATGGTGTATCCGGCAACCAGATGCTGTCGCAAAACATTTGTCGCCCAAATGCGGAATTGGGTGCCACGTTTTGAATTCACACGGTAGCCGACGGAAATGATTGCATCTAAACTGAAATATTCGACTTTATATACTTTACCGTCAGCGGCAGTTGTTGCATATTTTGCAACAACTGAATATTTGGTTAACTCTTTTTCTTCGAATACATTACGCAAATGACGAGATATAACTGACTTATCACGTTCAAATAAATCTGCCAATTGATTCAGGCTCAACCAGACAGTATCCTTTTCTAACCGGACTTCCAGGTTATTTTTGTATAAAATCACCTGCCCTTTTGTGTCTTGTATCGTAGCATTTTTTTCAGGTGTCATTTTCTTTCCCCATTATTTGACTCCAACAGTATTTTATGCGCATTATGAAAATCCCGCGTCACTTCGTTCCTGGGATAGTTCGACTAACGCTTCAAACTTCACTGCGTTCTTTTTCAGCGAGTCTCACTAAATCCCACTCAATCCCCCTTTCACCCTAAAGGGTAGGCAAATAAAGGGGGAAGAAAAAAAGATATGAGATTGCCACCCCCGATCAGGTCGAGGGCAGGCTCTGCGCGCGACCCATCCACTTTCACCGTAATCTAGCGTTCGCTTTCTAAAGCCAGCTTTAGCAAAAAGATCGTATCCGTTCGAAGCTTTGCCTTTGCCCATTTTTTGCGCTCTTCATTTAGCAGATCCCCCAGACCGCTCAGAATGCTGCGGTCGCTCATTTTTTCCAGCCGCACAATACACTTCTGCAACAGTTGCCCATAAGCCATACCGGCGCGCTTCTCGACGATTTCTTTATTAATCGGCCAGCGGCTGCTGGCAAAATACCAGACATCGTAAATGTCACGGTTGGTTTTGCCGATTCTTTCGTACATGGCCATCAGTTTATGCGCGTACATATCCGCAGTCACCATGACCTGCATGGATATGCCCAGGTATGTTTGAATTTCATATCTTGAACCAAAAGCGCGGCGATTGATCTCAATTTTGATGTTTGTCGCTTTTTCATCATAAGAAAGTACCACCAGAAGGCTGAACTTTTTTTTGTGCGCGTCTCTAATCGTTCCATAATTCTTTGCTATCGCGACGATTTTTTCAAATACATCATTTTCTTTGGAAGCATTGAGTAGATCAAAATCCAGATCAACGGAAAACCGGTTGAGCCCATAAAACATGAAAGCCGCAGTACCGCCTTTAAATCCCAGAAGCGGCGCAAGGGTTGTATCGGTATAAATATCCTTGAGCATCTGAAATAGTATGGTTTTATGTGCCGGAGCGTTTATCTTTACGTCTATCGTCATAGTTAGTTACCTGTTGTCATTTTTAGTGGTATCAAATAATTCCTGAACCTTCCGCGTCATCCTTTTGTTATCATACAGGGGCAGCATCTCAAATACCTTGTCCCAAGTAAGCGTGGCAAGATTGTCAAAATGGTAATCGGTGTTGAGATAAAGCGTATCTAAAAATGCCCGTTCCGTCGTTGCGATGGCAATACCGTCTTTATTCAAAACTCCAGCAGGATCGGTAAGCAGTGTATTCTTTATCTTTCTGTATTGATAGACTTGACCATCGACAACGATTTCGCGTGCCAGATACGACGCGATAAATATCTGCCCGTAATACTGAAAGTTAATACCCGCGTGCGTCAGCACAGTTTCAAAGCTGACGTATGCCGGGATGTAGATTCTACAGGCTAGCTCAGTTTTGTCATAATTCTTATCTTTGGCATAGATGCCACGCCGTATCCTGTACAACTGGCCAGTGCTTACATAGTAATTAATTCCGGCAATAACAGCTTTTTTATCCGTATTACGCCACATCAGAGAAATGTCTTTGAACGTAAAGACGGTTCTGCCGGATCGCAGGATTACTGATATGGGTTTTTTAACGTATTTCATGATCTAAAGAATCCAATAATTACAATCTTTGGTTCCTATTATATGTTTTCGAACTTCATAAAGCAAGATGTTTTTTAAAGGATCAAGAATAATGGCGAGCGACAGCTTGGACTCCCCTCCTTTGTTAAAGGAGGGTTAGGGAGGATTTTGTGCACATTATGAAAATCCCCCTCAATCCCCCTTTACAAAGGGGGAAGAAAGGTACACACCCAGTGTCACTATCCCGCTACGTCGAAGATAACCTTTAGGTTACTTCGCTTCGGGGATAGCATGAATATCTTTGATATTCTCCGCCTGCGTCGGGATAATTTTTAATAGCCCTTGGCTATTGGATACCACTGTATGCTTTGTATACAGGATAATTCCATTTACGTTTCCTATCGTCAGCGAATGTCATTAATTCGACTGAAAAACTTCAATGCGTCTATAGTGACCTTTAGGTTATTTGCTTTTGAAGTTTAAGCCTCATTACAACTAACAAATATTACTGCACTACCACCGCCTTGCGGGATAGTTCGTCCAGCAGATTTCAGTACGCTTCGCTTCTAAAATCTGGGACTCACTACGTTTGTAATATTTGAGTTTCATTCATTCGACTAACACTTCAACCTTCGCTGCGCTAGGTTTACCACGGCGCTACGCACCTGGTATAATTCGACCAGCAACCTTCAGTGTCGCAGATGCCCTTTAGGGTACACTATGTTTCTGAAGCTTGGGTCTCAATTATCAGTGAGTCTCACTAAATCTAGTAGGATATTGACGCTCTCGTTCACAAAAGGCGCGTACTGCTCCCGGGCCTTTTGCCTTTGTTCGGCACGTGTTTCCTTCTCAATGCCTGCGCCTTCCTCCTTCATCGTCTT
>Ga0247841_10009322_pt1 | contig 13776 bp, 18 predicted proteins | sample LaCruzMarch2015__2_FD_192410 | JGI IMG/M metagenome (GOLD analysis project Ga0247841, IMG submission 192410) | Freshwater microbial communities from meromictic Lake La Cruz, Castile-La Mancha, Spain - LaCruzMarch2015_18m | ecosystem: Environmental > Aquatic > Freshwater > Lake | place: Spain...
AAAAAGAAGCAAAAAAAGAAAGATGCTGATCCGAGAATAACTCTTCGAGTTATTTCCCGTCTCATCATCAACCAACAACAACAATCTTCTTTAACTTTTCTGTCCTAACAAAGGGGAGTAGCATAATATTATAACCTCAGGGAAGTAGTGTTTACAGAATTTATCAAGACATACTCCCTATTTTCCTTTTTAGAAAGTTACAGTGGTAAGACAAAATTTCTTCTTGACCAAGTATTAAAGGATCAAAATATTCCAGATTGGAAAGAATATTTAAGGTTTTACCTCAAACTTACTTCAGGATTGATTTCTCCAGATCGTAAGGGTCATTTAACCTTAACAATCGTTGAAGATGATAAAATCCAAGAAACTTTGTCATTTATTGATAGAATCGTAGTCGATAATTCTATAAGTCCTGATGATATTGACTTTATTCAATTTAGAATCAAACCGATTTATAAACTCGAAGAAAGAAAATACAGAATATTATCACCATTATTTACCTGTGAGAAAATTTTCCACGGACTTTACTTTCAATTGAATAAGATTAACAACAAATTGAGAAACAACAATAACATTTATATTTCTGAGGACTTTCGTGGGTTTTATTGTTCAAAATTCACCGAGGAGTATTTGTTTTATCAAATTATGGATCGAACCTTCCCCGGTAAATATTTTAGTCAACTTTCAGGAAAATCAATACGTCAAGGAGGGGTTAAAGGTGAACCAGACTATTATGTTCGTGATCAGAATGTCCTATTCTTATTTGAATCAAAGGATGTTCTGATAAACAAAAATATAAAACAATCAAACGATTTTGTTGAAAAAAAATAATACCATCCTTTACTACTTCAATTTCAGTAGATCCTTTATTTGATTTTCGTACATCGACGAATACCTAATGAGTTGATTTGAAATGTCCTTGGAAGTAATTTCAGAATTAATGGGAATTATCTTAAACATGATGTTGTAGTCATTAAGATTAAAATTGAAATTCTCCCACCACAACCAACTTGGGTTCTCTTCTTTCATGTTTCCCTTACTGTCCGAGTTTCTCAAGTATTCATTAATTCTTGTTCTCCACTCCTTGTTGAATTTAAAATCGGGTTGACAACAGATCCCAATTTCATTTGAAAGGACACACCAACCTATCGAAAGACCATTCCAATCTTCCTTGAAAATATACAAATCAATTTCATCCCATTCAGGATAGTCCTTGAATTGAGACTTCCATCCTTCCGATGATTGATTAATCTGGGATTCGATTTTTCGAAGTAAGTCCTTCAAATAATACATTTTGATAAAACCATTGAATTCACCACTTTCATATAAATCAACAATTTGTCTTGAATAATTAAAATTCTCAACCGAATTTGTCAAGTATTCACAGAGTTTTTCTTTGTAGGGTTCCATATTAGGTATCTTTAAAATATTTTCGATTAATGTCTGGTACTGAAGGATGGTATATTTTACTTTGTCGGACTTGACATGGTCAGGTTTTTGAGTGTTTACGGATTTTGTAAGAACAGATTTTATATGTTTCTGATAACTTACCAATTTTAATTGTCCTTTGTCCTGTAACTCCTTAACCCTTTCTGGTTTCATTGAAATTGAGTCAGGAGTTTTCCCATCCGGGGTCAAGTAGATTAAAAGTATGTTGTCCCGGTATAAACTTTCCAAGAATGAGTGGTATTTGTTTAACTGGTTATTCCCATCATAATGGAAGATTTTGTTTTCTATCACTATACTGAAAGATTTTCTACCCGGATCGATATAATCAATGAAAACATCCAGAAAACCTTGACCATAAGTATCATCACCTATTCCTTTTTGACCAGTAATAGTGAAAAACCTTGGATTGTCTGGGAGAAATTTTGATCGTTCATCCTTGTCAGTGATTATCTCTTCTAAAAGAAGTCGATAGAACAAATCTTTCTGACAATGACTACCTCGAATGTTAAATAAATCTAATAAGAACGGGGTATGGGTTTCATCTTCATTTTTCTCAATCTTTAATATGTTGAAGATATTATAGGGACTTGTCAATCCTTCTTCTTCTTTCAACCCATCCTCAGTAATGGTCTTTACTTTCTGAAATATGGAAGAATAGTTTATTAAATCTTTCTGTATCAGTTGTTCACTGAAAGATTTGTAATTTTCAAAGAAGATGATAAAATCTTCCCATCCTTGTTTTAGTTTCATGAGAAGATAATTGAGTGTTTCTTGGTTTGATTATATTCTATTATCAAATTCTTAATTTTTTTAAGTTTTCTTTTAGGGAAATAATACCCCGATATCATACTACTTCCCATAACCTTTATGGATATATCCCCCCCAAATAGATGTTCATCAATCTGAATATTCCTAATGAATCTGAATGACACAATATTCTTGTCCTTCCCGAAAAAAAACCAGTTTCTCTTTTCAACAGTGATGGTTTCATTTTCAAAGTTTACAGTTAGTACCCAAGGATTGATAATATGTTCTATTTTACCATTCATGAATAGAGAGAACCAAGATGATTTTGTTTTGAAGACCATAATCAGAATGATTGAACCCAATAGACGATACCAGTAATTAGTCCTATAAAAGAAGTTATTATTACAGTGTAAAGTAAAATAACACCAATCTCTTTCATTTTAAATTCTCTTTGTCGAAAACCTTTTTTAAATCTTCCATCAATGATTCTCGTTTTCCCTTCAAACAAGGAACCAACGGTTAATAAAACCCAGATAAATGAAGAATAAATCCCTATAAAGAACCCATTTTTAAATCCTTTTTGGGAATCTGTTTTGGACTTATCGGATTTATCTGATTCATTGATTCTCTTTACAAAATTCTTATGTACATAACCTCCTGTCTCAGTGATTGAAATTTTCAACCAGTCTCCTTTAGAAAGGATAACATTAACGGTATCCCCCTTTAATAGTTTACCTATTACTTCGGAAGTGTCACTGGGGGATTTCCTGATATTCATTCTATTGGATTGAACGATATACTTCTGACCAAATAAAACATTTCCAACTGAGAGAAAGAACAACAAGAAGATAATGATTAACAAATAGTTAAAATAATTCTTTTTCATACATTTCAAGTATAAGTTATCTTTTATAAAAATACATTATCCATCTGACAAAAGATGTCGTGGTCTTTTTATTTGTGTCTTTCTAAATATAACTTCTCGGTCAGTTCCATTCCGTAGATTTCTTTTATAATCCGAATGATTTCAGACAGAAGGTCTATTATGATTGTTATATATGATCATAATTTACAAGTTATTCAATGTCAAATTAATCGAAATTTAACGAAAGTTGTCTTTGTTTTGACCATTTTTTTAGATATACCCGATTTCCACTCCTAATAAATCTTTGTTTTAAATCATATATAAACAGAATTGTATCTATTGAATGTTCAGATATGATTAATTCTATTCAGAAGTATTGATTTTGTTTCCATTTTTTTGTTTAAATTGTTGCTAACACTTATAATACCAAAAGGATAGCGGTTATCCATTCCAAATTATAAGAAATAGTTACTGCTGCGTAGGATATTATTTATTTTGAATAATTGCTCTGAACCGCTTGCATAATTATTCAAAATGTTTTACTATTGAGAATATCACTTAGGCATTCCTTTTTAAATTATTGATTGATCCTAATCTTCATCATTACAAATAATGGTCAAGTGTCCATTTTTGATTTCTCCTAATACATACGCAAGCTCCTCTGGTGTAAAATCACGAAGAGAATCCAAAAAGTTATCCACAACTTTTTGAGGTAGATAATTCAAAATCAAATCCCTCGGTATTTCATAATTTCCATCAGGAGTTTTTTCAATAATCTCCTTCAAAACCTCTTGGCAATCAGTCAAAGTTTCAGAATTTTTAACAGAAACAATGTGTGTTTTCATTTTTATGTTATTTAAACAAATGTACTGTTATAATTAGAATAGAAAAACAGCCATTTATCAGGATTAAAGTTAAAGATTTAACTGATCCAAACAGAACGGTTAAAATAAAGAAATTTCCTAATCAATAAGCCCACTTGGCAGAAAAATATTCCAAATCAAGATAATCCAAGAGTTTGAAAGAATATATCAAACCAAAATCATTATCAAATACTGGTCCCAGGGTCTCATAGCCCACGGAATTGATGTCAAACCCAGGAATCGCCTTCTCGGCAAGTGGTTCGCACTTCAGATGATCATGAAGCATCCGGGAGATGACATCGGTGCCGATCTGCTTCATCTTTGAGATAAGCTGCATCTCTCCTGAAAAATCATCGATTTTGTCAAGGTGGCCGATGATCAGAAAGCCGCCGTTGACCGAATCCAGAATATTGTCCAGGTTTGAAGCCTCAAAATTTCCGGAAAGGCTTGTAAGGATAAGGGCAGGGTATTTGATATTTGACCGTAGGGCATCCAGTGGTTCATTGATGTCCATCATGTAGAAATCATTGATTTCCTTATGTTCCAGGGCAAGGGTCCGGAAATACTCCACATAGCTGTTAATGTCGGTCATAGGATTCGATTTTGCTCATATACCCATGATACTCTTTGGCCTTCATGTTCAGCCCGATGAAAACATTGTAAAGGTTTGAATTCATAACGGTTTCAAGGCTCTTGTCGTCGGTTTTGCCATCGGCAAGGGAGATGATCAGCGATGCCCATCCGTTGTCCTGGTCTTCGGTTTCGCCCTTTTGCTGGTAAACATAAGGGTATAAGCCAGGCAATGAATTCAAGATACCATTAAAGAACAGGTAAACAGAATACTTTACGCAGTGATCTACCTTTGCAATTTTTCCGGCCCGGTTCTTCAAAGACCGGTTCATGAACTTCGCCCGGGGATCCTGGTTATCGGTAAAATATTTGCGGATGGAAAAGAAGAATTTCTTCGGACGGTAAAGGATGGCGACGAGTTGATCAAGGTGTTTTTCATCTCCTGTCTTTTGATATTCGTCCAGGGCAGAACAGGCCAGGGTGAACTCCCCAAAGGTGCAGTAAACCATTGCGTCGGATGGGCCATGGTATTTTCTCAGGCCGAGTTTGATCACCGGTAGCAAATTTCTGGTCAGGGCGACTTCCTTGTTAAGGAAATTGAGGCTTTCACACAGGGCATAAGCATCCTCCGGGGCAATCCTTTTTAAAGTTTTTCTTTTCACAGAAAGGAATTCAAAGAGTGCCTTCACCCTGAATTCTACCCGTGTAAGCTGTGAATTGAACAGCGTTGACACGAAAAGGAGCTGTTTCCCGGACAGTTCGTTCCAGCCAGAAGGCAACCATCGATGGATATTGTCAATCTGGACATGGTTCATAACGGAAACTTCTTTATGATGAAAGCCCTGATGAGGCCAATGCCAATAAAGAGAAAAAGGATTGACCAGGCGATGCCGCCCGACCAGATCAGGAAGTTTTGAAAGCCTGTCACTTTATCGGCCGTGTTTTCGACCGTTTTAAACTGTACTTTGCTTTCCCGGACATGGGTCTCTTTCCAGGAAAAATAGATGGAACTGCTGTCAACCCTTGCCCCGGTGGAGATAACGTTGTTCTTGATCCGTAAAAAAGGGACAATGCGATTTCCCGGTATTATTTCCAGGATCTCTGTTATGGCCACTTTTCCTTCCCGGCATTCCAGCAGCGCACGGACCAGGCCGCTGTCGGCCGGTAGCGTTATCAGGGAATCTTTGACCGTGACGAGGGTATCGTGCCGAACGACCGTTTCGGTACTTTCGGCCGGCGGGAACCGCTTGAGGCATTTTTGCTCAGAAATGCACCCGGAAAGTGAAACGGCAAAGAGCATAACCAGAAAACACGGTTTCATCATGCGGTGAATTTGAAATGGTTCAATCGGTTCATCCATCCGTTGAAAAATTTGGAATGTTCCGGATGGTTTCTTACCAATTCTTCAATAAAAACTTTCCTGGCATGGAATATGGCTGCATGAAGCCCGCGTTGGTTGGCGGCGTTCACGGCATACAGGGTTGCGGGCCCGACAATGCCGTCATCGTCCACTTTCAACAACCGCTGCGGGATGACAATGCCCCATTTGCCGCTGGCCCAGAGCCAGTCGACCAGGATTTCGGCAATGCTCTGGTTGCCTATCTGTCCCGCCTTCCAGCGGTCCCAGTAATTCAGCTTCAATACAACGATTGCGTCTTCCCTGGAGAGCAGCCGGATATCTTCGGCGTCAATGTCGCCGTCGCCATCCTTGTCGTGTCCTGCCTTTTTCCAGGTCGAAAGGGTGACGCCCCTGTTCGTTGCCCCTCCCCTGTCGGCGGGGTCATTGACAAACCCTCCCTCAAGGGCCAGGATTTTCGGGACAAAAAGTTCGAGTTTGGCCATATCACTTTTTGAATGTGGGGTCTTTGAAAAAGATCAGTGCAAAGCAAACGGGCGCAAACAGCACATACTCAGAAAGGGAGGCCTTTCCGGTACCCACCAGCGCCAACCCTGAGGCGAGCATCAGGATGCCGGTCAGGGAGGTTTTCCAGTTTTTAAAAATTCTTTCTTTCATATTTTTCATTTTACAAGTTGCCCTTCCACTTTTGAAATCCGTTCACCATGGTCGCCCAGGGTGGCTTTCATTTCATCAATCCCGGTATCGTGACGGTAGAGGTGGCTGTCAATTTCCTTTTGCTTCTCCGTGCAGTAAGTTTCACGGCCCTGCATCTGGACGATAAGGTCGTCCACTGATTTTTTCAGCGAAACGACCCCCTTGTAAAATTCGTACAGAAAAAAACCGACGACCGGTATGGCGATGGTTTTGATCACGTCAAATACGTCCTGCAGGAGAAATTCGACTGTTTTCATGCGAGAAAAAATGATTTATCGGGATTGTTGATAAATTCGGCCCGTTTTTCAGCCCTTTCCGGCCCGGCGTAGCGGGATGAATTGAAATACAGCGGATACACCGTTTCGCTGGCCGTTTCATCGAGGAACTGTTGAAGGGCTTTTAATTCGGCTTCACCGTCACGCTGGTTGGCTTCGGCCATAACAGCTATTTTCTCCCTGTTGGAAGCCTGCTTTGAAGATACGTTGGCAAAGGTGTTTCCGGCGGTATCAAAGATGCCCCAGTCTAAGACATCGATGGAGATTTCCGTGAGCGCCCGGGCCATGGCCAGGTGGGCCAGCGCCGGGCGGACCAGTTCCATAAGCGCTTTCTGGTCATGGGACAGTTCCAGGTTTGACTTCAGGGCCGATTTCAGGTCATCAAACAATTCCGCAGAAAGCGTAGGCCGGATATACTTCTTTTCCACAGAGCGGACAACCGGTTTGAGGGCCACGAAAACCCGTCTGCTCTCGCGTATGTCCACCTCGTTGTTGAAATCCAGGGTACTGCGCAGGAACAGGTCGGCATCCTGAAAGATGTAAGCAGGATAATCCTCCCGGTGTTCATCAAGGAATTTCAGGACCAGGTCGAGGGACGTGTTGGCACGCCTGATCCAATTCTCCTTGAGGTTCTGTACCCGGTACTGGGGAGCTGTCTTGTGCGTCTGCGTCTCAATGACCTGGATGCCCTGCGATGAAACGCTCACCCCGAACTCGTCGGCCCCAAGCCACAGGGCATACAATGCCAATGGTTTTCTGACAATATCCAGCAACTTTGCCAGGTTTTCCAGGGTCGTGCCATCCTCCGGGGGAACAGGGTCAAGGGCCATTGCATCCTGCAACTGCCCGTACAAACCGGTGCCCAGCACGGGCAACAGGAAGGTTTGCTGTGCCTCTTCAATGTAAGGGTACCAGTTCCCGATGGTATTGCCCACGTTGATGGAAGCGGCATCCAAAATCTGTGAAAGGTTGTCGATCAGTCGTATCATGCGATATTTTTATCGATGCGTTTGTCAATTTTGGTGGGATGGTCCTGCATGGTCTGGGAGGTGTCCACGGCCACGTAATCGAAGTCGATATCGGGCGGCCATTTGTTGAAATCCCGGATAAAATAAAGGGGTTCAAGGCTGATCTGCCGGTAAATGCCCATTTCGGCGTTGAGCTGCCAGAAGGCTTCGCGCTTGTCAGAACCGCTGCCGGCCCCCAGGCTCCCGCCCGGGATGCCACTGCCAATTAAGCAAGGATCGACGCCGATGGCAAAGAGGATCTCCGAATTTGCCGCCTGGGAATCGGGCAGATAGGCATCATCTTTGAGTTTATTGTCGATTACATTGATCTTCCATCCCGACAGGTATTCACTTTTGAACTTATTGAAGAATGAAAAAGTGAGGAATGCCTTCCCTGAATTTTCGACATCCGAGAGGAAATCGTTCATTTCCGCAAGTATTCTTGTCCTTGCAGATTCCCTGTGTTCACGGGTATAATCGGGCGAAGGGTACCGGTTCATGAAATAATCATCGGGTATCTCGATATGGTACTTGATGGTCATCTGGTTTTTCATCACCGCCTGTTTGAGCCTTGGCACTTTGTTGGCAATGCCCAGCCATCCGCTTTCCCGGATGCCGTTCCAGACTGAGAGGTGGTAATAGGATTTGTTGAACGACCGATAAAAGACCGGGTAGGCGAAGCGGGTGCCATCATATCGGGAGCCATCGTGCTTTGCCGGGTCGAACATCGGGACAATGACTAATGAGCCATCGTTTTCAGAAGGCATGGAACCCCATTGGGCTGAATAATATAAATTGGGGATACGGACCGGGTTGGCCGGATTCATTTTCCCGTTGCGGCAGTAAGCCGGGTCTTTGACAAACACCCTGTTGATCCGGTCCTGGCCTTTGTTCAGGATAAACTCGAGCCACCCGTTGGCGAATATTTCCAGGCTTCCAATAAGGTCGATCCACTGAAAGTTCAGCCGGTTTTTACGAAAGAACCCCACGACTTCAGGGTCTGTGACCGGTTCGCGGATGGGCGCCCCCAGGTTGTCCTTGCCTTTGTCGCGATACGCCAGGATGCCACGGCCATAATGGACGGTTTTTCGCTTTTCCAGCGCACGCAGGGCAATGGAGTTTTTCTCCAGGTCCGAAAGAACGTTCTGGGGGAACAGGTTGTCGTCGCCCCAGGGAGACCATGGATATGAGCTGTAATCCTTTGGGATCACAACCTTCTCAGTAGCCGAATCCTTAGTCTTTTTATAGGATGTTGCCACTGCTTTGGCCCCCGGCAAGAAGGCAATTCCGTTTTCGTAAACGATATTTTGTTTCATCAGTAACAGACTTTCTTGTTATTGAACTCGATGATCAGCCGGATATGCAATTTTCGTTTCTGTCCGTTGGGCAAGAGGATGTTCCTGGTTGAATTGGCCCAGTGGTTGGGATCTTTGCCAATCCTGTCATCGACCGGAAAGTTCTTCCTGGCTGCAAATACTTCCTTCCCCTTTTTCGTTCTTACGGAGCACTTGCAGGCATCTTTCAGTTCAATGACCTCACCACCGGTTTTCGCCAACCGGTTTGCCGTGACAAATTTCACCTGGAACCGGACCGGGTTCCCATGGGCGTCCACCGAGTCCATGATATTTAAAACATCCCACAAGCGGATAAAAGTTGAATTCATGGGGGCAATGGTACAACGGCGGGGAAGATTGGCAAAGGACAACAATTTTTATGCTTTGCGATCATTAAAAAAGGGTTTCCGCCCGTGGGCGGAAACCCTAAAAATTCAGAAGGTGATCTTGCTTTCCGTTTCGGCAATGCTTGAATCGAAAGAAGATTTGAGGAATTCGATGACCTTTTTGATGCCCGGGGTGAAGCTGGTGGTAAAAACATTTCCGTCGGAGTCGTTCAGCCGCATGGAGCAGTTGAAATCGTTGGAGGAAATCTGAAAACGGTCCAGTTCTGAGCGTGTCTGCACCAGTTTGGCCCTTTTCTCGATAACGAGCTGCAGGTTTTCGATCTTGAGTATCTTCTCCATCATGGTCATCTCCTTTTTAGGCCCGGGAGCGGGAACAACAGGTTTTTCGGGTTCAACCTGCAAGACCGGTTTTATCATCTCGGTTTTGCTGTCTGCGGGGTTGAGGATGCTTTTCACGATGGCCATCTCTTCAACCGATGGTTTTCCGTTGCCCGGCTTGAGTGGGGCATTCGTCAACTTTGTCATGTGTTTTGCCCCTGCCCTGGGGACTTGTTTTGGCATCTGGCTCGCCGGTTAAAAAAATTTATGACCAACAAACAACCGGAATGAAAATTCTGGAACAAATGTTCAGGTCACTTCCGTGAAACGGAATGAACGAACCCAACGGGCGACGGACCATATTGGTAATCTCAACAAAATGGTCGGTCGCATTTAGTGACACGATATTTTCATGAGGTTAACTTTGCCATAAATTTTGAGTAACAGTGCGCGGGCGATCAATTACGCAACGGGAGAAAAGTAAAACATGGACCGCGTTGTTTTACTTTATCCGTGAAAAGAAAAATAGCATTCAGCGCACAAAAAAAAGCCCCGGTTTCCCGGGGCATTAAAATCTCAGAGACCAGGATCGGCATCTGAATAACAGTTCCCGTTGCAATCCACGTCCAGTTCCCATGGCTCCATAAATGAATCAAAGTCGTCGTCATCGTCATCGTCGATAAAGTCTTCGCCGTCATGCCGGTAGATTGGGTTTGTGTCCTGAACTTCTGACATCATTTCGCATGCCATAACTTCTTTTTCCTGTATCTCAAATGTCTGGGAAATATCAAAAACGGTGGCCACTAAAAATCGTTCAAGCTCTTCAGAAACGGTTTGAGACCCGTCGGGGTTTTTTGTTTTCGATTTGTTCATTGCAGGCACAAATATCTGGTGGCCATGTTCCCCTTTTTTTACGCAGTGGCCATGCTTCATCCATTGGCGAAAACCGGCAACAACGGTAAAATGAATTTTTGACTGCCATGCCAAAAAAGCAATGTTTGCATCTGAAAGCCGACGGCCATCGGGATTGACAACAGGCATTGAATTGACGAGTTGTTCCTTAAGATCTCCGGGAAGTTCCTTGTAGAATTTTAAAAAAGAAATAATATTAGAATTCATTTAGATTGCCCCTGCCCTGGGGACTTATATCGGCACCTGGCCCGCCTGGTTAAAATTATTGCAGGCCAAAAGCCGGAATGAAAATTCTGGCGCAAGTGTTCAGGTCACTTCCGTGCAACGGAATGAACGAACCCGAAGGGCGCCGGACCATATTGTTGAAGCTGTTTAAATTATCAGGCGCACTTGACGCCACGATATTTTCATGAGGCTACCTTTGCAAGGGATTTTAAGCAACCATGCCCATCTTTGAAAAAAGGGAGGCCCGACCATAAAAAAAGCCGTGACCTGCACGGCTTTCTTTGTTTCAGAAGGGGAGATCGGGATTGTCATCTGCAGGTTTTGCTTTTTGGGATGTTTTTGCTGATTTTGAAGCCTTTGAGGAGATTTTTTTCTTAGGTTCTGAAACTTCAGAGGGGGCCTCGACCAGTTTATTGACATATACCGTGTGGGTGTTCCCAAATTTGTCGGGGTTTTGCAGTTTCGACACTTCGAAGGTGATCCAGTCTTCCCCATTGTATTCATGGGCGTTGTCAAGGATGTCCTGTACCCGGCAACTGATTTTTACAATCTGCATATCAGCAACTTGTTTTCCTTTTGCGATGTAATTTTTTTCAAATGTTTTCATGGCTTTTTGATTTTAAGGTTAAATTTTATGCACGCGCAATTAAGACTATGGAGGGGCACTCAAGGAGGAACTGGAATACCGGAAAGCAATGAGGATATGCCGGGAAAATCCTTGAATGAGTGGAACTTTTACCCTGGAATAGGATAATAGCTTAGCATAACAATTGACCGGGACCGAAAGCCATGAATGTTTGAGTGCCACATCACTGGGAAAGAACAAAGGAGTTCCATGCAGATATCGGCGCCGGGATATGGATGGACAAGTTGAACACAAAGGAAGGCAAACCTTCACGAAACATTCCCCGGCAGGAAAACCCACAGGTGGCAATAAACATTTGAGTATCAGAACTACGAAAAAGAGGAAAGCAAATCGGAAGAGTCGGTTACCAAGAAAAATAAAAAGAAAGAATTTCAACCCTCAGAGGATTTATCTTTGAATAGGGATCCACACGAGCAGTCGACTTCTATATAGGAAAAAGATTACACTTTGCGATATCAGTTAATATAGTTATATGTTTATTTTATCGTCTTTAAACAATCATTTATAAGATCAATATATTCTTCATGAACAATCTCCTTAAGTAAAACTAATTTGTTGTAGGTTAGTTCTGACTTGTTAATTCGGATAAGGGTGAGATAGAAACTAAACTCATTTTTATTTTTAATGTTTTGAATTAGATGGAACAACATATCTTCAAGTTCCATTTTATCTATTCCATGCTCAATGATTTTTTGAAGAACAGAATTTGGCTCATCATTCATTGAATCAATAATTAGTTGTTTTACTGAATTGCTAACTAAATTTCTTGAATAAATTAGAAGGATTAGTTGATACATTATAATCACTGTAAAGAAGTATATCTCGAGTAATGAAAGTATAGTTGCTGTTGAAAGATCAGTCCATCCATCAATTGCTTTTTGATTACTTTCTTGACTTGAAAAGTAACAATCAATCAAATATACAGTAAGTATAATAAACAATCCAGTAATAATAGAAATTAATACTGAGAATATTCTTAAATTAATTTTCGTTTTTGGTTTAAATATTTTGTTGCCTATAAATGAAAATAGAAAGGCTAAAATAAAGTAAACTCCAACTGCTACTTTACCATTTACCGCAGACATATTAATGGCTGTGAACATAAAAAGTATAAGAACCAAATTTAGAACAATCTTGCCAATTATTTTCATTTTATAATAGAATTTATTTTCATAGTATTCAATTCAAAATATTTCATTCAATAAAATTCTATGCATTGTTAATTAAGTATAGCTAAATCATTATTCCATTTGAACATCAGTAATCGGATATGTCCATTTTAATATCATTATTGGTTTATAATTACACAAAGATAATAAAACTATACTAAATTCTAAATAAATTAATAGGTATAGACGTTTAAGTATCCTTTCAAATCCTGCTGTCCGCAACTGGGTTTAATGATTCAGCGGGTTTTCCGTTTAATTTCCAACATATGTCTGCATCGGTTCAAAGTAAAGGGTTGGTAAACTACACCCCTCCCTCAGTGCTTGATTGGTCGGCACCAATGGAAGGGTGCAAGGCCTTACATACGGATGGAAGCAATACTGACAGGTCATCCGACCGTTTAAAATAGGGGATGCGTTGCAGCACGTCTTCTAGCCAATCCTGCGGATTGATATCATTCTGTGACTGAGAAATCAGCACCGGAATTCCGAAAAGCAAGAAGCAAAACAGAAAAGGAAAAAACAGGCGACAATTGATTTCCCGAAAAAAAAGCCATGAAGGCCATGGATATCTATGGAGGGGCGAACAAAAAAAAAGCCCCGGTTTCCCGGGGCCTTATATTGTTAATTCATAAATGTTAAAACATCAAGAAGTGCAGTTTTTGTAACTTCCTTATAGCTTGATTCATAGCTAATAAGAGTAAAATAAACCTTTTCATTCAAGTTTATTTTATTGTACAAATAGCGCAACTTCATGCCAACAAGGCAATCTTCAAAGTTTTTTTTGTTAAAATATACTTTCATTTAGGGTGCCCCTGCCCTGGGGACTTATTTCGGCACCTGGCCCGCCTGGTTAAAATTTTTTCATTAGGCGTAAAGGGTTGGTAAAATACATCTTGCGTGACGCCATTGGCCTGATGTACCTTTGCCTCCAAAACCTTTCCCATGAACAAGCAGGAACGCAAAGCCCTTTCAGAAGAGATGCACTACCATATCAAC
>Ga0247841_10009323_pt1 | contig 13776 bp, 15 predicted proteins | sample LaCruzMarch2015__2_FD_192410 | JGI IMG/M metagenome (GOLD analysis project Ga0247841, IMG submission 192410) | Freshwater microbial communities from meromictic Lake La Cruz, Castile-La Mancha, Spain - LaCruzMarch2015_18m | ecosystem: Environmental > Aquatic > Freshwater > Lake | place: Spain...
GCTAAGAAATCTTGAGAATATCTCATGAGTGCATTACTTAATAGAGCTAAGTCTCCTTTAAGATAATAAAAACCTTTTCCTGAGTTATCTCTTGCTGCATCTAAATCTATTATGTTTAAAGATTCAGCAAGCTCACCATGACTTTTTAAAGGAAAATCAAACTTAGGAATTTCTCCAACTCTTCTGATTTCAACATTCTCAGATTGATCCTTACCTATTGGTGTCTTATCAGAGATTATGTTTGGAATTGTTTTTTGAATCTCAAGAACCTTTGCTCTTAATTCATTTTGTTCCTTATCAAGTACATCAATCTTTCCTGGAAGTTCTTTTGCTTCCTTTAAGAGATCATCAATTCCTTCCTTCTTTGCTTTCTTAATTGATATTTCATCAGTAATTTGATTTCTTCTTTGTTTTAAGGTATTAACTTTTTGAATGTTTTCTCTTAATCTTTCATCAAGCAAAAGAAGCTTGTCAATGGAAGAAGACTTATGTTCCTGGAATTTTTTCTTTAAATTTTCTTTCACGAGTTCTACGTTTTCTCTAATGTATTTTATATCTAACATAAGTACTTCCTCCTTTTTTAGTTATAGTCTTTTAGTTAGTTATTATTGCAACTTTATTGCAATAAATATAATTGAGACAAAGAGTATATAAATAATATAGAAAAAGAGAAAAAATAAGAAAAAGAAAGGTGTTAGAAGTTAGTGCTTATGATCGCATTCTTCATCTTCACAATCGCAAGAATCATCATCCTTACAATCATCACATTCCTTATCTCCACATGAGCATCCTTGATGTGTGTGACCTTGGGATTTATAAACTTCTTCAAGTTGCTTTTGCATTGCAATCATTTCTTCTTCCATAACCTTAACTTCAGCTTCATCAAGAACCTTAACAAGCTTTACTTTAAAGTTTAGATTCTTTCCAGCCATTGGATGATTTAAGATAACTGATACCTTATCATCTTCCATCTTTATAACCTCAATAACCATTGGGCCCATATTTGTCATCATGTTAAGTTCTTTTCCCTCTTCAAGAACAGAAAGATCTTGGAAAGCTGTTTTTGGAAGTTGCATAACTTCTTTACTCTTGTCTCCATATCCATCCTTTGGTTCAATCTTAACATCCTTTTCTTCACCTGGGTTCATTCCAATAACTGCTTTTTCAAAACCAGGAATTACCATTCCTCCACCAATTAAGAATTTTAATGGTTCTCTACCTTCAGATTTATCAAAAACTACACCATCATCAAATGTTCCTGTGTATTCAATCATTACCCAATCATTTTCTTTAACACTCATAAATAATTTCTCCTAAAAAATAGTAATTCGATATATATTTATGAATAAAAAGTATTATAATGGTTTTGGGCTGGAAGTGTCCAACAAATATAACATAAATTAGTTTGCGATTATAAAACCACAGTTTAAAACAGGAACCACATATGTTATGTATATGGACGAAGAAGTAATTATAGAAAAATTAATAACTGCAAAAGCAGAACCAAAAAAAATCATAATTAAAAAAGTTCCAAATAAAAATAAAGATATATACTCTAAATATTTAAATAGTGGACTTTGTGAAAATGGATTGTGTGAAATAGATAATAAAGAAACAGCAATAGTTCTATTACATGGATATGGACAAACCTCAAAAATACATATGCCATATATTGAAAAACTTAAAGAACTTGGAGATGTATTTGCTCCAACACTTACTGGGCATTTTGAATCAGAAGTAGTTGATATTAAAAGTTATAAGGAACTAATTACTCCAAACCTAAAGCTTTTAACATTACTTAAAAAACATTACAAAAGAATTATTCTTATTGGATATTCTCTTGGAGGAATAGTTTCAATTAAACTTGCAAGTAGAATAAAACCAGATAAATTAATACTTATATCAACTCCAATAAAGTATGATTTTCAGGCATTTAAAAGAAGTGCACAATACCTTCTTGAAAAATATAAGGAAGTTAAAAACACAAAAGAATCTCTTGGACTAAAAACATATCTTGAAATGTACAGAATTGCATCTCATGCTAAAAGAAGATTAAAATATATTGATTGCGATGTTCTTTGTATACATGGTGAACTTGATGAATTAAATCCAATTGAACAATCACGTTATATCTTAGATAAAATAAGTTCACAAAATAGAGAATTTTATATTGCAAAAGGGGTTGATCATTTCACTCTTGAGCATCATGAAGTTATACTTCCAAAAATACTTGAATATATAACTAGAAAATAAATATAAAATATACACTATCTTGTTTTAATAAGTATCAAAAAGTGTCCAAGAAATATAACAAACTATTTTATTCTTGTTAACCTATAATTCAAATGTAAGATATTTTGTAATATATTTTTGTTTATATTTTTAATCTCCAATTTAAATTTCATTCCATATTTTCTTTCAGCTAATTTAAAATAATTATTAAGAATTATTAAATACTTCTTGTATTCGCTGTGCCTCTCTGGATGTGATATGTCAAATTTACGTTCATTATCAAAATATCTAGAAACCGTAACATCCGCAATCCCCCCTTTCTTAAGTAACAAAGCAGATTTAAATAATGCTAATTGGTTAAAGAAAGTATGCTTGCCAATACTGTCTATGGCGCTTACGTAATCATACTTTCCAATTAATTTAGAATTATTAAATTCTTCAAAATATGTTTCTTTTTCATTTTTATATGAATAATCTTTACGAACATACTCCTTTGCACCCTTTGAAAGAGTAGATTTAATTAAATTAATCACATCTATATTTGTATTATATTTATTTAATCCAACATCAGTTATAAATTTATTAAATGATTCTTTATCTATACTTTGATAAGTGCCTTTTGCAAATTTAAAAATCGCAGGATTATTTTCAATACAGTTAATTATTTGTTTATTCTTTATTGTTCCTTCTCTATATCTCATCAATAATCTATGAATCAAAAAAAAATTAGAAATATTATATATTGGTTTTAAATTATCTCCTTTACCAGGTCCTAAAATCATTATATTTGGCTTTTTATGAGCGGAGAATAAATCAATAAATCTATCATATATACAATCATCCAAATGTGTATATAATGCACGATCTATAACTCCATTATGCATCCAGTTTTCTTTAACAATTTTTCCCATCTTATCCTTAACAACATATTCTTCTGGTATTGCTTTTCGTTTTAAGAAACCTATAGTTGGTTTTTTTTCTCCAAATTTATTTTCAAAATAAGATCCTTTTCTCGGCATATAAATATCTTAGAATGTACTATTTTAAAAACATATTTGTTAAATAATATGTATATTATGCAAGAAGAAACAATTAACAATGATATTTATTCTAAATATCTAAATACAGAATTGTGTGAAAAAGGTTTATGTGAAATTCACAAAAAAGAAACAGCAATAATCCTCTTTCATGGATATGCACAAACATCAAAAATATACAAACCATATATTGAAGCATTAAAAGAATATGGAGATGTATTTGCTCCAACACTTACAGGACACTATGAATCGAGAATAGTTGATATCAAAAACTATAAAGATTTAATTCACACAAATCTAAAAATATATAAGCTTCTAAAAGAACAATATAAAAAAGTAATAATTGTAGGATATTCTCTTGGTGGAATAGTTTCAATTAATCTTGCAAGTAGAATAAAACCAGATAAACTTATACTTATATCCACTCCGATTAATTATGATTATGAAGCATTTAAGATAAGTGTATTATCTCTTATTAGTGAGTTTAGAAGAATTAAAAAAAATAAACAAGAATTTAAACTAAGCACATATGTAGAAATATTCAAACTTGCATCTCTTGCAAGAAAGCAATTAAAAAAGATTGATTGTGATACTTTGCTAATTCATGGAGAAAAAGATGATTTAGATCCAATTGAACAATCATATTATATTTTAAGTAATATAAATTCTCAAAGTAGAGAATTTTATATGATTAAGAATGTAGACCATTATGTTCTTGAACATTTTGATCTTGTTCTTCCAAAGATAATTGAATATATAACTAGAAAATAAATTAACTTATTATTTAACTTCTTTTTTAAGATATAATCTATCATGATTATTTTTATCTTTCCCAGAACCAACTAACTCATAATTATTTTTAATAAGATTATTATAACTATAAATATTTTTTGGATGAACTGATGATACTCCCCACTTAAACTTAATCTTCTTCAAATATTTTTCTCTTAACTTAAATAAATAACTTTGAATCCCGTGCCCTCTAAACTCTGATATGACTCCAGCACCCGCAAGTTCTGCAATTTTGGTTTTATCAACCTTATTAATTTTACAATTATCTAACCAATAAGATATATTCTTGTTGTTTGGAATATACACTAAAGAATAAGCTATTGGTTTTTCTTTATAATAAACCATATAAACTACAGATTTACCTTCAATATCTTTCTTTAAAAGTTTATAATTATAATGTGAAGAAAATTCTTTTTCTATTCCTTTAAGATTGTCTATAATTATACTATAAAAATCTTTAAAGAAAGGTATATCTATTACATCTAACTTATATATTTTAAATATTTTATTCTTTAATCTAACTTTAGTTATATATTTCATAAACTCTTCGCAAGTATTGAGAATAAATAATTATTTAAACCTTACACTCTTCTTATATCTATACTTACATTAAAGGAGAAGATGATTATTTATGGTGCATGAAGAACTTATTAAAACTTTAAACTCACATCAAGCAGCTTATGTTAATTTTAATATCCCAGATACTAAGAATGGAGAATACATGCTTTGTGTTTTTCATCTTCTTCCTGGAGGAAACTTAAATATTCTTCAAGCAGCTTGTGAAATTTCTGCTGAATCATCAACAGGAACAAACTTTTCAGTTCAAACAGAAACTCCTTTCTCAAGAGAAATGAATGCTTTAGTTTACAAGCTTGATCTTGAAAATAATCTAGTTTGGATTGCATACCCTTGGAGATTATTTGATAGAAGAGGAAATATTCAAAATATTTTGACTTATGTAGTTGGTAACGTTCTTGGAATGAAAGAAGTTAATGCTCTTAAATTAATTGATATGTGGTTTCCACCATCAATGCTAGAACAGTTTGATGGACCAAGCTATACTCTTGATGATATGAGAAAATATTTAGATGTTTATGATAGACCAATTCTTGGAACTATAGTTAAACCAAAAATGGGTTTAACTTCTGCTGAATATGCAGAGGTATGCTATGATTTCTGGGTTGGTGGAGGGGATTTTGTTAAGAATGATGAACCACAAGCTGATCAAGACTTTTGTCCATATGATAAGATGGTTAAAAATGTTAAGGAAGCTATGGATAAAGCTGTTAAGGAAACAGGAAAAAAAAAGGTTCATTCATTTAATGTTTCTGCATCTGATTTTGATACAATGATTAAAAGATGTGAAATGATTAGAGAAGCAGGATTTGAAAAAGGTTCTTATGCATTCTTAATTGATGGAATTACTGCTGGATGGATGGCTCTTCAAACTTTAAGAAGAAGATATCCTGATACATTTATACACTTTCATAGAGCAGCACATGGTGCATTTACAAGACCTGAAAATCCATTTGGTTTTTCTGTACTTGTTTTATCTAAGTTTGCAAGACTTGCAGGAGCAAGTGGAATACACACTGGAACTGCTGGTGTTGGAAAGATGGCTGGTACTCCTGAAGAAGATATAACTGCTGCAGAAGGTATTTTAGAACTAACTGCTAAAGGACATTTCTTTACTCAAAGCTGGGCTGAAGTTCCAGAAAATGATGAAGACGTGTTAAGACTCGTTGAAGAAGATCATGCACATCATGTTATCTTACAAGATGATAGTTGGAGAGGAATTAAAAAATGTGCTCCAATCATATCTGGTGGACTTAATCCAACTCTTCTAAAACCATTTATTGATGTTATGAATGGAGTTGATTTCATAACAACTATGGGTGCTGGGTGTCATGCACATCCGAAAGGAACAAGAGCAGGAGCAAAAGCATTAGTTCAAGCATGTGAGGCATACCAAAAAGGAATAGACATACACGAATATGCAAAAACACATATAGAGCTAGCCCAAGCAATAGAGTTCTTTGAAAAGAAGAAGACTCCAGACGTTAAGATTGCAGAAAGAACGGAGAAGAATTAATTTCTTCTTTTTCCTTTTCTTTTTAGTATTTTATCTATTTTTTTATCTTCAATAATTAAAATATAAATTATCATTTCTTGAACAAGACCAATAAACATAATTAATAAAACAAATGGAGAACTATAATCACCTACAATAATACATGCAACAATACCAAATAAGAAGAAAGGTAATCTAAATAACCAAATTTCAGCTAATTCTTTTAAATTTAATTTATTTCCTTCACGTATCTTATGTTTAAGATACAATGTTATTGAAGAAATAATAAAGATTAGATAAATAATCACTAGTGTTAGATATGGATTCATATTTTTAATTATTGAAATCATGGATAATCCAAAATAAATAACTCCTATTAACATATAAACTGGAATTCCAAGAATAATTGAATAGATTGGTTTCTTTTCATAGAAATAAATAAACAAGAAAGAAACTAATAACCATCCAATGAAATTAAATGGATTTATGTTTGCATAAAGTGTGTTTGAAAATGTATTCCATTTCCATAAGCCAAGAGCAACAGATGATGCTTCAAAAACTAAATCCACAGAAATTACTGATAATGCGCAAATGAATGCTTTAGTTAGTCTGTGATTAGTTATCTTTGAAACTAATGTATATGATGTTACAATTATAATGCTCCAAGAAAGAATAATAAACAAAGGAACATTAAATATTGAAAAAGAAAAATTAAAATTATATGTATACCCGTTGGATAGAACACCAAGCAATTCAAAAATTGCAGAAAATATTAATGAATAAATAAGCATTTTTCTTTTAGTTTTAAAAAATATATAAAACAAAGCAAATAAAATTATTATTGCAATTTCAATTAAAGTAAAGATCATATAAATAAACGAGTGAATAAATATTTAAAGGATAGGGTTTTAAGAAAAAAGAACCTAAATTATCTAGATTTAATTTTGAATTACAGTAATAATCTATTTTTTTATAATTTTCTTAAAAACTTGATTTAATGATAATTATTTAAATATAATATATTATATATATATCATGTCAAATATTCTTTTTTGCGTATGTGCTTTAGGTCTTGGGCATGTTACAAGGACTTTACCATTAATTAAACATTATTTAAGTGATGGCAAGAACAAAGTTTATATAACATCAGAGCCAAATGTACTTGGATTTTTGAAAAATGAATTTAAAAATACTAAAAATCTAGTTCTAATTGAAAAAATAAATAAATACCCTCCACTTGAAAGAGGAAAAAGCAATTTAGCATATACTGCACACATTATTATGGATGGTTTAAGCATGCCATCAATTGTTAAAAAAGAAAATAAAGTAATAAATAAAATTGTAAGCAAATATAAAATTAATTTCATTATATCCGATGGAATTTATGGTGCGTATTCTAGAAAAGTTCCATGCTTTTTATTAACACACCAATTAGAATTCAAATTTTATGGAATTCCTTTCATATTCAGACCATTAACTACAATTTATAACAAGCATATTTTTAATAAATTTACAAAAGTATTTGTTTTAGATTATAAAAAAGAAGTTAGTATTGCTGGTAAGCTTGCACCAGAAAAATACAAAAAAAATAATAAACTTGAGTATGTTGGAATATTATCGCAGTATAATAAAACAAATATAAAAGAAGATATAGATTATTTAGTAATAATAAGTGGATATTTATATGAACACAAACAAGAGTTCTATGAAAAAATACTTGAAATTCTTAAGGATAAAAAAGGGAAAAAAGTATTTATATTAGGAGACTACATTAATGATTATCATAAAAAGTTACCAGGAGATATTGAAGTATATTCTTCTTTCAAGAACTTAGATAAAAATAAATTATATAATCAAGCAAAGATTATAATTTCAAGAACAGGATATTCTACAGTTATGGATTTAATTGAATTAAATAAAGATGCTATATTAGTTCCAACTCCTAACGAATCTGAACAAATGTATTTAGGAGAATATCACACAAACAAAGGTTATTTTAATATTATTCAATCTCAGAAAGAAATTAATAAAAATAATCTCAAACATAATAAAGAAAATACAAAACTTATTAAAAAATCTAACTTACCTAAAACAAAAGAAACTATTAAAAAAATAACTAATATAATTAGTGAATATACTACAAAATAAATTTGGTGCTATAAATGTTTATTGATTGGGCCTTACCTTTACTTGCAAGTCAGAAGTATTGGATACTATTTGTATTATTTTTAATTGAAGGACCAATAACGAATATTGTAGCATCAATACTTGCTGTTAGCGGTGTTTTTAATATTTGGATTATAATACCACTAGCTATTGTTGGTAACGTTCTTGGAGATGTAGTGCATTATTTGATAGGAACAAGAATGTCAAACATTAGATTCAAACGTAAACTACAAAGATTAGATGATAAAAGTATATTTAGTGAGCTTGAAAGATTATTAAACACAAATTTTTATAAATCTTTATTTATAATTAAAATAATCCCAGCTTTTTCATCAGTTGGTTTATTATATATTGGAAGAAAGAGATATCCTTTTGGAAAATTCTTAGTTGGATCTATCTTAATTGAACTGGTTGTTGCAACAACAATATCTTTTTTAGGATATGTAGTTATTGGAAATATTGCAAAGTATTTATATTATTTTGATATTTATGAACAGATTGCATTGTATGCAGCAATAGTTGCAATACTTGGATTCATAATTTGGTATTATAGAAGAAATATTAGAAGTTGGTTTTATAGAACTACACTTAGGTCAAAATTATGAAAAAAAATATATTGGTTATTTGTGAATCAATTGATTTAACAAACGGGGGTTCTGTTGGGCAAACTAAAAGAATCATAAATGGACTAAAGAATAAATTTAAAATAATTCTTATTACAACAAAATTATCTTGCAAATCAACAAAGAAAGAACTTAATGGGGTAAAGATTTATGAACTTCCAACAAGCCCAAGTATAGGTGTTAATAAATTTAAATTTATAAATTCAACTTTAGTTTCAAAATCAAAAATAAAAGAAATATTAAATGAGGAAAAAATAAATTTAATATACAACGTACACACAAGTCCTATATCAAAAAAAATAAGAAAAATATCTAAAAAATTAAATATTCCTTTTGTTAACCATATCCACACACCTAAAAATCTGAGTTTACATATGTTACCAAAAATAATTAAGTTCAATTTTATTGGAAATATTATTGATAATTATCTAATTAAGTGTTACAAGGATTCTAATCACATAATTTTTACTGGAACTTATGACAAAGATTTTGAGACTGATCTTAAGAAATCAAATCTTACCTATACCATTATCTCAAATGGTATTGATATAAATAAGTATAAGAAAAGAATAAATAAAAATAAATTATTAAAAAAATATAATTTATCCACAAAGAAAAAAGTTTTGTACGTTGGAAGATATTCACCAGATAAAAACATTGAAACACTTTTAATTGCTTGCAAAGATATTGAAGATTACGAACTTTTAGTAGTTGGGCACAAAGAGATTAAAGATAAACTAAATGAATATTTTACAAATGAAAATATTATCTATATGGGCCCTAAAAATCAAAATGAGCTCATTGATATATATAGTCTCTCTGATGTTCTTGTGCTACCATCCTTAATTGAACTTGAAAGCCTTGTATTTTTAGAAGCAATATCTTGTTCCTTACCAATTATCATATCTGATTCAAATTTAAATAAAACAAGTCAACACATGCAGAATAATGGTTTAATATTTAAATCAAAAGATCCAATTGATTTAGCAAAAAAGATAAACACAATATTAACGGATAATAAACTAAGACAAAAAATGAGTGTGGAATCTAGAAAGATTGCAGAAAAGCTTGATTTTAAAAAATCAATTTCAAAAATAGAAAACTTATTTATTAAACTTATTAAATAGTCCTTTTTTTATTCGCTTATCTAAGATAATTACATTTGGAGCAAGCTTATATTTTTTTAAATTAGATAAAGGAATATATTCCCAATCTGAAAACCCTTTTTCAAGCACAGGGTATTTGTTTGAGAAAGCAATAAAATTGTATGATCTTCTTTTCTTACCTTCAGGACTTATAAAATCAATATAAAATGGTTTCATATCAGATAACTTATTTTTAAGATAAATTCCAGTTTCTTCTTTAACTTCTCTTAGTGCTGCATTCTTTAAAGTATCAATCTTAGATCCATTTATTTTATCTTTAAATTCAACCTTTCCACCAGGTAATTCCCAGTGTTTATGGTCCTTTCTTTCTAATAACAAAATTGCTGGTTCTGATTTCTTATTATTAATAATTATGATTCCAGAGTTTACAACCCTATCATCTTCAAAGAACTTACATTTAATTTTATTATATTTCATAATTATTTACTTAAAGAAAATATTTATATACACTATTAAACTCAAATATATCTTATGACAAAAATAATGAAAAGAGTATTCTCAAAGAAAAATCTAAGAAAGCTGATTAATGAGAAACACAAAAGATTATATACAAAAAATGATTTTTATAAACCAATAAGCATAGCAATACAAGGAAATAATTATTGTAGTCTTGGAACTTGCAAGGGATGCGGGATATCTGCTACAAACAACAAAAGAAAAGCAGAAAAACTTCCAAAGAAAGTAATCCTAGATTTATTAAAGCAAGCATATAATCAGGGTATCTTTATTTATTATACTAATTTTACTGGAGAAATTACTGATGATCTTGATTTCTTCAAAGAAATGTTAGAAAAAAATCCAAATATGGATGCTCATAAATTAAATACAAATTGTAGAAAATTCACAACCCTAAAGGAATCAGAAAAAATATTTAAAAAACTTAAAAAAATAGGCTGGACAAAAACAAATTATGTAATTCCAACTTGTGTACTTAGTATAGGTATGCAGGAGCATAAGGTTCCATTAATTAATGTTATTTATGGAATTGAAGGATTTAGAAATGTGTTTTCAAAAAATGAAGCAAAATTATTAATAAGTCATTATTATACAAGATACTTGTATAAAGATACATTTGAAAGACTTAAAAAACTTTATTTTAAAACATATGGTAAAAAATTAAGTAACTCAATATTAAAAAGTGATCCTATATCTCATTATGGAAGAGCAAAGAACCTTTCGTTAAATCATTTTGAAAATAAAAATATATCAAAATGGATTTCAGACCTAAATTGCTTTAGATATTGGCATAAAAAATATATTTGTCCAGAGATATATGTTCATAGGGACTCCACGATATATACTTGCCCATTATTTGAACCACATGAAGCTCTAAAAATTGGATCTGCAAAAAATACTTTAAAACAGGCAATAAAGAATGCAAATAATAATCCATTTTTAAGATTAATTTCAGAAAGAGGGACAAAAGGAGTATATGATCTGTTAAAAAATAAATATCCTGAAATTAAAAAAATGAAAGTAACAAATAGACATGAGGCTTGTGAGATATTAGGCAAATACTATGCAAAATTAAAAGCACAACAAAAAACTAAATAATTTTTGCAAGTATTAAACAAGGATTTTCTTTCCCCCAGACCTTCGTTGTTTCTTCTAATGGGTAAAATCCATTATGAATATAGAACTTTCTTGTATTTGCATAAAATTTATTTCTTTTTTTGCTTGAAAGGGTTTTTACAAAAATAAATTTAATTTTTTTCTTTTTTAAATTTATTTCTGAAGTTTTTAATAATTGTTTTCCAATCCCTTTTGATTGATAGTCTTCTAAGATACCCATGACGTGTATTTCTGCATCTAATTTATTGATTAATTGAATAGAAATAAAGCCAACTGGCTTGTTTTTATTATAAGCTGTAAAAAATAATTGAGATTTCACTGCTTCTATATAATCAATAATTGCTTTCTCAAAACTAAACCACTTAGGTAAGCTTCTTAAAATATTATTTGCAATATCTTGTTTTATTTTTGCTTGTTTAATTTCAATTATTTTTATCAATTATATACACCCTTAAAATTTAACTATTAGATTATATCTAATATCTTCTTTGTTATCTTCACAATTTCTTCTGATGCTACTTTCATCACATCAAGGGTACCTTTATGATCTACTTTTTTTGAGCTTAAGCCTTCTGCATAGTTTACGTTAGAACAAATAACTGCATAAGGTATGTTTAATTGATTTGAAAGAATGCATTCAGGAACTGTTGTCATTCCAACAACCCTTTCTTTAAATAAATTGTTTGTTAATTTATCTAGAACCTGGATTTCAGCTGGGGTTTCAAAGATATCCCCCCCGTTATAAATATAAACCGCATTAGAATATACCTTATTTCCAAGAGAGGTAATTGCTTTAATTATTATTTTTCTTAAATCTTCGTTGAAAGGAGAACTCATATTTGAATGAATATTTATTGCATCCTTTCCAAAAGAATGAGATGATGCAGCAAGACCTCTAATATATTGATTAGGTACTATAAAACTTTTTTTGTTTGATAAAGGTATTTTTTTATCTAAACATCCAACAGCACTAAAAGAAATAATATAATCTACTTTTTCTTGATGTAATTGCCATATATTGGCTTCATATCCTTTTTCATTAACTAATTCAAAGGGAGTTCTAGATGGTTGATTTAATGAATCTCCATGTCTTGGAATAATAACTACTTTTAAATTTTTATATTCTCCAACATAATAAGAAAGAACCACACCATATTTATTTTTTACATTACTATATTTTTTTATATTTTTAATAGTGGTATCTAAAGATTGAACCAAACCAGTTCCTGCTATAATTCCAATAGTTTTCTTGTGCATAACTATAAATGATTAAAAAGAAATATATAGTTAACTATTTCAAAAATAAGTTTTTCTCTCTAGGCTTTCTTTATAAGATAGATTAAGTTCCAGAAGAACGTTCTTACCCAAAAGTTAAAAACGCAAGGTTTTGTGTTTTATTTTCCTTCTAATTCTAATTTAAATTCATTTAAAAAAGAAATTAAAAACTTAGTTCTTCTTTTTGCTATTTTTTTTGCGGTTTTAGTATTCATTTGATCTGCAACTTTTAATAATTTCACATAAAAAAAGTCCAAAGCAAAATTTATTCCATCTGGTTTACGATTTTTGCAAAAAGGATCAATTGAATTATAAAATTGTCTTTTCATTTGACCAGTAGATGAGTATGTTCTCATTATAGAAATTGCTCCCGTTGATTCTAATCTATCTGAATCTTGTAATATTTTTGATTCTAATATTGTAGGTTGAATTCCTTTAGTAAATGAACATTCTAAAATGCATGTTTCAACTTTTTTTATTTTGTCTTTAGGATAATTAGGGATAGAATTTAAGATTGCTACAGTTGCTTTTGCACTTTCTTTTTGAGACTTATGAGTATTAAGACTATTTTTTGGATATACAATTAAATCATGAAATAAAGCAGCAGGAACAATAACATCTAAATCTCCATTTTCAATTTTTGAAATTCTTTCTGCATTTGATAAAACTCTATATGCATGTTCAAAATCGTGTGCTGTATCAGAACAAGGTATTTTTTCTTTAGCAATTTTAATTAATCTATTTTTTAATTTTAAGTTCATCTATGAAAACCTAATAAATATAGTGAGGTATAATATTTAAATACTAAGGTTCAAAGCTCACCCTAAGCTCCAGAGGGGATT
>Ga0247841_10009325_pt1 | contig 13774 bp, 10 predicted proteins | sample LaCruzMarch2015__2_FD_192410 | JGI IMG/M metagenome (GOLD analysis project Ga0247841, IMG submission 192410) | Freshwater microbial communities from meromictic Lake La Cruz, Castile-La Mancha, Spain - LaCruzMarch2015_18m | ecosystem: Environmental > Aquatic > Freshwater > Lake | place: Spain...
TACCCCAGCTACAATCCGAAAGCCCATCCCTTCGGGGGGTGTGCTTCCGATGCCTTCAGCAAGGAACGGGCGGCACGCTGGGCCGACCCGGCTGGCGGGTTCATCCACGCGATGCATGGCAGCGAGTGGGGCGGCTTCTCCTACCGGATCACCGGCAAGAACGAGAAGGGTGAGGTCACCTACGAAGGCGGCTGGCAGAACAACCGGCAATCGGGCATGGGAAGCCGGTACGTTGAAAATATTTTCGAGGAACTCGACGCGCCTGGCGAGTGGTTCCACAATGTCAAGACCGGCACGCTGTATTATTACCCGACGGCAGGAGTGGATATGGCAACGGCAATGGTCGAGATCGTCCGGCTCCGCAACCTGGTGGAATTCAACGGCGTGAAGAATGTCAAGCTGAGTGGGTTCATCTTCCGCCACGCCGCGCGTACCTTCATGGATACGCGCGAGCCGTTGCTGCGCAGCGATTGGACGGTGTACAGGGGTGGCGCTATCATGTTTACCAACGCCGAGGATTGCGCTGTCATCGATTGCGAACTCGATCAACTCGGCGGCAACGCCATTTTCGTGAATAACCGAAACCGCCGCATCCGCATTGCCGGTTGTGACATTCACGACACCGGTGCGAGTGCCGTCGCGTTCGTCGGCGATCCGCAGGCGGTCCGTAATCCACTTTTTGAATACAATCAGCGCCAGAGCTACAAGGCTATCGATAAGACGCCCGGCCCGAAGACCGACAACTACCCGGCCGACTGTGTTGTCGAGGATTGCCTGCTTCGCCATTTCGGCATCGTCGAGAAACAGGCGACTGGCGTGGAGATCACCATGTCGCAAGGGATTACCGTCCGGCATTGCTCGATCTATGACGCTTCACGGGCCGGGATCAACATCGGCGACGGGTGCTGGGGGGGGCACGTCATCGAGTTCTGTGACGTGTTTGACACCGTGCGGGAAACCGGCGACCACGGCTCGTTCAACTCGTGGATGCGCGATCGGTATTGGGGCTTGAGGGACGCACCCGAAGCGGAGCTGCCGGCGCTGGCGTTGCTCGATATCGTGAAGCCGAACATTATCCACAATAGCCGGTGGCGGTGTGATCGCGGCTGGGATGTGGACCTCGACGACGGTTCGTCGAACTTCGAAATCTACAACAACCTTTTCCTGAACGGCGGCCTCAAGCTCCGCGAAGGCTATCACCGTCGCGTCTGGAACAACATCGCCGTCAATAACACGTTGCATCCGCATGTCTGGTTTGAGCACAGCGGCGATGTCGTGACCAACAACATTTGGATGAGTGGCTATGCGAACGTTTGCGCTATACCAAAAGGAGGCAGTGTGATTGACCGGAATTTCTTCACAGCCGAAGCCGATCGGATGAAGTTCGTCAGCAACGGCAACGATAGCAATTCGATCTCCGGTGACCCGTTGTTTGTTGACCCGGTGAATGGCGATTACCGGGTGCAGGCCGGGTCGCCAGCCTTGAAGCTTGGTTTCAAGAATTTCCCGATGGATCAGTTCGGCGTCCAGTCGCCGCGTCTCAAGGCCATCGCGCGCACCCCGGTTTTGCCGGTGCCCAGGAAAGTCAAGATTCCCGCGCCGAAGCGCGAAACCGGCGCCTGGCTTGGCGCGGCGATGCAGGACTTGCAGGGCGAGGAATACTCCAGGTTCGGCGTGTCGAAAGCGAGCGGCGGCATTCACCTGACGAAAGTGCCGGACGGCAGTCTTGCCGCCAAAGCCGGTCTTCGCGAAAATGACTTGATCCAGGGCATTAACGGCACGCCTGTGCGTAATATTCGTGAGTTGTCCGCCGCAGGTAAACCGCAGTCCGTATCGTTCGTTCGTGACCAGAAGAAAGATACGCTGAACGTTCCATGAAAGTCTTTTGCAAATTCATGCTCGCAGGGATTTCGGCGGTGCTGTTGTGTCAGTCCTTGACCGCCAGCACCGCGGAGTTGGGGACGGGGAAGCCGGGCGATGCCGATTATCCGGCTCCGTCGCCATCCGGGCGGCATAACGAGAAAGTCGCAGCGGTCAAGTCGGGCAACTACGACCTCGTGTTCATTGGCGATTCGATCACGCACACGCTCGATCATTTCGGGGGGAATTATGCGAAATTAGAGGCTGTCTGGGATAAATACTGTGCCCCACGCAACGCCATCAACCTGGGGTACAACGGCTACCGGACCGAACAGATCCTGTGGAACCTGCAGAATGGTGAACTCGATTTCAAGAAATCGCCAAAACTCTTTGTGCTGCTGATTGGCACCAACAATTCAGATGACCGCAATTTCGGAACAACGCATACGCCGGAACAGATATTTGCCGGAACCAAGGCTATTGTCGAGCTCATCAGGAAACGTCACCCGGACAGCAAAGTCCTGGTCCTTCGCATCTTTCCGCGCGGCGGCGATGCTGAGAAATCAGCGGTCTCATGGAGTTTTCATGGTTCTGCCAAGTGCATCGAAACCTGTCGCCGTGCGGGTGAGCTGACCAAACAGCTTGCGGACAACAAACATGTCTTCTGGCTGGACATCAACCCTGTGTTCTTGAAATCGGATGGCACGATCAACACCGACATGTTGTGGGACCTGCTTCACCCGAGTCCCGCCGGTGCGGAAGCGTGGGTGCAGGCCGTCGAGCCGATGTTGACGAAACTCATGGGTGAATAAAGGGTTCTTCGAACAAAAATAGAAAGCGGCTAAAGAAGAATAAAGGACTTCCCGTCATGCACAAGCTCATCCTCTCCGCCGTCTTCGCGCTCTCCTCCCTCGTCGCCAGCAGTCTGCTTGCGGCCGACACCTCCGGCAACGTGCAATCCCTCGCTGGCGAGTGGCGGTTCAAGCTTGATGCCGGCAAAAAAGGCGTCCAGGAACGCTGGTTTTCGCAATCCCTGGCCGAAAAAATCCAACTCCCGTGAACCACCGACGAAGCCAAATTCGGCACCCCGTCAACCCAGTCCGACAATGGCCAGCTCACCCGCCTCACGCCAACTCCTGTACAGCCTTCTCACCTATGCCGCCAGCGACGCCTTCCAGCCGAAGACCGCCGTAACCCCAGAGTGGCTCAAGAATAACCTGGGCGCCACGATGGGCAAGACCGTCTTCGCTATCCCCGCTGAATTCAGCGCCGCCAAGGTCTACATTGAGTGCGCCAATAAACTCGCCTCGGGTGGCGATGCAGCCTGGGAGCCTGCCATTGATAGCGCCACACTCGTCAACAACGCCTCCTACTCCGTCAACGGTGCTGCCTGGCGCAACCAGGCCGATACGTATTGGGTCGGTAATAAACTCGGATTCACCCTCCGTACAACCGTGTCTGACATCAGTCGGCTTCTTGTCCGCTTCCGTGACCCCAACCACAATAATCGTAGCGGTAAAGGCACCTTCGAAGGACGCCCCTTCGAGATCCCCGCGCATGCCGATAAAAAGGACGGTGCCTTGTGGGTCGAACTCCGCGTCGAACGCGAAGACGGCCTCGACGGGGTGCTTAAATTTGAAACCGAAACCTTGACGGGTCCAAATCTCATGATCGACCGTGTCGTCCTCATTCCTAAATAATCAATACTGTCAGGTCGCTCCATGAAACAGTTCCTGATCGCCCTTTTGTTTGTATGCGGAGTCCAAGTCGCCGAATTACACGCTTGGCCTGCTGGTCGTTCCGCCGCCAAGGACAAGGTTGACCTTCTGGCCGGCAAGCGAGTCATGGGGCTCGGCTGCCAGGCTGGATCCAAGCCGGTGAATGAGGCTTCGGGTTTGCCGGGCCGCCAGGTGCTGTGGTACGACAGCCCGGCCAGGGACGGGGAGACGTAAGCGCTCCCGATCGGCAACGGCAGTCTGGGCGCGATGATTTTTGGCGGCGGTGTCTATCAGAACCTGTTCGATGCCCATCCGCCCTTCCAGATTGATGGCAATTTCGGTGCGACTGCGGCGGTGTGCGAGATGCTGCTGCAGAGCCAGGCTGGCGAGTTGCATCTCCTGCCGGCCTTGCCGGGGGCCTGGCCTACGGGCTCCGTAACGGGGCTCCGCGGACGCGGCGGCTTTGAAGTGGATCTGGCGTGGGCCAATGGAAAAGTGGTGAAACTGAACGTCAAATCCAAGCTGGGCAACCCCTGCCGGATACGGGCCGGCTCGCCGCTCAAGATGGAAGGCCTGTTAGGGCCGTCTGTGAAGTCAACGGAGCCAGGCGTCATCGAGTTTTCGACAAAGGCGGGAAAGACATATACGTTTTCGGATAAGTGAAGTTTATATAAGGAGCAACTTTATGTTTTCCGAAAAAAGTCATTATCATGGGAGTGAAGTTTGTTGCTACCCTGGAGGATCTTGGTTTGTGAGCAGATATCTGTGGAGTATTAAAGATAAACCCTGAAAAATCGGAAGTTATGTTATGTTTGCAAGACTTCTTTGCCTGCTGCTGACCTCAGTGCTGGTATCCAGTTTGAGTTTTGCCGCTAAGACAGAAGTACAGGGAAAGTCGCCTTTCGTGAAGCCGCCTGATTCCGTTCAGCCGGCCGGAGGACTGTCTTTTGAGGAGGAATGGTCCGCCGCGCATACGCTCCCGCATGCCCGGCAGGTCGCCTGGCAGGAGGACGGGTTTGTCGCGTTTGTTCATGTCGGGCCGAACACCTTTACTGGAAATGAATGGGGCTCCGGCGAGGAGGATCCCAAGGTCTTCAATCCTACGGAGCTCGATGCCCGCCAATGGGTGAAGGCTCTCAAATCCGCCGGGGCGAAAAAGGTCATACTGACGGCGAAACACCATGACGGATTCTGTCTATGGCCGAGCAGATTCACAGCTCAGTCTGTGAAAAAAAGCGGGTGGAGATCAGGGAAGGGCGATGTCGTAAGGGATGTCGCGGACGCCTGCCGCGAGGAAGGCCTGAAGCTGGGAATCTACCTGTCTCCGGCCGATTTGAATGCAATCCATATCGGCGTGTACGGGCAGACCGAAAAGAAGAAGCGTGTCATACCGACGCCAGTTTCGGGCTGGTCGCCTAAAAGCAAGTTCAGCATGGAAGGCGAATGGGACGACTATAACGCCTATTTCCTCAACCAGCTGTTCGAACTGCTGACGGAATACGGAGAAGTCCATGAAGTCTGGTTCGATGGCGCAAACCCAAAGGATGTCGGACAGAAATACGCGTATTCCGACTGGTACCGCATTATAAGGGAACTTGCGCCAAAGGCGATGATCTTTGGAAAAGGACCGGACTGCCGCTGGATCGGAAACGAAGGTGGCAACACTCGTCAGAACGAATGGAATGTCATACCTTCGCAGGCAGGGGACATGTTCAATGACCGTTGCGATTCCGACCTGGGCAGCCGTGAAAAGATCAAAGGAGCGCAGCAGCTGATCTGGTATCCCGGTGAAACGGACGTCTCCATCCGGCCCGGCTGGTTCTACCACGGAAACCAGGACAACTCGCTGCATTCGCTCGATCGCCTTCTGGAAATGTGGTATGGCGCTTCCGGCGGCAACGCCGTGCTCCTCCTCAATGTCCCGCCGAACACCAAAGGCCTGTTGGCAGAAGGCGATGTGAAACGGTTGGCGGAGATGGGACAGGTCCTGCGCGCGACCTTCGCCGAGAATCTCGCCAGGGGAGCAAAGGCAAAGTCGGGCCAAGCGCTTAAGGATCATGCTGCTGGGCTGGCGCTCGACGGAAAAAACGACACATGCTGGCGGCCCGAAGACTGGCAGCGCAGTGCGGAAATCGAGTTCACGCTCACAGCAAAAAAGAAGTTCAATATAATCGAGCTGCGTGAGGACATCACCCATTTCGGACAGCGTGTCGAGAAGCATGCCGTTGACATTTGGACCGGTGGACAATGGAAGCAGGTCGTTGAATGGGGTACTATCGGCGGTCGCAGGCTTCACAGACTCAAGGATGCGGTCGAGACGGACCGCCTGCGTGTCCGCTTCCTGGAGTCGAGGGTGTGTCCGACCCTCGCGGAATTCGGACTTTATTTCGAACGGCCACGGCTCGCCGCGCCAAAGATTGTCCGCAGCAATGAAGGCGCGGTGACGATCGAATCTTCCTCAATTGCCAAGATCTATTATACGGTTGACGGGACAAAGCCCACGGAAAAATCGAAGCTTTACGGCAAGCCCTTTGAGCTGACGGGTGGCGGAGTTGTCAAGGCCATGGTCGCTTCGGATTCCGCTTCTGTCCATGTCGGCGAGCCGGTGACTGTTGTGGAGTTCGGGCCGAGCAAGGCGAAATGGAAAGTCGTTTCCGTTTTGACCGAAGAGGCTCCTGGCGAAGCGGCCACCCATGCGATTGACGACAATCCCGCGACAGTCTGGCACTCGAAATGGCGTGGTGGCACAGTTCCGTTCCCCCACGAGATCACAGTCGACATGGGCGAGGCGCTCAATCTCAAAGGCATGACCTATATGCCGCGCAACCAGGGGCCATGGACCCGTAATTACGAATTCTTCACCAGTGAGAACGGCAGGGCGTGGACACAGGCCGCGGCGGGGGAGTTCGGAAACATCAAGAATAACCCGGTTCTCCAGACGGTGAAGTTCGAGCCGCGCAAGGCACGCTACTTTAAGTTTGTCTCGAAGACCGAGGCCGATGGCCAGCCATTTACCTGCGTCGCCGAACTCGGCGTGCTTGTGAAATAATCAAGGGGAAATGTCCTCAAGACTGTTATTGGCAGGAATTACTTGTGTGCTGTGTGTGCAGGCAGGCATTGCCCAGCCTGTATCTCAAGCCACAGCGCCGCATCTGTAGAATCCGTCGGCGGCAACGGAATTCCTGTCGTTGGACAGCAAGGTCCTTCAAAACGGGAACAGCGCTGATACGTTCGGTCACATAAGGAAAGTCGAGCAGCCTGTCCTGTCTTGCTGCCGAACATGAAGGAACGGCTACAGCAAAGTTCCTGTCAGCCGCGCCTGAAGTAAAGACCAGTGAGAATCCGGCGGGCATCAAAAAGGTGGATATCACACTGCAGGCGCCGGCGATGACAAGCATCGTCACGAAGACACCCCTTTTCACAGTGCCCCTGGTGCCTGTCCCCAACGGCCCCTCTCAACCTGTCCCGTGGCTCCATTCGCGGGAAGCAAGGGCAAGTAATCGGCGAAGCCGTCCTGGTGTCCCCGCCTCCACTTACTTGTGGAGTGCGATCCCGCCAAGGCGGAGGTGTCAAATAGCCTGACTTTTGCCGGCCTTCAACTTCCTGCGCATATGCCAGCGGTAGAAATGCTGCTGCCCCCCGGCTGTTAGTATCAGGGAGAAAAACCACCAGAGCCTGAGCTTGAACTGCACTTCCAGCACGGGATTGCGCTCGATGGATCGCCGATGCTCGTCCCAGAAACGCGTGACGGCCTGAATCAATTTCTCCCGCGGTATCCGCGAAGGCTCATGTTCAGACAGTAAGGCGAGCTGGATCCGGTGGGCGTTTGCACATGCCTCCAGCCGCATTTCCCTTGCCCCGCCCTGATGGCTCAATCCGCCAGGGTGAATCCGCCAACAGGCATAGGTCTCATTGGTGGACACGACCGGGGCCCGCACTGACATCCGGAGCCAGGTGATGTCGTCGCTTCCCAGCGCCATGGGGAGAATGGCATATCCCCCCAGCTTCCGGAGCGCGGCCGTTCTCACGCACATTTCCGCGGTGGATTGCGGGAAAAACTCGGTTGCCCGACGGTATAAGAACTCATCCCATGTCTCCGTCTCGGGAATGGGGGTTTCGGGCAGCAAGGTCGCCCCGTAAGGTCCAATAATCCGCAATCGGGCACGATACAAGTCGGCCCCGGGCATGGAGAGGATCGCTTTCCGCATGGCCTCCAGGTAATTTTCTGCCAGACAGTCGTCATCGCCAAGGAGCACGACGAATTCCCCCCTGACGAATTCCAGTGCCGAATTCCAAGTGCGCGATGGATAGTCCGCCCCCATGTTCAGGTCATAGCGGCGGTAGATGATCCGGGGATCCTGGATGGCGGAAACGGTTTGCTGCACATCGGGAGCCCCGGCATCGTCCAACACGATGATTTCGAAATCACGCCAGGTCTGCTTGACCAGTGACCGTAACGCTTCACCCAGGTGGCGCGCCTTGACGGCGGGAACACAGATGGAAAACAGCAGGGCTGGCGGGGTGGTTTCCCCGGTGGCCATGCCGTCCGTTGCTTCACTCGGTTTTTGATCCATCACTAAGCGCCTCAATTATTCCGCTCGCTCGTCAAACGGACAGTCAGCCATTTCGGGACTTGCCAGGTCCTGCTTCAATATCAACCAACAGGGGTCATGTCAACGGGGGCATTCAAGCCCCTTCGCGGTTGCCAGGCGTGCGTGGTACGCCAGGCCGAGTGAAAGGGGGCTTGTGGCGGATCGAGGCGCTGGCCCTGGCGCCCAGACGTTGACCTTCACGCGGATCATCGACGAGGCGGATCATGTGTTCCACGGCTTGTTCAATGGATGGTTCCGCCCAGAATTGGCCTTCACCGCAGGGATAAGCGTCTGGAGGGACCCCCGCCAGCTGATACCCCACCAACAGGGCGGTCTCAGGGGTCATGAAATCAAGGTTGCCCGAATAGGCCGTGGCGATGACCGGCTTGCCGAAATACATCGCCTCGGCCAGGCAGTATCCGAATCCTTCAGACCGGTGAAGTGATAGGTAGCAGTCACACGCCATCAACAGGCTTTTCATCTGTTCGGTGTCGAGCGTGCGGTCGATCAGGCGGGCGTGCGATCCCAGGGTTGCCATGTCCGTTCGCAACCGGTTCATGACCTCGGGAGCCCGGATTCCTCCGCTGGCCTTCAGGACCAGCAGGGCGTCGGACTGCGGGCGGCATCGGCGAAGCCGCCGGAAGGCCTCGATCACCGCCCAGGGGTTCTTGCGCTCGGGGAACGAGGAGCAATCGAAGGAAAAGAAGAATACGGTCGCTGTGCCCGGGAGGCCCAGGGCCGAACGGTGGTGGTAGGTGCGGATCACCGGGGCGACGGAGAGGGGGGCGGAATAGACGGGACGATTGACGGCCGCGCGCAATGATTCGGTCACAAAATTCGAAAACCCCCAAATCTCATCGAACCGGTCAAGCTGCCGCGCCCAATGGCTTGGATAGTTCGATAGTTCCCACGCGGGAAAAACAATATTGAAAGAACCGGGAGGCGGAGTTCCCAGTTTAGCCAGAATCGCCTCAACTTCATCCCCGTTGATGTGGAACAGGTTGATTCCAGGACCGGGCCGCCTGACGAGATCCAGGGAAAGGGCGCTATCCTCCGGAAAATAGCCATGGCAGTCCACCACCTTGAACGGATGGTTCACGGCGCGCAGACTGGCGATAGTCGACCGGATGAGCTGCCCCACGCCGGTGGGGGCGAACGGATGACCGATCAGGACGAGGTCTGGATGGATGGGTGGGGACGCTGGCATGGGTGGGCTACCTAACCGTCGTGTTGAACAGGGCATTGCGTGTGGCTTCCAGGTAGGCGGGCCCCTGCTGGGCATCCGGCTCCAGGACAGCGCCTTCGGCCCACTCGTTCCAGGCATTGATGAAAACCAGACGTTCCTCGCCCTGGCGCCAGCGGCGCGTCTGGTGAATCGTCCATTCCAGCCAGGCCTGATACTCGCCTGGAGTGGAGCGGGCGAAAATCGTGCTCCCGCTTTTTCGTCGCGGCGTGTTGTCCCAGCCGGGGCATACCCCCAGGATGCGATGGGGATGGAACGGAGCCTGTCGCGCGGCATGACGGACCATGTCCAGGTAATGGTAAACCAACGCCTCGCGGTTCAGCTTCAGGTGTAATGGATTGTTCCTGTAGGGGGTCCCGTGCGGGGGGAAGGCCACGGTAAAGTCGAAGCCGTAGGTGACCGGATCAATTTCAGAAGCGGCTCCAAACGACTCGACTCCCGCCAGGCAGATCTCGCCGAGGCCTTCCTGGCGGCATATCCGCCGCCACTGCTCGCTCGTTGCCTGGATGTCGGGAAACAGGGGAGTCCGGTAAATCAACACGAGCGGCCGGCCGTTGATGCGGATATAACGGGGATCACCCAGGTAGCGTATCATGTCGCGGATGACCATTTCATCCTCCTCCGGGGAATGGGATTGCGGCATGAGGACTTGATCATCGCGGCCATCCCAGCGCCGTGTCCAGTTTTCGTTTGCCCAGCAGAGGCAGAACGGAAAGTCGGGCTTCCCTGTTTTCAGCATTCTTTCCAGCGGCATTTCCAGGAGGCGCTTGCCGCCAAACGAATAATAGTAATAACAGAACCCCTGCAAGCCATAGTGGCGCGCCAGGGTGGCCTGCCGCTCCATGACGTCCGCCTCGCGCAGGTCATAGAATCCGAGATCGCCGGGCAGGCGCGGCTGGACATGTCCCTCGAAAACCGGCTCGGCCGCCGTCACGTTGCGCCATTCCGTGAACCCGGTTCCCCACCAGAGGTCGTTTTCCGGGATGGGATGGAATTGAGGAAGATAGAAGGCGATCAGGCGGACCTGCGCGCTGGCATCCACGAAGCCCTGCCATTTGTGAAACATGAGGTCGCGATTACGGGCGATGAGCGCCTGCTTGATGTCCTTTTTGGAAGTCTTGTGCGATTTGCTGAGATGATGCACAACGACGGACCGGGGCTCGTAATAGACCCGGCGGCCTGCCTGCCGCATCTTCAGGCAGAAGTCCACGTCCTCGTAGTACGCGGGTTTCAACTCCTCGGAAAAGCCGCCCAGTGACTGGAATCGCTCCCGCTCCACCATCATGCAGACACCGGAACAATAATCGACTGGACGGCGGACGTTGTAGCAGGGGCGGGCGGGATCGTCATTCAAGCCGACCATTTCCGTTGAAAGGTCGCCCCGCACCAGTCCGCCGGCTTCCTGGAGATGGCCGCTGGGATAGATTACTTTCGGACCCGCGATCCCCGCATCCGGACAGGTGCTGAACACATCCACCAGCGCCTGCAGCCAGCCACGGGTGACTTGAGTGTCGTTGTTCAGAAACACGATATAGCGTCCGCGCGCCTCCTTGGCGGCCCGGTTGCAGGTCAGTAAAAACCCCTGGTGGGTGTCATGGCGCAGATATCGGACAGAGGTGATGTGCTTCAGGATTTCGACATTCGCCTCGGTCGAGGCGTCATCCGCCAGAATGATCTCGCAGGCCGGGGAGGGGGCTTCTGTTTTCGACAGGGAAAGCAGGCATTCAGCGGAATATTTCAGCTGGTTGTGGAACGGGATGACAATGGAAACAAGAGGATCGGGACAGGGTGAAAAACGGATGAGTTCGAGTGTTGATCTTAATTGATCCGGGGGGATATCGATCAAAGCGGGGGCCTCCCGGATTGCCGGGGGTGGGGGCGCCGATAGTTCCGCGATCAGCGGGGCGTAGCCCGACCAGCCCTGGTGAACTGAATACGGGACGGGGTCGGACGCGTCATCTTCCTTTCCATAAAACCGGGCTTCCGGTGTCTGTTTGTAAACGGAGAACAACCGCAGCAGCTGCCGAAAACTGAGAGAGCGCACCCGTCCCGCGGCATACCGAAGGGCCGCCCGCTTGCCCCCGCTGATGTGGATTTGCGCCTGAATCAGGGTCAGGGCCGTGCCGGCCCACGAACGCTGGGAGCGGGAGCCTGGTTTCATGTGGAAAATCCCGCCAGCATGACGCGGTCCTGGGCCAGATATTGATCGTTCATGCCCGGCCGGGTGGGCAGTTGGACGATGTTTGAGAAGCCGGCCGTGTCCATCATCAGGACCAGGGCGGCCCGGTTGGGAATGAAGCTCAGGCGGCCCCCGTGTGAGGCAAGGCGGTCAATGGTGTGGTGCTCCTCCCGGAGAATCGCGATGCTGGCGGGCAATGTCAGCAGGGAGTCGGCCTGGCCCCACCCGCTGGTGATGGGATCGGTCTGGCGTGTGACCTGGCTCTCCACGATGCAGCAGCCCCGGGTCAATGAACGCAGCTTGCGAACGGCCCCCATGGGGTCTTCCAGGTGGTAAAGCAAGCCCAGGGCCAGCGTGATTTCATACCCCCCGGCGGGAGAGGGGAAATCGAAGACATTGGCTTCCTTGAATTCCAGGCGCGACCGATCGAGACCCTGGATTTCCTGGACCAGGCGCGCGCGGCGTATATTCTCGGCCCGGATGTCCAGCCCGCAAACTTGGGCGCCGCGATGGTAAAGGACATGGGAGAAATAGCCCTCGTTGCAGCCCACATCAAGACAGGACCTGTTGTTAAGTCCAGCGGGATAGTGCTGGTCGAGGAAGGTGGTCAGCATCTGCTCGCGGGTCCGGTGGATGGATCGCAGTTCATCCGACAAGAGGGGGGTCCTGATCCCTTCGCCCAAATCCATTTCATACATCCAGGCAGGCGGCTCGGCGGCCAGCGCCATTCGTTCCTCGCGGGTCATGGTCGGTTCCTTTCCTCGGACGGGACAAACGCTACCGGGGCCTGAATGTCACGGCCTTCGATATTTTCCGTGGTCACCATGGAGCATCCCCGGCAATTCGGATGCCGGGCCTGGCGGCGGGCGTGTTCCCAGCGCAGGCGCAGGTAGGGCGTGCTGTTCCAGATGTCCAGGAAGGACTGGTTGCCCAGATTCCCGAATCCGGGAGGTTGCCAGAGGTCGCAGGGATAGACGTCGCCATTCCAGCGGACGCGGATCAGGCGCCAGGGCGCGTGGCAATCCAGGGTTGCCGGTGATGAGGGAGGACTCCGCCGCGGCTCGCATTCCGATGATTTGACGGGATTGAAGGGGCGGGGGAAGAAGGTGCGGATGCCATGGGCCGTGCATTGTTCCTGGCAGGCCTTGAGAATGGCGTCGCTCTCGTCCGGCGAGGCGGTGAGACTCTCGTTTTGCATTCCGTTGACTTCCAGCCCGTAAAGGTGTTGCACGACCAGTCGATCAATATTCCATTTGCGACACCATTCGACCATCTGCGGCAATTCGTGGAGGGTGGAGGTCATGAGCGTGTAGTTCACCTGCAGGAGCGGCGCGTCGTGGCGCCCGGCGCCCTGCTCCGCCTTGAGACGGTTCAGCAGGCGAAGCGATTCCTCCAGGCGCGCGAAGCTGCCGCGTTGCCTGATGTTTTCGTAGGTGGCCGGAGTGGCCCCGTCGATGGAGATGTAGATCTCGCCCACCCGGCTGGTCAACAGCAGCCGGGCTTTTTCCTCATCCAGCAACTGGCCGTTGGTCGTGATCTTGTAGAGCGGCCCGGGATTCAGGGCCACCAGCCGCATGATGTCCGCAAAACGGCTGTGCAGCAGAGGTTCAGCCTCGCATGACAACGCCACGCTGGCGGCATAGGGGAAGACTTGTTCCGTCAGGCGCTCGAATAATTCGAAATCCATTTCGCCGGCAGGCTCACCGCTGGCCTTCCGGCTTTGGCGCAGCGTGCATTGGCGGCACGCCAGGTTGCAGTTGTTCGTCAGGTCCAGCCGGATCATCAGGGACCGCTCGGCCGGGGGGCGCCGGATGGGGAAGCGGGTCCGGATGGATTCAGGTAACGTGGCCTCATCGATTGAGGTGTCGCTGATAATCGTCTGGAGGGTGGCCTTCAAGGCCGCCGGATCATCCAGGCGCCGGATGTGGGCCAGCGCTTTCTGTTGTGTCTGTTCCCAGAGTTTCCGGTCGCGGTGGAGCCTGACAATGCGGTCGGCGAACGACTGCGGGTCGGCTCCGACCAGAACGGCGGTTTCGTCAATTTGCTCCACTTGTGCCGCGATCAGGGGCGTCACCACGGCGGGCACTCCGCTTGCCATGGCTTCATACAGCTTCAGCGGAATTCCGGCTGCGAAACGGGTGGGGACGATGAAAACGCGCGCCTGTTCGTAATAGGGGCGGAG
>Ga0247841_10009326_pt1 | contig 13773 bp, 12 predicted proteins | sample LaCruzMarch2015__2_FD_192410 | JGI IMG/M metagenome (GOLD analysis project Ga0247841, IMG submission 192410) | Freshwater microbial communities from meromictic Lake La Cruz, Castile-La Mancha, Spain - LaCruzMarch2015_18m | ecosystem: Environmental > Aquatic > Freshwater > Lake | place: Spain...
TTTTTCATATTTTCATCTTGAGTATAAACAACAGCAGTAAATCCAGCATCTTGTATTTTTCTTAAATATTTTTCAATCATAAAATCTTTGAAACCAGCCATCATAACATTATTTTTTCCAACACAAGTATTTTTATCGACAACATTTAATTCACAAATTTGAGAGAAATCTGTAATCTTACTTGAAGTAATAATATCATTATCTTTATCATAAATCCCATAAACCTCGAAAAAAGCACCTACCTGCATTAGTAATATTGTATTCTCTCCATATTCATTTTGGAACCGTTTTGTTAATTCAAAATATTCAGTAATTAATGACATATCCCTTATAGGGATATAGTAAATTATCTTTAATATATTATATTAATTATCTAGAATTACTGTTGTACCTTTTTTCTTATCATATATACAAATAGTCTGATTAAAATACATATGAAATAAAGCATTTTTAAGATATAAATAAATATTTTTCGATATCATACCTAAACTATAATATAGTATTTTAATTATTATTAATATTACTATCATATATCCTGGTAAATTATTTATATCATTTAAATTTTCTATTACTGATTTTCTATATTTTTCATCATAAATTAATATATCAAAAGAAAAATTATGTTCTTCATCTTCATATTTAATTTTATATCCTACAACTATTGATTTTGATCTTATATAAAATTTTTGATATATTTTTTTTATCTCTGTTTTTTTTATATTTAAATAATTTTGAAGTTTTGATAGTGTGCTATGTATATTATCTGTTATAATAGTAATATCAATATCGCTACCTTTTTGAAAATAATCTGACCTTTTTATACTTCCATAAAAGTATAATTCAGTATCTAAATATTTTTGTAAATTTGTGAAATAATTGTATCTATAATCTCCTAATCTATCTTTTATATCTTCCATATTAAAATATGTATAGATTATATTTATAATTCCTTCTCTTCTTTTGAAAAATTATGAAGTAATATATCGGCATTAGAATTGGTTATTTCTCCTGATAACATTGCTGACTCATATATTTTTCTTAATACATCATTTGGAGCATTACTACCAGTTTTAATTAAATTATGTTCTCTCAAATATGTTCTTATGTCATTAATATTTTTGCGTTTTAAATCTTTTTGAGCATTTAAAATTTTTTTTCTTGTTCCTCTATCTTTAATTAATACGCTTACCGTTTTCTTAATTGTAGATCTACCTAATGTATATTTTCTTTTAATAGTTTTTTTTGTAATATGTTTTGTTGCTATATGTTTACCACCATTCTCTTCTTGATTTGGTTTTACAAATGGTTGTGGTATAGATTCTACCATTGGTTGTAGAGTTGATTTACCAATTTCTAGTTCAATAGGTTTTTTAATTAAATTTTGTGTTATTAATGAATCTGTATTAATTTCTTGTGTTTTATTTTTTATTTTTTGTTTTAATAAATTTAACCTATTCTCTCTAACAGATTTTTCTGAAGATAAATTACCACCTTGAATAATTAAAGAAGCATTAGGATTTGTGACAATATTATTTCTCTGTGTTCTTGTCCATTCTCTATAGCTTGGTTTCGTTCCACCTTTTAATACACCATATGGAACATCATCTTTTGGTTTTATATGAAATGTTTCTCTACTAATTGGTATAATCGGTTGTATTAGTTCTTCAGGTAAATCAATATTAATTATTGGTTCTTGGGTTTGTCCTCCTATTGAATGATAATTTCTAATTGTTTTTCTCTCAAGTTCTTCCCTCTGTTTTTGTTTTATAAATTCAGAATTTCTTTTTTGTTCATCAATTTGTCTTTGTTTAGACAACGTCTGTAAATAATTAATAGAATCTGTAAATTCATCATTATAACTAAGTATTTCATTTTTAGGTTTTAAAGGAAGTTCTTCATTTTTACTTAATTTTCTTTGATTATTTGCTAAATGTTGTGTTTCTTTTTGTTTATGTTCTTTAATTCGTTTTAATAGTTTATTTTTTAAAACATTTGGTGATATTAATGGTACAGCATTAGGCTTTGATTTTTTCTCTCTATTTTTTTTAGTTTTAGAACCACTTATACTAAATAACGATGGATTAATAGAAATTGTTTTATTTGACATTTATTATAATATCAAATAAAATTATATATTTATTTTAACTATAAAGTGTATTATACATATATCGTTTCATTTCTTTTTCATTTTTTCTATTTTTTATATCATCATTTCTTAGAAAGATTTCTAAACCCTTATCTAAATCTTTTAATGTTATTTTTTTCTTATCTTTTTCAGGTAAACAAAATACTCTTCGACTATGTGCTATTTTTGTTTTTGCTAGTAATATTTCGATATCTCGTCCAAAAAATTGAAAATAATCCATATTCTTTTTAAACCAATCTGCTGATATTTTTGTATTTTCATCAATCTCCCACCCAATATCATTAATCATTTTCACAAATATTTTATATAAATCTTCTGGGGTATATTCATCTGTTTTAAATCGCCATGTAAATCGTGAATCAAGACCTTGATTAAATGCAAAAAAACTTTCTTTTAACTCTTTTTCATAACCTGCTATAATTACCATTAAATTTTCTTTATTATCGCTTAGAGATTCACATAATGTGTCAATACATTCCTTTGCAAAACTATCACGCTTTTCTGGATTTCCAAGAGCATAAGCTTCATCAATAAATAATACACCACCTAACGCATCCTTTATAACATCTCTTGTTTTTAAAGCAGTTTGACCTAAGTATCCAGCAATTAAATCACTTCTAGTAACCTTTTTAAATGTTCCTTTCGAGAGAATACCAACTTTACTATAAATTTTACCCATTATTTTAGCTATTTCAGTTTTACCTGTTCCTGGTGGACCATAAATCACTGTGTGTAAAAACTCACCTGAGCTATTTTTATTTTTATGTAGTTTCTGAACAAAATATAAAATCTGATCAACAATATTATTCTTCAAATCTTTCATACCAATCATATTATTTAATTCCTCAAGAGGTTCTTTAATATTATGTAAAGCTTTCATATCAATATTATATTTGATTGCTGGGTCATTTTGATATGTATTGATTAATTTTAATATATCTGAAATATTATTAATTTCTACTTCAATATTAATTGTCTCTCTAATTTCGACTTTTAATTCTTCCTTTTTAACAGGAGATGTATTTATAACTGGTTTATAAATTTTAATATTCAAGTTTTTATTCAAATAATCGATATATTTATTTGGATCATTCGGTTCAATATGTGACATAGAAATATCATTTTGTGTTTGTCCAGTAAAGTTAGATGAAGAAATATTATTCAAACTAAAATTATTATTTATTTTTTCAATAATTTTATCAATTTCATTTTTAATACTTTCTTCGGTATTTAATGTCCGTCTTATTTCTTGTAATTTTGTTTCTTTTATTGGTTTGTTTGAATTATCTAATGTGGTTAAAATTTTATTATAATTATGAATTCTCATTGGATCCATTATATTTCTTTTACGTTTATTTGACATTAGTTAATTAGAAAATATATATTTATATTATTTTAGGTATTTATTACTTTGAATATTTTTTATGTGATCTATTACCACGTTTCTTTGTTTTTTTTATTTTTTTTCTATTAAGCTTACGTGTTTTTCTTGTACCAGCTCGTTTTGTATAAGTCTTAAATTGATTATATATCGTTTTTTGTTTTTCTCCTAATTGTCTACAGAGTTATTCAGTTAAAATATTACCTTTTTCATCTAAATTATCTTCATGATATTTACGAAATAAATCATTACATTTATAGCTTGTATCTTGAATATCAGAGCTTAATAAATCACACGAACTTAAATCACAACATGAAGCTTTTAATAAATAATTTCCTTTTTCAATAATATATTGTTTTTGTTTACGAGTTTCGTAAGGTTCATAACACTCCATATAAATAAGTAATAAAATATATATTTTTAATTACACAATAATCCTAAATTAACTTAAATATTATAATATTTAATAAAACAATTTAAAAATAAATTGAAATAATAAATAACCCGAAAAATGATGTCAAATAGTATCGATAACCAAACAATCACAAGAATGAGTGCTGCTAATTTGAATGAGGTATTTGATATTGAGAATGAACCTTATATTGAAACACCTTGGAATATTATTGAATCTTATTTTAAGGGTCAACAATTAGAGAGGTTTGTTAGACATCAATTAGAATCTTATAATAATTTTGTAGGATATCAAATTATTAAAACTATTGAAATGTTTAATCCGGTTCATATCGCATCAGAACACGATTTCGACCCTCAATCTAAAAAATATGCTCTAGAAATATTTATTACATTTGAAAACTTTAATATTTATAGACCTCAAATTCATGAAAATAATGGAGCTATTAAGCTTATGTTCCCACAAGAAGCCCGTCTTAGAAATTTTACTTATGCCGCATCTACTACGATCGATATTAATATTAAATATATCGTCAGAAATGGAGAAAATCTAGAAAATACACAAATATTCTATAAGAATATTCCTCGCGTTCATATTGGTAAATTACCAATCATGTTGAAGTCTAATATTTGTGTATTGAATCAATATAAGCATTTTGATAATGCTCAGACTGGTGAATGTAAATTTGATGCTGGTGGTTATTTCATTATTAATGGTTCTGAGAAAACTGTATTAGGACAAGAACGTGCTGCTGAAAATCGTGTATATTGCTTTAATATTGAAAAAAATGACACTAAATATTTGTGGAAAGCCGAAATTAAATCTGTTCCCGATTTTAAATGTATTTCACCAAAACAGATTTCAATGCTTATCTCGTCTAAAAATAACGGTTTTGGTTATCCAATTGTAGTCGAAATCCCTAGAGTTAAACAACCAATCCCTTTATTCATTGTTTTCAGAGCCTTAGGTATAATATCAGATAAGGATATTTGTCAGAAAATTCTTCTTGATATTTATGAAAAGAAGAATAAACAATTATTAGAAGCATTACAAGCATCCGTAATTGACTCTGATAAGTATTTAACTCAAGAAGAATCTATTAGATATATTACAAGTTTTGCTATGTATACTCCAATTAATATGGATAAAGAAACTGGTGTAAAGAAAAAACATGAATTTACGTTAGACATTCTTAATAATGATTTATTCCCTCATTGTCATAATATGGAACAAAAAATTTATTTCTTAGGATATATGACAAATAAATTATTAATGGCGTATTTTGAAATTATAAAACAAGATGATAGAGATTCTTATTTAAACAAACGTGTAGATGGGACTGGAACTCTTCTTAATAATTTGTATAGAAATTATTTCAATAAACTGGTTAAGGATATGGAAAAACAAATTATTCGTGAAATTAATACAGGTTCTTGGCGTTCAAAGGATGATTATGAAAATATTATAAATTTAACAAATATTTATAAAATTATAAAATCAACTACTATTGAAAATGGTATTAAAAGAGCACTATCTACTGGAGATTTTGGTATTAAACATAGTAATTCTAATAAAGTTGGTGTCGCACAAGTTTATAACAGACTTAACTATGTATCTAGTTTAAGTCATGCAAGAAGAATTTCTACACCAACTGACAAGAGTGGTAAACTTATTCCACCACGTAAATTACATAATACTACTTGGGGATTTTTATGTCCAGCAGAATGTTTTGACCCAGATACACAAATTTTAATGTGGAATGGAACAATTAAACTTGCCAAAGAAATTGAAGAAGGTGATTTATTAGTTGACGATAAAGGAAATCCTACAAGTGTTAGAACAACCTGTTCTGGATTTAAGAATATGTATGATGTTATTCCATACAAAAACAACTTTATCAAACACAGAGTAACTGATAATCATATTCTTACCCTAAAAATTCGTGGACATAGAAATTTAGTTAATATTAACAGAAAAGATAGAAAATATAAATATGCGGTTGAGTTTCTTGATAAAAACGATATGAGATTTAAAGAAAAATATTTTAATGAATTATCAGTTGCGGAAGAATATATTGGTAAAATTGATGAAGACAACACATTAGATATAACTATTGAAAATTATTTAAAATTAGACAAGAGAACAAAAGATAAGTTGGTTCTGTTTAAAGTTGAAGGAATTAATTGGGTAAAACAAGATGTAGAAATGGATCCATATTTGCTTGGAATGTGGTTAGGAGATGGATTGAGCGACGGAACAGGTTTTGCCTTAAATTATAACACAGATTATGAGACCTTGGCTTATTGGGAAAATTGGGCCGTAAAAAATGGAGCATTGATCAAAAAAGGTAAAAGGTATAATTTCTCTGTTGTTTCAAAGAAAAATTGCAAGGCAGCTTCAAATGGAGAATGCAATAAAGTAGAAGAGGCTCCATTAAAAAAATATTTACGAAAATATAATTTGGTAAATAACAAACATATTCCAAATGAATACCTTACAAATGACCGAGCAACAAGACTAAATGTTTTGGCAGGATTAATTGATACTGATGGATCTGTACGCGATAATGGACATGAAGTGCGAATTTGTCAAGGACCAGATAATTATAGAACAATTGAAGATGCACATAAATTAGCAATGTCTTTAGGGTTCTGTTGTGGTATTACAGAAAGAAAAAGCCAATGGACTGATGCCAATACTAATGAAAAAAAGTTTAGCACATATAAAGAATTAAGAATTACTGGTTATAACATTGATGAAATTCCTACTCTATTGCCACGTAAGAAATTAATTCAAGCAAAAAATAAAACTGATGAAATTAGAAGCAAGTCTTTCATGTCTTCAAAATTTACATTGGTGGAAGCAGGGGTTGGACCATATGTTGGTTGGCAATTAAACGAAAAACGTGGAAGATTTTGCTTGAAAGACGGATTAGTAACACATAATACACCTGAGGGGCAGTCCGTTGGTGTAGTTAAAAATTTATCCTACATGACTCATATGACTATTTATTCTGATTCATTACCATTATATGAATATATTATACCAAACATTACAAAAATTGATGAAACCACTTTAACATCTGAAATGATTTATGACAAAGTTAAAATCTTTATTAACGGAGCTTGGGTTGGAATTACTGATAATCCAGAAGAATTATATTTAATTTTAAAAGATAAAAAAATTAAGGGAATAATTAATATTTATACGTCTATAGTATTTGATTATAAATTAAAAGAAATTAGAGTTTGTAATGATAGTGGAAGATTAACTAGACCTTTACTACGTGTTAAAAATAAAAATATTCTTATTAATAATCATATTTTGAGTAAATTAAAAAATGGTGACTACAACTGGGATAATTTATTAACATCATCTAAAATTGATGAAGCTGTTTTAGAATATATTGATCCAGAAGAACAAAGTTGGTCTTTGATTGCGACTAAACCTAAAGATCTTATTAATCCTGAGAATAAACTTAAAAAATTTACTCATTGTGAAATCCATCCATCAACTATGTTTGGTGTATTAGCATCTTGTATTCCATTTCCAGAACATAATCAATCTCCTAGAAATACATATCAATGTGCACAAGGAAAACAAGCAATGGGTGTTTATGCTACTAATTACGAAAATAGAATGGATAAAACTGCTTATATTCTTAATTATCCAATGAGACCATTAGTAGAAACACGTATTATGGATTTGATTCATCTTAATAAAATTCCATCTGGTTCCCAGTTAATTGTAGCAATTATGACTCATACTGGTTATAATCAAGAAGATTCTTTATTAATCAATAAAGGATCTATTGATAGAGGTATGGCTTTAACAACAGTCTATCACACTGAAAAAGATGAAGATAAGCAAAAAATTAATGGTGATGAAGAAATTCGATGTAAACCTCACCCAAATAAAACTAAGGGACTTAAAATGGGTAACTATAATAAGGTTAATTCTAAAGGTGTTATCCCAGAAAATACCTTAATCGAAAATCGTGATGTAATTATTGCTAAGATAACACCTATTAAAGAAAATAGGAATGACCACACAAAAGTTATAAAGTATGAAGATCAAAGTAAAATCTATAAAACTTGTGAAGAAACTTATGTCGATAAGAATTATATTGATAGAAATGGTGAAGGATATAATTTTGCTAAAGTTAGAATTAGAACTATTAGAAAACCTGTAATTGGTGATAAATTCTCTAGTCGTCATGGACAAAAAGGAACTACTGGTAATATTATTCCAGAATGTGATATGCCATATACTGAAAATGGTCTTGTTCCAGATATGATTATTAATCCTCATGCCATTCCATCTCGTATGACAATTGGACAACTAAAGGAAACTGTTCTTGGTAAAGTATTAGTTGAACTAGGATTATTTGGTGATGGGACAGCATTTGGCGATTTTGAATTGAAAGACATTTGTGATTTATTATTGAAAGCTGGTTATGAAGCTCATGGTAATGAATTACTATACAATGGTTTAACTGGTGAACAGGTTGAATGTAGCGTATTCATGGGTCCTGTGTTTTATCAACGCTTAAAGCACATGGTAAATGATAAGGCACATAGTCGTTCTATTGGTCCAATGGTTAATCTTACTAGACAGCCTGCTGAAGGTCGTAGTCGCGATGGTGGATTACGTTTTGGTGAGATGGAACGTGATTGTATGATCTCACATGGCGCTTCGAGATTCACTAGAGGAAGAATATATGATGCTTCAGACAAATATCAAGTATATGTTTGTAAAAAATGTGGACTTATCGCATCCTATAATGATAAAATGCATATCCACTTATGTCACACTTGCAGTAATAGAGCAGACTTTGCTTATGTTGAAATTCCTTATGCTTGTAAGTTAATCTTTCAAGAATTGAATACAATGAATATTGCGCCACGTTTATTAACTGAAGGATAAATTTTAATTAATTTAATATTATAATATATTATATAATGTTTAAAGATATTTCTAATTTTAATAATGTAAATGATTATTTACCAATTTTAAATGGATGTATAAATGCTGATTTAATTATTATTTTTTTTATTATATCATGGCATATTTAAATCTAAATTACTTGGACAATGGTATAAAAAATATCAATTAAGTGCTGTAATTGCTGACGTTTTGATTTTAGTAATTGGTATTATTTTTAGCACGATTTTTTTACAAATACTTTTTCTCATCGTTTAATATTTGGAAATTTACTGGATTAGCAGTAATTATTCAAATTATTCATGATATATTATTTTATTTGTTTTTTAAGTCAGTACCAACAGGATATAATGCTATGTTAGATTTCTTTAAAGAATATGCGAGAGAAGTTGGTGTAGGAGCTATATTAGGTGATAGTTTTATGATGATAATTGCTTGCTTATTAAGTTCATATTTTGCTACATTTTCTTTAAATTCTAATTTACTCATATTAATTATCTCTATCTATTTTTTTCTGTATATGATTAATTATATCTAATACTAATACTAATAATAATTATGATTTTATAATTATTATTTTGTTCTATTATTTTTATTTTTTCTTTTTGTTTGTTTACTTCTTCGTCTATAATATTTATTTGTTATTTTGTGTTTTCTTGTTATTTTATTACCTCCCCTTTTTTTAGCTGATGAAATTTGTGATGTATTCGCTTGTGAAAAATACATGAATGTTGTATCACCCCCAACATAACCACCGCTTGATTTAAAATTTTTACCTTCATTTGGAGGTGATCCTGGATCAACATTATTTAATAATTTAAAAACACGAACACCTGAAGGTCTATCTCCCATTAATCCATATGTATCTTTTTTGTCGAGTCCTTGAATTGGAACATTATATCCTCCATTAAATAATGTGCTATTTATTTCTTGAAATATATCACCAACAGCCTTTTGCGATCCTAATTTTAAAATAGATAAAAAATAATCTGTGTTATATAAAGATCTCCACAAATCTTCAATACTAACACTATTTTGTATTTTCCAAACTTCAATAATTCTATTTATTAAATTTTTAAAAACATAATTTGCTTGTAAAATAATTGGTTGTGCGTCTATTTTTACATCAATAAAATTATATATTTGTAGATTATTATAGCTAATACCATAGCTTATATTTACAGATGTTAAATCTCTCTTTATATTAGTTTGACCATAATAATAATTACTCTCATCGCCATATGAAACTGAAAAATTCATATTAGCATATTCTCTATTATTTTTTGGATTGACACAGCTACCAAAAGAAGCCATACCATCACATACCGAACTTGTAGGACAAACAACAATTTGTGAAATTTGACTTTTCACTTGTGATGGCACAGCATTGTTAATTACACGACATCTATTTTTATTACATGAGCCAATACGTCTAGATAATTGTCCTAATGCATCTACACCGGCAAAAATATTACCTCCTCTACTTCCATATGTATCAATAAAATGTTTAATTAAGATATCATCTGCACTTGTATAACCTTTATCGCGTTGTGCTATATTATTTAATATTTGAATTTGTACATTTAAATCTGAATTAGTACGCGACATTGATGCGTTTGTTAATTCTAATATTTTGGATGCAACTAATTTTGAAACTCTTTGAACTGAAGTTTTTGCACTACCAGTAATAGAACTTCCATCTCCACTATCTTCACTTCTTGCTTGTAGTGTATTTTTTACATCATTATAAACATCGATAGTTTTTACAAATATTAAATCGGTAATAGTATCTACCATCTCTTGAGTATTTTTTATAACATTTCTTCCACCTTTATTAACATCCATATGTTTATTCTTAATAATTGTTCTTTTTACATTTAACATTTGTTTACCAACAATTAATTCTATTACATTTTTTCCTTGAATATTTGATGTGGATGTAATAAAATTCTGATAATCTAAATAAATTTGATTAACAAATGTCATATTACCTAGATTTTGTAAAAGCGTACAATTTAAATAATTTGTAAATAAACTTGTTCTATTAAAACTTTCTATTAATATATCAAATTGTTCAAATATTGATTTATTTTCCTCATAAATTTGTCCATTTAAAGCTCCTCCAACAATAATTTTATTACCACCTTGCTGTCTACCTAAAGAAGTGTAAATTCCCCTACGAGGAGCCATTACACCTCTTGCCATAAATTTAGAAAGATTTACTTCTCCTTTAGCCTTATCTAATGATGGTGTATCTTTATTTGTTACATCTTGATTTGTAGAAGAAACTGATAATAATGATGTTAAACATAATTTTGCTTGTTCTCTAATATTTGTATTGTTACATTGACCAACAATAAATATAGATGCGCTATCTTCTATTAAACTATTATTAAATATCTCTAATGGAGAGATTCCTGGAATAGATAAATTTAAATATGAATACATAATATATTCAAAATAACTAATAAGTTGTAAATTTTGCGGTGTAGTCTCTTTTATCTCCTCGATAATATCTTTAATTGATGCCACTATATTATCTCTTGTTATGATATTAATTCCATTTCCTTCCTTTTGTTTTTTATTGCGTTTAAATCCACCACGACTTTGTGATAAAATAGCAATAGCTGATTGAAGCTTACTAATAATTAAAAATTTACTTTCTTGAATAAAATCTTTTAGACGCTGTATTATATTTAATTTTTTTAAAGTTAATTTTGTTGTTCTTTCTGGGATATTACTGGATATTAAATTAAACATTCTAATATTTCTATTAGTAATTTCTCGAATTGGAGTTTCTTGAATTGAAGTTCTTGAAGAAGTAGTATTAGGAATTTCTGGTATTTCTTGAGAACGAAAATTTTCTTCAATTTGACTATCTTGAAGTATTCCAATTCCTATATCTTTTGTTGACTCATCAACTGGATTATCTGTCATAGTTGTTTCTTTATTATCTTCAACTTTTATATTTTCAGGTTCACTGCTAGGTGTAGGGGGTAAAGTATCTTCCTCATATTCAGGTGTAGTCATAGTTTCAGATGTAGGTTGAATATCATCACCCATAGCACGATATTCTTGTATACTTTCTTGTATATCATTTTGATCTTGTACATTTAAATCTTGAACAGCGGCTGAAAATTCTGACGTTATTATTCTCGTATTTTCTTCTGACAAACTTACATGTTGAACTAAACCCATTATATAATTTAAAATTTTTCCCATTCGTCCATAATTATTAAAATCATGAATGAAATCATGACCAACTGCATTTAAGATATAAAATAAAAGATCATCTTGATTTTCAAATTTATATTTAATAGTACTCATAAAATATGTTAAGAATTTATTTTAATTTATTTAATCATAAAAAATATAAATTAATATAATTAAATTTTAGCGTAATAAATTAATAACATAAGTTGTAGCAGCAAAAAGTAAACCACCCCATAATGTATCAATTATAACAGTCAAAATAGACCAATCTTTTAATAATGCTAAATTAGTTGTTTCATATACACCATATATAATTATACCTAATAAAAACGCATCACTAACGCTTCTTCGTGGTTTAATAATAAAATAATTTATACCAATAATTAACAATATATAGCACAATGCGGCTCCTAAAAAGTCCATTTTAATTGGTGTTCCCTGAACCCTTTTGATTTGATTATTAAAATAATCTTTCATTACATTTAAGTAAACAAAATCAATTACAATAAAAATAACAGCACTTACTAACAAAAGAAAGTCAAACATTATATATTATTTTAATATTTTTATTATGTTTAGATAAACTTTATTTATCATATTCTTAAAACTTTTTTACTATAGTATTATATATATGTCGACATCTGTAGGATATACAAGCGCAATTAATGGAAATAGAGTAGCTTTTCAAGCACTCGTTGTCAAACCAGCTAATTCTGGTGGAGCAATAAATGGTTATATGCCACAACAAAATCAAACTGTAGATAAACGTTATCCTGAATTTGAACATATTCGTTTCACTTTAAAAAATGCCTGGAATACTAGTTATCGTAGTCAATTAAGAAGAGATAATCTAAAACAACCAATTACTACACCATTTAGAGCAGTAAATAATGCTGGAGATTTATTAAGTCGTATAGATTATTCATGTGGAGGCTCATGTCAAACATTTCAAAGTAGACCAAATATGAGAGGTTTAAGACAACGTTTTGGTGCTATATCTGATACATGTGTACCATCTGCTACTTATAATAGCCTTCAATTACTTAATAATGTACCAGCTGCAACATGTAATGTTAAATATGTTTATGATAGTTCTGACTATATAACTTATTTAAAACAAAGAGCAGTTAATAAAAACTATAATGATCTTACTTATGGAGGTGATCAATCTAAATCAAGTCAATCTGCTATTAGAGCTATTAGAAGATATTAAAATAATTTAGGAATATATAATGAATAATAATCATAGAATTCAAATGTTATATCAAAAAACTGATTTTAATGCTTCTAAAATATGTCAATTAAATGGTATATTTAAGTGTTGTAAATGTAAAAAAAATAATTCATTAATGGTTGAACCTAATGTTTTAGTTCAATTATGTTTATTTTGTGGAACACCTAATTATGTTAAAAAAAATATTGATTCTATAAAAAATATAAAGTAAATATATAAATGGATAAGGCTTATATGTTAATTGTAGCTATTCTTGCTTTAATTTTTATTGGTATTATTAGCAGTATTAAAACTACAACAACAACTAAAACAGTAGTTGTAAGAGATACACCACCTCACTATTATAGACGCTATAGATCAAATCCACATTATAACCCATATAAAGCCCAATATTATTAAATTGAAATAATATTAGTTTAATAAATTTTATATAATGCTTTCTT